>JADMIO011478729.1_pt1 | contig 14816 bp, 8 predicted proteins | sample 8958161 | NCBI WGS metagenome assembly JADMIO01 (sample SAMN16585339, study PRJNA669376) | soil metagenome | isolation source: Crop rotation soil | place: USA: Cullars Rotation, Alabama | collected 2011 | reverse complement strand
CCGCCAATGCGCGTTTTCCCGCGGCGGAAACCAATCCGACGATTCCGGTGAGGTCTTCGAGCAACGGCGGAGAACGCGTCGGGAGGAGTTGCATGCCGCCCTTGCCGTCCGGAATGTAAACCGCCAGCGCGCCGCCCCGGCCCGAGCCGATGACGAGGTCTTCCTCTTCGCCGGCTCCCAGGTTCACCCAGGCAACGCCGGGTCCGTCCTGGCTGAGTTGCAAGGGAAGAAGCGGCTGGCGGATATAGTCATCAAAAAAATCGTCGCGATGCTGGTGAGAGATCAACCGGCTGGCATCTTCGAAAAACGGTTTCGCCGCTTCGGATGAAGATTTGGTTTCTTCCGAAACGATGGTGGCTTCGTCGATCTCGTAAATGCAGTTTGGTTTTGCGTTGCGAACGACGGACTTTTTGCCATTACGCCAGGTGACTTCGATGGTCAGGTTTTTACTGTCGCCGGCCGCGAACACGCGGATCGGGTCCGCGCTGGAAAGATAGAGGCCGCCGGAAACGACTTCCTGGCTTTGCATGGGCACGGCGCCGCCGAGGACTTTTATTTTTCCGCCGATGCCCCCGGTGTTGGGGGGAAGACCCTTCAAACGCACCGCGATTCGAGGAGCGGGGCTGTTGTTACGATAGACACTGGCGGGGCTTCCGAGATTGTTCACGACGATGTCCAGAGTTCCGTCTCCATCCAGATCACCGAGGGCGATCCCGTTATGAAATCGGGCGTGATCCAATCCCCACGCTGTTCCGACGTCTTCAAATGTCAGGTTTCCGCGATTGCGAAAAGCGACGATGGGATTCGTCAGAGGTTCGGCCATGCTGTTCCATTGATAGAGCTCTTCGTTCTTCTGTTCCTGCGCTGATCGCGGCATGGGTTTGCCGTCGGGGCCACGTTTCGCCGGAATCAACTGACCCGACCGTCGCAATCGGGACGCTTTTTCATTCAAATCCAGATCGTTGGCGTCATAGGCGAAACCGGCGGGGATGAGAATGTCTTCATAGCCGTCCAGGTCCACATCGAGGAAGACCGGTTGCCACGACCAATCGGAAGCGCTGACGCCGGCGCAGGAGGCAATTTCTTCGAAGGTATTATCACCACGATTTCGAAACAGCATATTGCGTGGAATCTGCGGGCGATCGTCGATTGTTCCGGGAGGAGAGCGCAGGACTCCGGAACTCAGGAACTGACGTTTACGATGCGGCCAATCCCGGGCCAGCATGTCGACCGTGAAGAAATCCATCAGGCCATCGCGATCGATGTCCGCAAAATCGACGCCCATCGAATACTTGCTGGTGTGGCGCAACGCGAGTTTCGGACCGGCCGTGAAATGTCCCTTGCCATCGTTGAGCCAGAGCCGATCGGGGGTCCAATAATCGTTGCACTCGTAAATATCCGGAGTGCCGTCGCCGTCCACGTCTCGAAATGTCACGGCGAGACTCCAATCCAAGGGCGGACCAATGAGCCGTTTGTGGTCTTCATCCAGAAAGGCTCCGTTGGTCCAGGACATCGGCGTGAAATGTCCTTTGCCATCGTTGAGGTAAAGCAGGCTGGGTTCGCCGTATTCCTCGATCGCTCCATCTTTGATGACAAAGCGATCGCGCAGAGCCGGCGGAACCGCGAGCTGGCCATTCGATTTGAACATCTCGAGGTTGTTAAACTCCGCGCTGTCGTGACTGTCGGTGCTTCGGTTGTTGGCGACATAGAGGTCCAGCGTGCCGTTGCCATCGATGTCGGCCAGCGCCATTGTCAAGGCCGCGTAAGGACTGAGCGTGCCTGCGGACTGGCTGGAGTTTTCAAACGTTCCATTTCCTTTGTTCGTGAAACAGAGCACACCTGAGCCGGTGGTGCTGACGAGCAGATCAAGCCAGCCGTCGCCGTTGAGGTCGGCGAAAACGGATCCGCGGCAAATCCGGTTGGTGCAGACGATGCCGGACTGTTGAGTCACATCCTGGAACTTCATTCCGCCAAGATTCCGGTAAACAGCATTCCGGCCATCGAGACTGCAAAAGAAAAGATCGGGCCGTCCGTCATTGTCGATGTCGCCGACCGCCACGCCGGAACCGTTGGCGAGAACGCGGTTGATCGCGACGTCGCGCTTGTCCATGGGGTTGACGAACGCGATGCCGGTCTGTTCCGGCGGAAGGAGGGTGAACCCGGTCTTGCCCTGCTGCGGCACCGCAAGGTCCGACCATCGAAAGCCACTTTCCTGATGCCATCGGCGGCCTGCGGTATCGGCGGCGTGTAAGGGCAGTCCCTGGCTTCCGGCTAAAAAGAGCAAGACGGACGACAGGAAGATTTTCATTTAATCAGGGACCAACGAATCGGGACTTCATTCTTTGAGCGCCGCGCAAAACCACGTGTTTAAAATAAGAAATCTCCTCAGAGCTCAGAAGAAAAAACTACCGGATGGCTACAACTTCATTCGGAGGTCCGATAAATGCGGTCTGACTGGTGAACCGGAATAATCAACCACGGATGGACACGAATGAACACGGATAAAAACGTTTGACGCGAATTGCGCGAATTGACGCGAACAGGAGCTTAATTCGCGATCATTGGCGCAATTCGCGTAAAACGCTTTTTCTGCATCCGTGTTCATCCGTGTTCATCCGTGGTTGACTATTGGTGAAGATTTACGGACGGACGAGAAATTCAGCCCGGACCCCAGCGCGTCAGGAGCTGGTTTTGATTGCCAAATATCCCGAAATCCGCGCCGGTGGCCCCAAAACGGTGGTAATCGGGCAGGAGAGGGTTAAAATGAGATTTCTCTTCTTGTCCCCTGTTTTGATGACATGCATTCCCGGGAGGGGTTGTTAATAATGATGCCCGCAATGAACCTTAATGTACCCGCGAAATGTCACTTAAATACGCAGGTGCTCTAAGCCGAACGAATCAAGCCTAACTCCTCAGAAACGAATATGAATATCAAGCGGCTCAAAATCCTCAGTCTGGCGGCGGTAGCTGCGGTGGTTCTTACTCCTTCGGTCGGTTTAAGTCAGTTGACGAACATCCTGATTCAGCCCAGCGGGAGCACTACAATGACGACGACTGGGACCGGCAATCAATGTTCCTCCTCCGGCGGTGGCGGCGTCTGGCAAAACTGGTTCGTGAACACGCCTGGCATCACCAACTACGATATTATTTTTGATACGGCGAATCCGCCGCCCACCGGAGCGATTGGTTCAATGTTGCAGAAGCAAGGTTGGGATGGAATCAACTCGGGCACATTGTCGACTTTTGCGTGCGTTGACGGCGATTTCTGGGGCGGTCGTAAGATCGATATGGCGCAGTATTCGTCCATCGAGCTGGACTTCAAGTATGACACGGCTTCGACCATGACGCCGGTTGCCAATCAGGGCTTCGATCTCGGAGTGAACTACGATAACAATGGTCAGTCTGTGGGAATCTTTCTGCGCGGAATTTATAACACGGGAACTGAGGCCACGAACTTTGACGGTGCCTGGCATCATCTTTCCACTGAAATCCCGGCCAACATCGCCAACGCAGCTCATTCTGAAGGAGTCAGCTTCAAGATATTCAATGCCGCCACGGTGGCGGGAACCTTCAATTACTGGATCGCCAATATTGAGTTGATTGCCAGAGTGGCGCCGGTGCCGAATCCGACGATGACTCTGGAAAAAACGGTGCCTGGACTGAAACAGTTTGCGGATGCGCCTCCGAATTACAACCGGCAAAGCCTCCGCACGGATATCTCGCCTGCGGGCAGCAAGAATATCGATTGGGTGGGTCATCCGGGCGCCACGTATTCGTGGACGTTCTCTGAATTCCCGGGACCTGGTCATGCTGGTTTCAATGTTGGATTCACTTTGACATGGGATCCGGCGGATGCCATGACCAATGCGTTTGGACCTTATTCCGATCCGGATTGGAGTTCCACAAACGTGCTCTGGGTAAATATCGTGGAACAAAACGACGGCTCGGTTCTGGCCGGCATCGCTTATAAGACCAATCAGCCTTCAGGAAACAGCCAGATGTTCGGCGCCGGAACCGGAGTACTCACCGGCGGCAACACCCTGGCCGCTCCAACTGCGGTAGGCACGTGGTCGCTGAGCTTCGCCAGCGATACGTCGATGACGCTGACCGCGCCCAGCGGTGCCAGCACGAATGTGTCATTGCCTCCAGACGTCGCGGCGAGCTACACGAACATCAGCTTCGCTCTCTACACTGGAATGGCTAATGACGCCAACGTCGGACAGGCCGCTACGCTCACGCGCTTCCGGATCACCAATGTGGCTGTGCCGGTCGATGAAGACCTGACCGATGGCGCATTGAACACGCCCTTCCTGCGGCTGGATTCTCAGGGTTACGGCTACAACAACCCCAATCCAACCAACCAGATTTTCGTGACCAGCAGCGACCTGTATTGGCTGCATTGGACTCTGCCCGATTCCGGATTCGTGCCGGTGTATAAGGCAACTCTGTCAGATCCTTACTGGACTGACTTTACACCTCTCAACGGAACACTGCTGAACGGCTCTTCTCGCTGGATCAGGATCACTCCCGGGGATCTGCCCGGCGGAGATTCGACGTTCTATGCCGTGCTCAAGCGGGCTTTCGTGAAGCTGCAAATCCTCTTTGCGGGTGAAAGCCCGGCGCCCAACACACCGAGCGGCAAGACCGGAACGGCGATCCATCCCAGCATCGCAGCGGGTGGCGGTTTGGAGTTGAGCGTTCGCGCAGTGGACCAGGACTGGAATCTGGTTCCGAATGCGACGGGCACAATCCATGTGTTCGCGAACGACCCGGCACCCACGCAGCTGCCTGCCGATGCGCCGCTGGTGAATGGCGTGGCGCTCTTCGACGCCACCACGGTCGGCCCGAACATGATTTTCTTCGGCACCGCCGGGACATGGACAGTTACGGCCACAAACGTGACCGATCTGACCAAAGGTCCGGCCAGCGCGAACATTACGGTCGATCCATAAGCCGTTTGATAAATTCCACAAAGGCGCCGGTTTACGACCGGCGCCTTTTTCTTTGGATCAGGGTCACCCTGCGGCAGTTGCGTTTCCTGCTTTGTTTATGGGTTTTTCGCCGAATTCACGCACCTGTCGTGAGTTTAGATGACAATATCTTCGGCGTCCGGATTGCTAATGTATTTCTTAGAAAAGGCACCGAATGAAACAAAACGCCATCGGCAAAACGTCATCGCCTTCCACGCTGCGCCGGCCCGCGCGGCGGGCGGGGTTCACGTTGATCGAACTGCTTGTGGTCATTGCCATCATCGCGATCCTTGCCGCGATGCTTCTGCCGGTCCTCGGCAAGGCCAAGATGAAGGCCTACGGAATCCACTGCATGAACAACGACCGGCAGCTGGCGTTGTCGTGGACGCTGTATACCGGGGACTTCAACGACTATTTTCCGGGAAATGATTTTCCATGGACGACAACGGTCGCGTCCATTACACCTCACGTGGCGGCCGGATGCTGGGCGCCGGGTTCGATTATCACCACCGATGCCCAGGATTTGACGATCCTCAGGGACAAGATCACTTCCCAGTTGTATCCCTACAACAAAGCCGCGCCGCTCTATAAATGTCCCGCTGACAAGCAACCCTGGATGCGCAGCATGTCGATGAACTCGGCGATCGGCACGCGCTGGACTTATGACAGTGCTCCCTGGAGCCCGCCCGTGGGAGTGATGCGGGGATCGCAGCCGCTCGGAGGCGGATGGCTGCCCGGAACGGCCTACAATGCAAATCAGACGACGTGGCGGACGTATCACAAAATGAGCACCGTTACCGCGCCGAGTCCTTCGGACTTATGGCTGCTGATGGACGAACACCCCGACAGCATCAATGATTCATCCATGGCCACGCCGGCCGTTCCTTATTATCTCGTAGATTATCCCGCCAGTTATCACAACGGGGCCGGTGGAATTGTGTATGTCGATCAGCACGCCGAAATTCATAAATGGGTGGATCCCGACACGAAGCCTCCCGTGACCGGTGTGCCAAACAGCGTGCTCTACAAGAACGACCCCGGTAACAAGGACACCGAGTTCCTGGCTTCAAAGACCTCCGCGCCGCGGTAGGTTTGGAGTTCCACCTTAAGGCGTCCGGACCGCGTAAACGCGGAACTCCCAACCTTGACGCTCCGCCCGCGGGCGGTTCAAACTTCGCGCATGAATCCTTTCCGGCTTCAAGTTGCTCTCATCGCGATTACTTTATTCGGCTTTCATGCTCCTCTCCGCGCCGCCGCCGATCTCGAATCGAAACCCGCTGATCCGTACTTCGCAAAATTTCAGCCCGTCAAAGCCCCGGCGCCCGATGGATTGCTGCTGAAGACCGGAGATCGCCTCGCGCTTATCGGCGATTCCATCACCGAACAACGGATGTATTCGCGCATCATCGAAACCTATCTCACGGTTTGTGTTCCCGATCTGAAGATCACGGCGCGGCAATTCGGCTGGAGCGGCGAAACAGCGGAGGGATTTCTCCGGCGCATGACGAACGATTGTTTGCGTTTCAAACCCACCATCGCCACGACCTGTTACGGCATGAACGACCACGGCTATAAGCCGTTCGACGCAGCCAACGGCCAATGGTATCGCAGGAATTACTCCGCAATCGCACAATCGTTGAAAGCCGCCGGCGCGCGAGTCATTCTGGGTTCGCCCGGCTGCGTGGGCCGGACACCGCGCTGGGCGCCGGACACGAACGCGCCAATCGAGGAACTGAATCTCAACCTTTGCCAGTTGCGGAACATCGACATCGAGATCGCCGCGCAGGAGCAGATTCGTTTCGCCGATGTGTTCTGGCCGATGCTCACCGCCGGTTTCACTGCGAGTCAAAGATTTTCGCCCGACTACGCCGTGCCTGGAAAAGACGGCGTTCACCCCGACTGGTCCGGTCACCTGATCATGGCCTACGCGTTTCTCAAAGCCGCGGGCCTGGATGGCGATCTCGGCACGTTCACCATTGACCTATCGTCTGCCAAAGCCACAGCGACGGCGGGGCATCACGTCGACAGCTTCGCCGATCACGTTCTCACGATCACGAGCCGCCGATATCCGTTCTGCGCCACGGGCGCGGCGGATCGGGACAATTCCATTCGCTCGGGAATGACGTTCGTGCCGTTCAATTCAGAATTGAACCGCCTCATGCTCGTTGTCAAAGGCGGGACCGCCGATCATTACGCGATCAAGTGGGGCAACCAAAGCCGGGTCTATGCCACGGCGCTGCTCGCCAAAGGCGTCAATCTTGCCGAAGACTTCACCGTGAACCCGTTTTCGCCGGCGTTCAACAAGGTGGATGCCGCCGTGGCCGCCAAACAAAAGTACGAAACACGGCAGATCAAGGAATTGTTTCACGGCCCGGAAGGTCAGGCGGATCCGGATGGCACCGCCGCGCTCACGGAAAAAGTCCGTCAGCCGCTCGCCGACGCGATCTCCGCCGCCTTCGCACCCGTGACCCACACGATTCGAATCGAGCCGAATTAAAAGAGAAAGCCAAAAGCGGCGCTTCAGCGCCCCTTTTCAACAGATCGCGCCTTGCCCCGTCTCTCAACTCTCAACGCGCTTTCCGCCTCAGATTCTTTTCGATCAACCGGCAGCGTTGTTCGACGCATACCGATGAGCGCACGCCGTCTTCGGGCGTGTTTAACACGTAATCCAGCAGACGATCGACCGTGCTGGTCGCCACGTGCGTGCGTGTGTCGGACGATCCGTAATAGATAAGCACCTCGCCGTTGGCGCGCGCGACCCAGCCGTTGGCGAACAGAACGTTCGAGACATCGCCCACGCGTTCCTCGTCTTCGGGCGCCATGAAATAACCGCCCGGCGCCTTGATGACTTTGGCCGGGTTCTTGAGGTCGCAGAGAAACAGATACAGCACGTAGCGCATGCCCGCCGCGGTGTTGCGAACGCCGTGCGCGAGGTGCAGCCAGCCTTTTTTGGTTTTGATCGGCGCGGGGCCCAGTCCGTTCTTGCCTTCCTTGATCGAATGATAGTGGCGCGGGTCAATGATCTCCTCTTTTTCGATCGCCGCGTTTTCGATGTCCTCGCACAATCCCCAGCCAACACCGTCGCCGGTGCCGGTCGCCGCGAAATCGGTCATCGGCCGGGTGTAGAACGCGTATTTGCCTTTGATGAATTCCGGGTGCAGCACGCAATTGCGCTGGTGCAGGGATTTCGTTTTGAGATCCGGCAGGCGTTCCCAGAGCACGAGGTCCTTCGTCCGCGCAATGCCGCAGCGCGCAATCGCGGCGGAAAGATCGCCGGGCCGGGAATCATCATGCCGCTCCGCGCAGAACAATCCATAGACCCAGCCGTCCTCGTGGCGCACCAGGCGCATGTCGTAAACATTCGTTTCCTGGGGTTCGTAATCCGGCAGACGCACCGGGTAATCCCAGAACTGAAAGCAATCCGTCCCGCTCGCGCTTTCGGCAACGGCGAAGAACGACTTCCGATCCCAGCCTTCCACGCGCGCCATGAGAACGATGTTCTCGTTCCATTCCATGGCGCCGACGTTGAAGACGCTGTTGATGCCCAGCCGCGTCATGAGATGCGGATTGGCCGCGTAGTCGAAATCGTATCGCCAGATCAGCGGCGTGTGTTCCGGAGTGAGCACGGGAAATTCGTATCGATCGAAGATGCCGTTGCCCGGTTTTTGCGGCCGGTTGGGGCGCTGGAGGAAACGCTGGTGCTGCTGTTGAAGTTGTTTCAGCCGCTGATCGAAGCTTTGTCGGGTCATGGATTTGAGGAATCAAATGTGAGTTGAACCGTCGGGATGTTAGGATAGCCGCCGGCCCCGGCATGTCATCAAAAGATATTACAGGTTTCAACGGCGATGAATTCTGAACCTCCTTGAAGTCGATTGAGAATCTCCGGATGATGTCCCGACCACCACAAGAAACGGTTGCGATTATGAAGCACGAGATCTCCCGCCGAAAATTCATCCAGACGTCCGCCATGGCGCTGCCGTTCATCGCGGCCGGCTGCAAAACCGGTTCCGCTTCCACGACGGGTGGCAAATCCGGCGACTTCGTTTCCGTGCGCAATGGACGCTTCGAACTTCGCGGGCGTCCCTATTACTACGTCGGCACGAATCTCTGGTACGGCTGTTACCTCAGCGATGCGGCGCTGCCGGATGGACGCCAGCGAATGGTGCGCGAGCTGGATCGATTGAAAAAAATCGGCGTGAACAACATCCGCCTGCTGGCCGGATCGGAAACCTCACCGCTCGCCGGCGCCATTCCCCGCGGCATCACTCGCGCGCCCAAGGACTGGGACGAGGATCTGTTGTGCGGATTGGATTTCTGTCTCGCCGAAATGGCGAAGCGTGACATGCGCGGCATTCTGTTCCTGTCGAATTTCTGGCAATGGTCCGGCAGCTTCGCCCAATACGTCCGCTGGGTCACCGACGAGACTATTCCCGATCCGGACAAGCCGGTGATGGCGAAGGGCGACTGGCGCGGGTTCATGCAGTTCTCCGCGCGGCTTTACGCGACGCCCGCGGCGAACGAATTGTATCAGGGCTACGTCTCGCACATGATTCAGCGGCGCAATACCATCAACGGCCGCATCTATCGCGATGATCCGGCCATCATGACCTGGGAACTCGCCAACGAACCGCGTCCCGGCACTGACGATGCCGATGATCTCCACGTGCAGATGTTCGCCGATTGGGTGAACAAAACCGCGTGGGCGATTCATTCGCAGGACCCGAATCATCTGGTGTGCACCGGATCGGAAGGCATCTGGGGTTGTCTCCAGAAACCGGATGTGTTCGTGAAGGTGCACGGAACCCCCGCCATTGATTACGTCACCGTCCACATGTGGCTGAAGAACTGGGGCTGGCTCAAGGACGCGATTCCCGGGCCCGAATTCGAAATCGCCGCCGCTCGCGCGCGCAATCACGTCGAACAACACACCGCAATCGCCACGAACACATTGAAGAAGCCGCTCGTGCTCGAGGAATTCGGCTTGCCGCGCGATCACGAAAAATACGGGCCCGATTCACCAACGACGGCGCGAGATGAGTATTACCGCCGCATGTTTGACCAGGTGGCGGAATCGTGCAAAGCCGGACGGGCCTTGCAGGGCGCGAACTTCTGGACCTGGGGCGGCGAAGGCCGCGCGGGCGCCGGAAAACCGGAATCCGCCGCGGCGCTCACGGGCGATCCGTTCTGTGAACCGCAAGGATTGAACTCCGTGTTCGACACGGACAAGGGAACGCTCGAAGTCGTGGCGAAGGCGAACGAGAAGCTGATGGCGCTGGCGAAGTAAGCCGTAGCAGCCGACGTAAGGAGGCTCTAAAATTGTCCGGAAAAGTTAGAGCCTCACGTCGGCTGCTACGGCGTCTTTCCCAGCAACCCGCTGTCGGCCAACCAATCGGCCATCCGCTGCGGCCAGTCCCGAATGCTCTTGAGCTGCGAACGATTGCCCATGTTGAAGCCGTGCCCGCCTTTCGCGTAGAGATGCACCTCCACCGGACGTTTCGCCGCGCGATATTTTTCCATCAGAGCGAGCACCGGCCGCACGTGGCTGGTGTCGTCGTTCGCCACCAGAAAAAAGGCCGGCGGCGCGTTCGTCGGCAGAACTTCGGGAACGCCCAGCGGTCCGGGATAAATCACGATCTGAAAATCCACGCGCGCCGGTTCGCGCTCGATCGGATCGGACGCGCTTGGATCACCGTCCGGCGGCGAGTAAACCAGCTCCGCTTCCACTTCGCCGCCGGCCGAGAAGCCGACGACGCCAATGCGGTTCGTGTCGAGGTTCCATTCCGCGGCGCGGCTGCGGATGAGGCGCATGGCGCGCTGGGAATCCTGACGGGGATGAACTTTCAGTGAGTACGGCGAATTCGTCTCGCGTGGCAGCCGGTATTTCAACACGAACGCCGCGACGCCCAGGTCGTTGAAAAATTTCGCCGGTTCCGAGCCTTCCGCTTTGAAGACGAGTTCGCGAAAACCGCCGCCGGGACAGATCAGGACCGCGGCGCCGTTGGCTTTTTCCTTCGGCGGCAGGAAAACGGTGATCGACGGGTTGTTGATATTTCGGACCCAATAATCGCGCGCCTGTTCCGGTTCGTTGCGGCGATTTTCGAATCCCGGCGCGCCGTTCGGCCAGAGAAAAATTTGTTCATCGGCGGCGGGCGCGACGAGTGGAAGGAAGAACAGCGCGGTGAGCAGTTGAAAAGCCTTCATGGTAGGGTTGTGGGATTGATACGATTCATTGCACATTACTCATTTAGCATTTTCCATTTGTCATTGATGAAGCGGCGCTATCTGGTCGTTCCTCAATTTGCAATGCTCAATGCCAAATGAGTAATGTGAAATGACGCCTTTCACTTCGGATAATCGCGCCACATCCAGCGCAGGATATCGGGCAGGATCGCGCCGCCGTGTGTATCGGCGTGGCCGCCATCGCCCCAGACATGATTCACATCGTAGCGCGGTCCGGGAACGTTCCGGCGATCGGCATTTGTGTTGGCGTATTCAAATGCCGAGAGCATCTGTTGATTGGCGAGGAACCAGTTGCCGTGTTCGTTGCTGAGATCGTTCGAGCCGTCCTGCAGAAAAATTCTCAGCGGCCTGATCGGATTTTTGCGGATCAACGTGGGATAAAGATCACCGCCGGGAACCATCGGCTGGCCGTTCGTCGCCGGGCGATACGCGATCGACGTGTAACTGCCAATCATGCTGATGACTTTCCGAAATTGATCCGGCCGCTGCCACGCCACGGTGAAGGCGCAAATCGCGCCGCTGCTCGTGCCGCCAATCGCGCGGCCGTCGGGATCTTTGGTGAGGTTGTAGCGTTTGCCGACTTCCGGAAGCATTTCCTCGATCAGAAAGCGCGCGTAATTGTCGCTGAGCGAATCGTATTCGACGGCGCGGTTGTTCGGATTGTTGCCGCCCACCTCGGCATATTCCTCCCCGCGCGCGCCGGGCGTGATGAAGATGCCGATCGTCACGGGCATTTCCTTTTTGGCGATCAGATTTTCCATGACCTGCGGTACGCGCAAGGAACCGTTGGTGCGCGTGGCGCGCTGGCCGTCCTGGAAGACAAGGACACACGCCGGTTTGTCCGGCGTGTATTGCGCCGGGACGTAAATCCAGTAGCGGCGGACGGTGTTGGTGAAAACGTGGCTCCTGAACAGCAACGGCCCTTCCAGCGTCCCGCGCGGCACGCCGTCCTGCGGCAGCGAATCGGCAGTGAACGGATACTCGCCGGGTTTGCGGACGGCATCCGCGGTGACTTCAGCGCCGAAGCTGCAGTCGGCGCACAGCCCGAAGGCCCATAACAACAGCACGATCGTTTTTACGACCAGCGGCGTACGAAAACGAGCTTGATGAGACCGGGCGTGGTTCCTCGAACCGATTTTGTTCCGAAGGAACGGATGAGAATAGCCCGGCGTTTTAACGCCGGGATGCATTGGCCAGGCACAATCAAGTCCCGAAGGGACGGCTGAACTTTCGGCCGTCCCTTCGGGACTTTGGATTTTCTTGTCGCGCAACCCGGCGTTGAAACGCCGGGCTATTTTCGAGAGTCCCTCCGGGACTCCAGCGAGGCGCATGATCATTTGTTGGACGTTCTAAATATTCCCGAGCCGCCCGCTCGAATCGCCGAACCGCTCCAGTCCCGTCACGCCCATGCGATCCGCCATGCTGAGGAACAGATTGGATGTGGGATTGGAGCTGTGCTTGATGAAACGGCCCGGCGTCAGCGTGCCGCCGCCGGAACCGGCGAGGATCAGGGGCAGGTTCGCGTGCGTATGACGATTGCCATCCGCATTGCCGCTCCCGTAGAGAATCATGGAGTTGTGCAGCAGCGAATTTCCATCCACGTCCTTCGTCGATTCAAGTTTCTGGAGGAATTTGGAAAATTGCGTCACGTACCAGAGGTCGATGTCCGAAATCTTTTTGATCTTCTCCTCGTTCTCGAAGTGATGCGAGAGATCGTGGTGCCCTTCCGGCACGCCGATTTCCGCGAACGACCGATTGCTGCCGTCGTGAGCCAGCAACAGCGACGCGACGCGGGTGGAATCGGTCTGGAACGCCAGCACCAGGATGTCGAACATCAATTGCAGGTGCTCGCTGTAATCGGACGGGATGCCGGCCGGCGGCGTTTCCACCATCGGATCTTTGGCGTCGCCGAGCTTCTCCGCTTTTTGAATGCGGATTTCCAGGTCGCGCACGCCGGTGAGGTATTGATCGAGTTTGTCGCGATCGTTCGGATTCAACCGGCGTTGCATGTCGCGGGCGTCCTCCATCACGAAATCCAGAATCGACCGCTGCTCCTGCCGGCGGCGTTTCAGATTTTCGACGCGTTCACCGGGCGCGCCGGCGCCGAACAGCCGTTCGAACACCTGCCGCGGATTCGCTTCGGGCGTCATCGGAGTCGTCGCCGAGCTCCAGGAAATATTGTATTGATAGGCGCACGAATAACCGGAATCGCAACCGGCGGTCTGCCGTTTGTGATCGCCGGTGAGTTCGAGCGAAGGAAAGCGCGTAAGATGCCCGACCTGCCGGGCGATGATCTGGTCGATCGAAATGCCGGCGCGAATGTCCGTGGCGCTCTTCTTGAGCCGGACGCCGGTGAGGAACGTTCCGTTGGCGCGCGCATGGTCGCCGGCGCCGTCGGGACCGGGAGCGGCATTGAGATGGTCGAGACCGCCAAGAACCTGGAGATGTTGTTTGAAGTCCTGCAAGGGTTCGAGCGTGCGGCTGAGAGTGAATTCCTTTCCGGCACCCTGCGGCCACCAGACACCGGGAATGGCGCCGTTGGGAAAATAAACAAACGCGGTTCGCAATGGCGCGCCAGTGACGGTGGTGGCGAGCGAAGAGGCGGGTGAGGCGGCGAACAACCGGACAGGCACGATCGATTCCAGCGCCGGAAGGGCGACCAGCGTGCCGAGCCCGCGCAGAAAATGCCGGCGGCTGAGACCGGCGTTTCGCCCGTGATCAGAAGTCTGTTTCGTCTTCATTGTTTCATCCTCGCATCGGCTCGTTGCTCACCGGATTTGACCGGATTCCGGCTGTTTCGTTCGCCCGTTCCCCGGGTTTTTTGAAACGGCGCGGATTCCACGATTCCCTCCACCAGCGCCGAAGGGCGTCCGTTCGCCTGGATCACCCGGTTCACGATCTGGTCCACCGTTTCAACGTCGTAATACTCCAGTCCGCGACCCAGGGCATAGGTTAGCAGTTTCTGTGTCAAAGTGCGATAAAACTCCACGGCATGTTTTTGGGCGAGCACGCGCTTGAGCTGGCTGATGTTCGTGAAAGATTCGCCGGTGATGAGCTGGCCGGTGGAATCGATCGCTTCATCGAATTCCTTGTCACGCCACATGCCCATGGCGTTGAAGTTTTCCAGCGCCAGGCCGAGCGGATCCATCCGGTTATGACAACTGCTGCACAACGCCTGTTCGCGGTGCGCAGCAAGGGTCTCGCGCAACGACGGAGCGCGGTTCGTCACGTCCCTGGTCGCGTCTTCCAGCGGCGGAATGTTCGCCGGCGGCGGCGGCGGCGGCGTGCCGAGAATGTTGTCGAGGATGAACACCCCGCGCTTCACGGGAGAAGTGCGCGTCGGATTCGACGTCACGGCCAGAACCGTGCCCTGGCCGAGGATGCCGCCGCGCGGACTGTCGGGCGGCAGTGTGACGCGGCGGAATTCATCGCCGAAGACATTGGTAATGCCATAATGCTTCGCCAGCCGTTCGTTGAGGAACGTGTAGTCGCAATCGATCAGTTCCACCAGATTGCGATCTTCACGGAGAACATAATCAAAAACCTTTTCCGTTTCCTGCCGCATGTTCCGGCGCAGATCGCCGGTCATGTCGGCGCGCGGCGGCC
>JADMIO010806576.1_pt1 | contig 14817 bp, 11 predicted proteins | sample 8958161 | NCBI WGS metagenome assembly JADMIO01 (sample SAMN16585339, study PRJNA669376) | soil metagenome | isolation source: Crop rotation soil | place: USA: Cullars Rotation, Alabama | collected 2011 | reverse complement strand
CACCGCCACGCCGCCCTGGATTTTTCCCGCCTGGGCCGGATCGCTCGCGGCGACCGCGTCGGCCTTCGCGATGTCCACTTCATCCGGTTCGACTTTGTGGTTGGAGCGGTTCAAGTCGGCCGAACGCGCCAGATCAGGGAATGCCGCGGGGAAATCATTGTCAGGCAAAACGCCGCCGCTCTGCAGTGAGCTGTCCTTCGGATAATTCGGATAGAAATTTCCATTGATCGGCGGCGCGATCGTTGTGCCGTCATCGGCAACGCTCGACGACACGGTGCTCACGACCGGGATCGAATTGCCGTTTGCGTCCTGCTTGATCGTACCGTTGGGATTGAGCGCCACGCCTTTCAATCGGCTGGCGGTGCTGTTGGCATCGATGAGGTTCGCGCTGCTGTCGTCCTCGAGGCGCCCGCGGTGGTACAGCGCGCCTTCAATGATCGTATCCGCACCCGTGTTGGCAGCCATGAAGCTCGTGCTTCCGACTTTTACGCTCGGGAACGTGTTGAACTTGCTGGGGTCTTTGTTGAACGCTTTGGCCGCGTTGCTCACGCGGAGATGACAGAGCGTGCACTGCGCGTTCTTCGTCAGCAGTCCGTACTCGAGTCCCTTGTACGCCGGCGGATTGCTGACGGTGATGTATTGCGCAGCCCAGTTCGCATTGGCCGTGTTCGTCTTCAACGCGGCCGCGTTCGGCGAATCGCTCAGCGCGGCCGATTGTTCCTGCGCCGTCGCATAGCCCAGATCCTTCTGCGATTCCGCGGCGATCAGCAGGTCGCAGTTCATCTGCTTGACGATGTTCGTGTTGGCGTACTTCTCATCGCGCTGCCGGTAGTAAAGATAGAATTTCGAAATGATCCGGTTGCCCAGCTTCAGGCTGCTCCACTCCGTAACCGTCGAGCGCTTGATCTCGCAATCGTTCATGCGCATCTGGTCGGCCAGCGGATCGACGCCCGGCGCGATCGTTTCCCACACGAAGCGGCTGTTTAGGTACGTCTGAAAATCGAGGCTCGGATCGGTGGCCTGGTGCGTCTTGTACGCGCCCCAGATTTCGCTGACGGCGAGGTCCGTCGCGCCCTGCGCCGCGTAGAAGACGCCCTGGTCTTCGATGAACTGGTTCGTCGATTTCTGCGCGCCGCCCGACGACTCCACCAATGCGATCATGGTGATTGCCGCGATGACGATGCCCGCGAGCGCCACGATCATGACTGACCCGCGCGGTTTGTGACTGCCAAGGATGCTCATGACAAGTGCCCCCCGACTACAGATTTTTGAACCTGATCTTTGTGCGAATCACGCGAAGCCCCATCGACTTGTCGCGGTCCAGCCCGCTCTCGGTCACTTTTCTGCCCGGATTAAAGGTGATCAACTGCAGGCACATGCGGCAGTCGAATTTCGAATTGTGGTTTCCGTCGACGTACGCTTCGAGCGTGTCGCGGACGTTGTTACCGTTGGTGTCGGTGAAGGCTTCGCAGTCGGATTCGTCGTAGCGGCCGTTCAGGTTGGCGTCGGTGTACGATTCGGAATTGTCCAGGATTCCGTTGCTGTTGTAATCCACGAACGGATCGGCTTTCTGCGCGCCGATGCCATTGGTGTGGCGGATCATGAAAATGCCGGGGCCTTTGTATTTGAGCTTGTCCGATTTCAGCTGCGCGATGACTGCCGGGTCGCCGTTGCCCATCGTCGCGAAGACATTCAGATTCACGCTGTCCACCGGCTCGTAGTTCAACGCAATGTTGACCACGGGCGGCGTTCCGGTCGGAACCACCGGATCGAGCTGCATGAAGAACCTGCCGGAGAGGAAACGCTTGCCGCCGACCGGCATCCCGTTGGAATCATAGGCGAGAATGACCAGGGAGCCGCCGATGTAGATGTCCGTGTACGAATTGTTTCCATCGAGGTCCGTGCCGAGGCCGGTGGTATTGAAATGCAGATCGACTTCGCTCAGGAAGTCCTCGGGTTCATTCGAGCGCACGAATGTGACGCAGTAGAATCCCTTCGGATACCAGACGCCATTGTCCGACACTCCGTAGATCAGGTTTCCCGACGAATCCATCTCGTATCCGCCGTTGGGGCCGGTCTTGGGCAGGTAGTATTCGAACCATGCGCCCATCGTGTCGAGGCGTTTGGGCTTGCACATTTCAAGCTCGTCGATCAACTGCTGCGCGCCGACGCGCGTCGAATTCTGCGTGGAAAGTTCCGTGCTCTCTTCAAGCGAGACCATTGCCTGCGTCATCAGGAAGCCGTACAGCGTCATCAGGATGACCGCGGAAATTCCGAGCGTGAACGAGAGTTCCAGCAGGCTGTGCCCAGTTGTGCGAAGACGCCGGAAATGTCCCGGCGTCCCGCGTGAGGCGAGCGCGCGGCGCGAGCCGCCTAATAGCGGCTGACGATTGTCCATAGCTCGTACCTCTCTTCGCCGCGCACTCCAGGCCACCGGATCACCACTCCCACGGGGAAACGAATCGCCGAATGCTGCGTCGGCAGCGGCCCCCACACATCGCCATCGCTGACGTTGCCATTGCCGTTCAAATCCATTGGAAGCCCCGCGAACTGGCAGCCATCGGGTTGGCCGTCGAAGGGCATCAGGTCGCGTCCGTAATTGGCCGGCGTCGCGTCTTCTTTCGTGATGATAATGATTTCGCCGGCGGGCTGCGGATTGCCGGCGGAATCGTTGAACCCCTGCAGCTTGATTTTCTTTCCGCCGGCGCTGTTGGTCAGGTACACATCGAACGTGTTGCCCAACGATCCGCCCTGGCGGTAGATGTCCACGAGGTTCTCGAAACGGCACGCGGAGATTTCTTCCATCTTCTGCCGCGCGGCAAGCTGCGCCGCGAGGTACTCGCCGGATTCGCGCGTCGCCAGCATCGAATTCATCATCGAAGACGAAATCGCGGTCACCGCAATGGCCACGACCAATGCCGACACGAGCACTTCAATCAGCGTGATGCCGCGGGGCGGGGTGTTGCGCGTCGAAAGCCCGTGCACGATCGGTTCACCTCGTAAGAGTTACTGCGGTTGCACCGTTTGCTGAGCGGCCACTGCGGCTTCACGCGCCTGCTGCACCGTCTGAGTCGATTGCGCGTTGTCTGCGGCTTGTGTCGCGGCATCCGGGACATTCAGTGGCGCTGCGTTTGGGTAACTCTGAAACGTATCCTTTAGATTTTCCTGTGGCAGTGCGCGGGCCAGCGCGGCCTTCATGGTCTCGTGTTCCTGTTCGAGCTTGAAGTACGCGTTCTTGTGAAATTCAACGCTCGCTCGCATGTTTTGCAGGTTGACTTCCAGATCTTTGATCCGCGACATCGCCTGGCCCATCGCGGTGTCAGCCGATTCCGCTGATCCGCCGCCCATAAATTGCGGCATGATTGTCGTGCGATTCGACCACGCCAGAATTCCGAGCATCGTCAAATTCAAGACAATGATCGAGGTGAGGATGATGTTGACGATCTTCTGCCGGTCGCCAATGGGCTTGGCTTTGTCGGCCTGCTTTTCAAGATAGGCTTGGACAAAAGGGTTTGTGACCCTTGTGCTCCGCGGATCGAACACTTTCTTTTGCATCGAAGCCCCCACGATGAAATCACGCCCCATAGTTGCCGAGTAGTCCGTAACTATGCACCAAGTAGATTACACCGTGCACGATGTGTGGTCAAGCTATTTTTCAGGTTTCGTGAGAAAAAAACAAGTGCAAATCATTCATATGAAAGAAAATACAAGAAATGACCTGACGTTCGGTATGTATTTGGTTACACAACGTGCAATAATGAAGTCGGATTGCCGTGACGCGAAAAGTGGCACACCCAATGTGATTAAACGAGGCGCGGGAGTGCTTTATAGAATAAGTTCTATTGACTTTTTGCGGCAGTTTTTGGCGGATTCGAGGGTATCGTTTTCTTAATCTCGGCCCACTTCGGATTGCTCGTCGCTTCCCAGATTTTCAGGTCGTCGAACCACGCGTTATCGCCGCCGCTGATGAATTCGAAGCGATCTTTTTCGGCCGCGATGCCCTCGCTCTCACCATATATGGTGATCTGCGCTTCCGGAATCTGAACGCAGACTTCCTTCTCGTTTAGTTCCACCAGGATCGTGTACCACTTCTCTTTGTCGAACTTAAACTTCTTCTCGACGATCGTTTCTCCTTTCGTCGTCGCGCCCATTCCGGACATCCGCTTGATCGAGATGCTGTTGGGATTGATCATCGCGCGGAACACATGCACTTTTTCTTTGCCGTTGTCGAGGCTCAAGCCCTGCCACTTCGAATCGCCCACTTTGAATCGGCATTGGATCGACAGATTCTTCGACGGGAGTTTGCACGACATGGCCGGATGATGGCCGTCCTCTTTCTGCTCCGTCACTTTCATATGTCCGTCGACGATCTCGAACTTTCCTTTGTAGATTCCCCAACCGCCTTTGTTGCCTTTCTCGACTGAAGTTTGCGCATCAAATGTTTCCTGCTTCAGCAACTTGCCGCGTTCAGTCAGCAGCGCCGGCACATCTGTCGCCTCTTCCGCCCAAATCGAAACACAAATCAGAAAACAGATAGAAATCGCTTTCAGCGCCATGATCTTCTCCAAGTATTGCGCAGCCTTTAACTCATAACCCGTAACTCGTAACGCGTATCGTTTCTTCATTTCGCAATCGTCCCCACATACTTCGTCGAAACAACCACATCATCAAACCACACCGTCTGCGTTTCTTTGGGATGACCTTTTGTCGGGTCACTCCCGTCGTTGCCGTAGTGCAGCATCCAGAAGCAATTCACTTTCAGGTCCGCGTCCGAACGCCAGCGAATGCCCTTGAAATGCCCGATGAGCTTTCCATCGAGCCACATCGCTGCTTCGCCATTGGCCTTGTCCGGCGTGTTCGCTTTCACCATGAACTCCCAGCACTGCCATTCGCCCAGCTTTGGAATGACTTTGTCCGGGCCGCCGTCGTGGCCCTTCTCCGGGCCTTTGGGAAAGAATCCATTGCCCCAGTATTTGTTCATCTTCTTGTCAATTTCCATGTCCATGTAATACGTGTAGAGATTGACTTCGCCCGGCGGCGGATTTTTGCCCCATGCGAACCACGGCTCCATTCCGGTCGTGAAAAAATTGGTGCCGTCAGGCTTCATTCCGGCTTTGCCAAACGCCGACCACTTGTTCTTTTTCTGATTCGCCAGCAGATGCAGGAAATGGTGGACGTATTGGTAATCTTCAGAGAACTTCACATAGCAGCGCGCAAATACCACGTCCTGCCCTGGCATGAACCATTTCTTTGCCTCGCCGCCCGTATTCTTCCCACGGATCATTTCGGATTGCGCGCATTTGGTCCCGCCATGGGCTTTCTCCGAAACGATCGTCATGTCGCCGGTCTGCTCATCCCAGCGTTTGAGGTCGCCGGATTCGAAATTGTCCGCGAAAAGAACGGACGGATCTTTTTCGATCCCGGCGTCGTTGGGATATTTGGCGGAAAGGCCGGGGCCTTCTGGCAGTTTGTCCGCGTCGCCCGCCCAAAGTTTTCCAATCGATAAAATCACGAGCAGACATACGCGGCGCATTGTATTCTCGCATTGTTGGACGATGGCTCACTGCGTCTTTGGCGCTTCCAGCTTCAATCCTTCATAATCCACGCCTTCCTTCACCAGATCGCCCTCTGCTTCTTTTCCCGTAAGGACATCGCGGACTTTGACGTGATACACCCCCGCCGGGTCGCTGATGCTCAGCGCGATGACGTGCGAACACGTGCCGTTTTCCGCCACGAGATTGGCGGAATAGTACGGCATGATATTTCCCGCCGGATCGGTCACCTCGACGTGAAAGACATGCTTGCCCGGTGCAGGTCCCGCTACGATCACTTCAGGATTGATTTTGAAAATATTGTTCTGAAGCAGCCGCCGGACTTTCACCGACATGCGATCGACCTGGTATGGCAGCGATGCCAGCAGCGCGGGACGGTTCGGTTCGATTTTGACCGCTGCCGTCGGCCCGTTTCCGAGATAGACGCCTTTGCGCATGTCGTACCAGTGATAGTTGCCGTTGTCGCCGGCGATGATCGATGCGGCTTGAGCCAGCGGCGCGCCCTTCAAGATAGGTGTAATTTCACCGCCGCCCGCGTCGGCCAGCGGCATCACCGCGATGAACGCAGAACTGCCGCCGAGATCGAAGCGCATCCGCTTCAATCCGCGCGCGGGAAGGCCGCTGTCGCGCTTTACCACCAGTGGCGATTCGCCGACGATCTCGTCGATAATATCAGACACGGCCAGCCGCAGCGCCTCGCCCCCGGTCGGCGTTCCGAACTTGTCGGCGTACTCACGCTCTGTCATGCCGGCGTACGAAAATCCGGGAGCGACCTGTTCGCCTCGCAGGCGCGCATAATCCAACAGGCACAGGTTGAGATAAAAAAATCGCCCCTTCCCCTGCGCCTTGCTGAACAGCGCCTTCGCTCCGCCGCCCGCCGAGGCGTGCGAGATCGCTCCGGCGGCAATGATTCCCGGCTCCAGCACGCGCATTTCCGGCGAATCCGCGCCGATCGCTTTGCCATCTTTTGTATGCAGCGTCAGGCGTGACGCGCTCGGGTCGCCGCGGAACGCGCCATTGCGTTCATTGCTCACATAATCCTTGCGCGCTATGCCAAAGTCCGCGTCCAGACTGCCGGTCTGCTTTCCTTCCGGCGATGGTGTGTCGCGGCGTTTCCCCCAGCCGTCGAACGTGCCGCATTCGCCATCTGCGACCACGCATCCGCCGGATTTGACGAAGCGCCGCAGCATCTCCGCCTCGTTCTTGCTCAGAGCAATCACCTTCGGAAGAATGATGATCTTCGTGTCAGGGAATCGCACGTCATCGCCGGCCATGTCGTCTGGCGTGATAAAATGCGGCGCGTAACCCAGATCTTCCAGCAGCAGCAGCCACGATTTCAACTGGTTATGCATTGTTCCGCGGCCCGATTCGGAACGCGCGTCGCGGTTAAGCCACGTCGAGCCGTCCACTTCGCTGTCCAGCATCCAGTGCACATACATCGAGCGCGGGGAATAATAAATCGCAACCGGATCGGCGAAGACGCGCGCCTGGTTCCGCAGCAGTGTCAAGCCCTGGGCCATCTCGCGGATGTCTTCGATCGGCGGCTTGGCCGCGTCCCCCGCCGGCGGAAGAATGCAGCCGTTGTCGCCGCGCAGCCAGCGATCCCATAGGCGGTGCACGGCGGCGGCATCCTGTCCGCCGCTGGCCGTCAGGAAATGAATCTGCGGCCCGAAATTCCGGAGCAGCTCGCGCGACACAAAACTCTGGTGCTCTTCCGCCCAGTCGACCGACTTAGCGATGTTTTGATATTCCCATCCGCCCCACGCCATCGGCGGCAGCATGTTCAATACGCCCACTTGCGCGGTGCCATCCGACTGCTGGGCCATCTTGCGGAACTCACGCAGCAGACGCGAAAAAGCGTAATCGTTGAACGCCCGAAAGTCCGCCCACGCGCTGATGTTCTCGTCGCGCAGAGGATGAAAATCCTTGGGATTCACCGTAAAAACCGGATCGTTGCCGCGGCGTTCGAGCTTCCCGTCCGGATCGCCGCCCTTCAACGCAGCCAGCCGCTGCGAGTAAACGGGATTCATCCGGGCCTTCATCATGTCCGTAATCACAGGGCCAATTTCGGTCCACTCTTTAAACCCCGTTTTCCATTGCGTGTTGATCGTTTTGAGCGTGCCGTAACGGTCGCGCAGCCACGCTTCGTAAATGTCCAGCGTCCCCGCCGACATGTCATAGTCGAATGGCGCGGCCATGTTGGACAAGTCCGCGCCGTCGCCCAGCGACCAGAGGCTCAGACCACTTGTCCTTCCGGCGATATTCTTCAGCAGCGCCGCGCCGGCCGCCTGCATCGAGGTTTCATCGAAAAGGGGCGGTTGCCGTTGGAATAACTTCACATCGCGCGTCTTGGCGTACGCGTCCGTCAGCATGGGCTGCTTGGGCAGATACAGCGGGTTCTCATTCCGCTGCAGCGCCCACTCCAGCCGCACGGCCCGCGTCGGAAAAAGCAACCGCGCAAAGTCGTCGCTGCTTAAGACCGCATAGTCGTTCCATGCAAACGGCTCCGTGACGCGGAAGTTTTCGATTGCTTCGACTTTTAGATTCCCATTCTTCGGAACGCGCACCAGCACGAGCTTGTGGCGGTGCCCGAACGTGCCCGGCGGCGTTGTGAACGTGAAGGGTTTCACGCCAGGCGCGAGATCCATCGAGGCGCTGATGCGCCCGGCTTCATCTATCCAGAGCAGCCGCATCTGGTCGCCATTCTCGGCGACATCCACCGTCCCCAGGACATCCCCGCCGGCCGCGACTTCGTACGAGTTGAGTTTCAGGACGCCCGTGGCGGTGAGGAACAACCCATCTTTCGCGCCGGACTCAGCGACATAACGCAATCCAACCGGGTGCCCGCTTTCGTCGCGATCCAGGTAATACGCGGGCAGCACACGCTCCGGCACGGCTGGCTTCGGCTTTGCCGTGCTATTTTTCTTTCCGTCCTCAGAGTTCTTTTTCTTTCCATCCTCATGTGTCAAAAGCAGTTCGTCGGGATCGTCGATAATGACCGGCCCCGCAGGTTTGGACGGCATTTTGGGTTGGACCAAGGGCGTAGGCGCTTTGGCACCGGCTTTGGTAGCGGCCGCGCGTTTTACCGCCGACGCTTCCATCGATTTCTGATCGTGCTGGACGGAGCAGCCGTTGGAAAAAAATAGGGTAATCGCGAGGATAGCAAGGCGGTGAAAGCGCTGCTGTGATGATGGATGAGATAACAGGTTCGGCACGATCGTCTTGAACGGCGGCAGACCCGTTCGTTCTTGCCCCAAATGTTGCTCATCGGCCACTTTGGAACAATGGCCGATTGACCGAGTGTGTGTTACTGTTACACCCTTAAACGATCAAATCGTAACCTTAAAACTTGCGCGATGAGCCGGATATCTTACGAAACATACTTCGCTTCTGCAATCGAATTAGGTCGCTCCGGTACGGCAAAAAGATTATCGGCTTCGCGCCTCTTGTCCCCCCAGTTTCGTAAAGTACACTTGATGAGCGTCCAAAGTCACCGGCGGGAGAATGGAAGTGTTCGAAACCGGGTTGTTCGATTCAGATCGCGCGAAAGATATCCGGCGCGAGTTCGAAGCTGAAATGGACGACGGCGCCAACCCGTATCGGGCGGGCGACACGGTGTTGCAGACGCAGATCAAGTGGATCAACGACCCCAACGAAGGTCCGGTGATTTTTTACGCAATCGCCGCCTTGCAGATGGAGCACGGCGTCATCGACCAGAAAGTGCGCAAGCGCGCGCTGACGTACATCAACTCAGGCGAGGGACTCGAAGCGTGGCGCGGGGCACCACCAGAAAAGCTTGCGGCGCGGCACCATGTCGAACAAACACTGCGCGAGAAGCTCATCGGCATGGGTTGACGCCTATTTTGTCTTGCCCGTTTTGTTCAGCTTGGCCGTGTACGTCTGCGGCTGGAACTTGTCGTACATTCCTGAATTGAAGAAGATCGTCGCGCGCACTGTGACGCCTTCGCCCTTGGCGTCTTTGTTCACGATTCCTTCGTCGGCGAGAATCGCTTTGATGTCCGCCTTTGTGAGCTTGATCGCATATTTGGCAAACTGAGCGGTCGTCGTTTTCTTCTTATACGTCAGCTTGATCGAGCCATTCGGCGACGAGACGGCCTTGCCTTTTGTGTCGAGCAGGAACACGCGGCCCACTCCGCCGATCACCACCGTCACGCGTTGGTTGAAGGGCTGGAAACCCGCTGGGATCGGAATCGTTCCGCTGACGCTCATCGAGTCCGACGCGCCCTTCGAGAAGTTCACGCCGATGCTCATCTTCTTTATGTCCAGCGGGAGCGCTGTCAGGCCATTCAGGATTTGCGTGGCGTCCACATACGGCGCGTTATCCACGATCGGATTCAAGTCGGGCAGATTGTCGCCGTCGGCGTCCACGAAAATGTAAACGGTTACCGTGGCGCTCGTCGAAGAGTTCGACTCGTCTGTCACGGTGAGCGTCACCGTGTATTTCTGCGGCACTGCGTAGGCGTGCGCGACGGTCGAGCCTGTGCCGCTCGTGCCATCGCCGAAATTCCATGTGTAGGTTACGACCTGGTTGCGCGCGGCGATGGCCATGGCGCTAAAGGTGATTGGGACGCCCACGTTCGCAGCCGGCGGCGTCGCCGTCGGCCCGCTGACGATGCCCGGCGCGGGATTCACGGTCAATTTTGCCGGGTTGCTCGTCGCGCTGCCGAATGGATTGGTCACTATGCAGCGGAACAGCGCATTGTCGTCCGTGTCCTTCACCGGAGAAACCGAGTACGTAGGCAAAAGTGCGCCGGGGATGTTTTGATTGTTGCGCTGCCACTGATATGTCAAAGGCCCGTGCAACGCAACGATGCTGAAAGTGGCCGTGCCACCGAGGTTCACAACCTGATCCTGCGGATGTTGCGTGATTTCCGGTGGCTGGTTCACCGTCAGCAGCGCCGAGCGCGTCACCGCTTTGCCGAACGTGTTGCGAACCACGCAGCGGTACGTTGTGGCGTCGTCGCCTGGCGGGACATTACTCAGCGTCAGCGTCGTGCCCACTTCTCCGATCATGTCCGCTCCATTCTTCTGCCACTGGTAAAACAGCGTCGCGTTTCCTGTCGCGGTGACGCTGAATTGCGCGTTCTGTCCGGCGTTGATCGTCACGTCCTGCGGCTGGGAGACGATTCCGGGCATCGCGTTGATCACTGCAAACGCATCGATTCGTCCGGCGCCGGTGCGGTCGTCCGAGCCGGGATTTGAGAACGGCGCAGTAGCGACCACGTCGATCGCCGTGGCTTTCAACGAAGCCTTAAGTTCCGCCGGTGATGTCATCGACGCGCGCTGCAGCACGAGCGCCGCGACAGCCGCCGCGTTGGAAGCCGCGGCCGACGTGCCGAAGAATTTCTGGTACTGGTCCGACCCGTACGTCACGCCATTGACTTCATAGTGCGTCGTGTTTCCAAAGAAGGTGGTGTTTCCGCCGTCCGGCGCGGAAATGTCCGGCGCGTCGCGGAGGACTGGGCCACCGGGAAGCGGCGCGCCTGTTGTGCTGAAATAATACGGAACGCCGCCCGCACCGATTCCGCCCTTGGACGAAAAGTCTTCGGCGTTCACCGCGTTTGTGTCCGATGGGAACGCGCCGTTGCTGTCGATGTCACCGAAGAAAATCGCGCCGACTGAAATGGCATCGTTGAGCGTCGCGTGGCCGTACGCGGTCATTCCGCCTGTGCCGCCAGATGGATAAATGAGCTTGATGTCGCTGGCAATCACCAGCCGCATGCGAATGCCGGTGCGCGTGCCGGCGAAATGACTCAACGAAAGGTACACGCGTTTGGTCGCGCCGCTGGTGTTGGAATAATCAATTATTTCCAGCGGGTCACCGCTGGGCGAGGAACTGACAAATTGCGGATCGTTGCTGAATCCCAGAATGTTGGACGACACGCTTGCGCCGTCATACAGGAACATATCCAGATCGACCGACGACCCCGCGCCGAGACCGAAGCGCGAGAACGGCTGGTTCCATTGGAAGATGAAGGTGACATTGGCGTCGGCCGGAATGTCGATCGGGAGGAATCCTGGCGTGGCGGTCGCGATGCCCCAGTTGTGAAAGAAGTTTCCGGTCGGGTTGTTTGGGTCGGGATCGTTTGGCGCGGCGCCGTTCACCGGCGTGTACGTCGCCAGCACGCCGGAGTCGCCATCATTTCCAACGGCCACGAAATGCGGCACACCGGCGGTGACGTTGGCGCGAATGGCCTGCGCAATAGGTCCGTCTTGAAAGAACGGCTCGTCGGGATACGCAAAATCATCCACCGTGATCGTGCATCCGGCCTGGCGCAGCAGCGTCAGGTTCGACGCCATCATCGTCTGGTTGTAATAGCCGGACGCGAAGGCGAACGCCGCGCCGGGCGCCACGTCGTGGATCACTTCCATCATCGCCGCGCCTTCGTTGCTCGCGAAGGGAATCGTGTAATTGTCGGGTGCCGGCGGGACCGTCCCCGGATCGGGCCCAAAATCGATCACCTGGATCGACGCAGGCAAATCGCCGCTGGTCTGATTCGCAAGCCCCGTGATCGTCGCGTTGGGCACCGTTCCGGTGACCGTTCCCGCGCCGATCGGCGTCACGTCGTCGGCAAGATCTACTTTGTTGATGAAATCCGAAACGACGCCCACCTTCTGTCCCGCGCCGGTGAGGTTGGTCTGCGCGCGCGCCTGGTCGGCCTTCATGCTGCCGTCGCCCTGATTGGCGGCGAGGCCCTGCTGACGGCGCGTGGGTTTGTGTGCCAGTGTGATCGAGCGCACGCCGGGAAGTTGTGACAGCGCGTCGATCTCGTCGAGCGATGCGAGGGCTATCACGGTGTTCCACTGAGGGCTCGAATGAATGACCGTCGCGCCCGTGTCGACGATCGATTTCAAGATCGTGCCGTTCACTTGAGGCACATCGAGCGAGAGCGGCAGTTTTCCCGCGGGGGCCGGCGGCAAGTTCCTACCGAATAGTTTTTGTATGTCGCGTGACGCGGCCGGTCCACTCGTCACACCGTCGTGAATCGATTGAAGTGCGGGAATCAGGCGGCGATCCACTTTTCCGGCCAGCGGCCCGGATGGCTTGGGCACTGCTGTGCCCTCGGCGGCAAAAAGCGATGCGGTGACTACGAGGCTTGCGAAAACAAATTTGAAAGCACTGATGAACGAACGCATGAACAAATCCCGATGAAAAAATGTGAACAAAAACGAGCGATCCCCGGTAACGGAGAAATTCTCAGTATACGGAACGCGCATTCGTTTGTGCATTCCATTTGTTTTTTGCATACCCGCTTTTCGGCTGTGGCGGTACAAAGTTGGGCCGTCATGACAATTCCGTCTGAGTCCAAAGTTACTCCTATGACGGATGCCGCGCGTCCCACGCTGCGTCCATGGCAGCGCATTCGCAAGGGTTCTGACTTTCAGCGCGTGTATGCCGCGCGAAAATCCGTGCACACGCCTGTCGTCACAATCGCCTATTGCCCGAACAATCTGTCCTTTTCGCGCCTTGGCCTTTCGGTGGGTTCCAAACATGGCAACGCCGTGCAGCGCAACCGCATCAAACGCGTTTTTCGCGCCGCGTTTCGGGAAGCGCGCGCGTCGCTGCCATCCGGATTCGATTACGTTATGATTCCGCGTAAAGGTGTGACTGAATATTCGAGCGCCGCTGTGAAACAAGCGCTACTCGATGCCGTAGTGAAGATACATTAAGGAGGGATCGATGGCCGACGCATTGGTTGAAACGTGGGAAATCAACAACCGCATAAACCTGTATTTGCTCCGATCTCTTGAAGAAGGGTCTCTCGCTGCCGTGCCTTCATCCAAAGGCCGCACCGTGGCGGAACATTTCGCGCACGGGCATAACGTGCGGCTGATGTGGCTGAAAACCGCCGAGCCGGACCTTCTCGCGGGTTTGGAGAAGCTCGATACGGAAGCCACACCGAGCCGCGCAAAAATCGAGGCCGCGCTGAGCAATTCGGGCAAAGCGATTTCCACGCTGATTCAGAAATCAGTCGAAACAGGTGGGAAGATCAAAGGTTTCAAGCCGCATGTGACAGCGTTTGTCGGCTATCTGATTTCGCACGAATCACATCACCGCGGGCAAATCATGCTGGCGTTGAAACAAGCCGGATATCGCGTGGACAAGAAGGTTGCGTACGGCATCTGGGAATGGGGCTCGCGTTAAAGAAAGGAAACGCAATGGATCTTGCCGACGAAATTGCCAAGCTCGAAGCGCTTCGGCGTGAAGGCACGCTGACGGACGCTCAATTCGAAGAGGCCAAAGCTGCCGCGATCAAGCGTGTCTCGGAACCGCCGCCGCCGCATCTCGTGCCGCTTGACCCCATCGCGCGTGAACGAAAAGTACAGGACCTTGCGCTCTGGATTCACCTCTCGAATTATGCGAGTTTTTTAATTCCGTACGGCGGCCTCATTCTTCCCTTTATCCTGTGGAAGACGCAGTGCGATCTGTACCCTGAAATCGACCCGCATGGAAAAGCCGTCGCGAACTGGGCGATTTCGAAGCACATTTATTTTTCGATCTGCGCGGTTCTCGCCATCTTCTGCATCGGATTCCTGCTGATGATCCCATTGGGAATCATCGCGCTGATCTATCCCATTATTGGCGCGGTCAAGGCCGGCAAAAATGAAGTGTTTAATTATCCCGGTTCGATTCCCTTCTTCCGATGAATTTATCTCTCGCAAAGACGCGGAGACGCCAAGAAAAACAGTTTTCGCTCTTTGCGCCTCGGCGTCTTTGCGAGAGATTTAGCGGTCATGCGTTTCACCGTTTTGATCATCGCAATTCTCGCCGTGGCCGTGCATGGCGCCGATGCGCGGCCGAATATTCTCTTCATCCTGACAGACGACCAGCGCTTTGACATGATGGGCTGCGTGACGCCCGCGCTGCACACGCCCGAAATGGACCGACTTGTCCGCGAAGGCGCGCGGTTCGAACGCGCATTTGTCACGACGCCGATCTGCGCGGCCAGCCGCGCGAGTTTGCTGTGCGGCACTGTTGAACGCACGCATCGCTATACTTTCAAGACTCCGCCGCTGGGTACGCAGTGGGCCGATTCGAGTTATCCGAAATTGCTTCGCGATGCCGGCTATCGCACCGGCTACGTCGGGAAACTTGGCGTCAACATGAAGCCGGGCGCAACAGCGCGGCTCTTTGATTATTTCGTCGAGACAGGCCATCCGTATGTGCGCAAACAGGCCGATGGAACGCAAAAACATCTCACCGACATTGAAGGCGACGCGGCGCTCAAGTTTTTGGGGAAAG
>JADMIO011606080.1_pt1 | contig 14818 bp, 11 predicted proteins | sample 8958161 | NCBI WGS metagenome assembly JADMIO01 (sample SAMN16585339, study PRJNA669376) | soil metagenome | isolation source: Crop rotation soil | place: USA: Cullars Rotation, Alabama | collected 2011 | reverse complement strand
ACCGTAACTGGGGCGAAGCGAACGCGGAAGTCTGCCTGGAGGCAGATGCGGAGACGGTGGTCCGCCGCATCGCGGAGCGTCTGGCCTAACTCGTCGGGCATCGTCGCCGGGCTTAAGTGGCACCAGCGTCACTCCTGCTATGGGCTGGAAACAGCTCCAGGACTGCGGCTGCTCCGTAGGACCCTCCCGCTTCGCATCCGATGCCGGCACGGATCAGGCCAATGCCCCCATTCGGGTCGGCAAGCGCGCACCTGATGCGAATGTGTGGTTCGGAATCCGAGTAACAACCCTTCCTCGTCTACACGGAGGAGCCATTACAATCCCAGAAAATTCAGCCAGCGTTGGCAGCCCAACTAATCGCTGACCAAGCAACCACAAACAGGCGGTCCTCGACGCTTTGTGCGCCCTCGCTCGCGGCTTGCGCTCCCATCGGCATGCTTCGCGGACCGCATATCGCGACTGAGTCTTCGACTGAGCAAAGGAAGGAAAGGAGCCACCGTGAGCCCTCCGGCCTTGCCCCGCAACCTGCACCTTTCCGCCCTGCTGTCGGTCGTTGCGGCCCTCACGCTGACGCTAGTGTGCGTGAGCCGGGCCTACGCGGCCCTCACCCGACCCAACATTGCCGTCTTCAATCTGGCGGCGCCGGCCGGTGGGGCCACTGTCACCGTCCGGGTTGTCCACCTGGACTACTCGCCTGACCCCACGATCCAGGTTGGCGACACCGTCCAATGGGTATGGGACGTCTCGAACCACAGCACCACGTCGGTTGCGGGTCAGACAGAAAGCTGGAACTCCGGCCTCAAAAGCGCCGGCGCCACCTTCACCCACACCTTCACCCACACCGGGACCTTCAATTACTACTGCACGCTGCACGGCGGGGACAACGGCGACGGCACAGCCCGGGGGATGTCCGGCACCGTCACGGTTGTGGGGTCGGGCAGCGCCCCCGTCCCGGTCACAATTCCCGTGGCCGACCAGAACGTGCTCTACACCTTTTCCAGCAATACGGACGGCGAGCGGGCCACCGCTTTCCTGAACGTGACCTACCACCCCGCCGCCCCCGCCACCGTAAGCTGGACGGGCATTCACGCGGCGGATGGCGCTGGACCGGGCGGCACCCCCGGGGTCACCTCGGGGTTCCAAACCGTGCCCGCTGTGGGAGAAGACATCCTCCAGTTGGACCCCGGCGGCGGCACCTGGCTGGAATTAGGCGCCGCCGCCAACCAGCTTCGGATTGAAAACAAGGAGTCCGTCGCCAAGGCGTTCCGGGTCAAGGCCACCTGGTAGAACGCTCTGCCGATCCGGAATGACCGTGACCCGGCGCCTCCTCTGCATGGCAAGGCCAAGCGAGCCTGGCTCGCGCTCCAACAACTCCCCGTGAGTATGCCGAACGACGAAAGGAACGGAACGTGAAAGAGAACGCCTCGCTTCGCCGCTTGCGACTTACCTCTCTGCTGTCCGCTGCCCTGATCTTCGGGCTGGCGATGACCTGCGTAACCCGTGCCTTTGCCGTTCAGGTTACCACCACGCCGAATGCCGCCCTGATCACGCTGGCCGTGCCGGCCGGCGCGGGCAGCTTGTCCCCAGCGCTCACCCTCCCAGTGAGCAATGACAGCGTGCTGTACAGCTTCGCCAGCAACACCGCAGCTTTCCGCTCGTCCGCCTTTGCGGACATTACTTACCACTCCGCGGCTCCTGCTACCGTAAGCTGGGTGGGCCTCCACGCGGGCGATAGCCTGGGACCGGACGGAACCCCCGGGGTCAGCTCCGGGTTCCGCGTCGTGCCCGCCGCCGGAGTCGACATCCTTCAGGTGGCAGGCAGCGGGGGCGCGGCGCTGGAGCTAGCTGTCGCCGCTAACCAGCTTCGCATCGAGAACAAGAACGCCACGGCGAAATCGATCACCGTAAAGGCGATCTGGTAAGCGGACGCGAAAATCGGGGAGAACCTTCATCGAGCCGAAAGGGCTGCGAGCAAGGTTCTCCCCGGCTTGCTATCTCCCAACTCGTCCCAAGCCGGTCACGCAGGACCTATTCCCAATGAGGATCTATTCCCTGGCTTGGGCGCTCCTGCTGGCGGCTGCCACGGCCTTCGGCCAGGGCGCGCCTGTCCAACCTGTCGCTCCTACGCAGCAGAACCGGGCGGAGGGCCGTCCGGACGGACAGACAGAGGTGCCGCCTGCCAATACCATAGATGGAGCGCCCGACGCTGCCGACCTGGCCCCGACTATTGTGCTGGAGAAAGCGCTCACGGCGGAAAGCCCGCAACGGTTCGCCGAGCGACTGGCCGCCATGTTTGGCGCGGAGGTACGTCTACCTCGGGCTGCCACGAAAGACCTGAGCCTGCCCGCAGGGAAGTGGACCGCCACCGAGCTGCTCGATCAGCTCGCTCGCCGCACCGATACCGCCTGGCGGCAAGTCTTCGTATTCGGAACCCTTCCGAAGGGAGTACCCCTCCCCAAACCCCGCTTGGCTTCTGTAGGCAACCTGCGGCCGCAGCTCTATCAGCGGTCCTTCCGGAAGGCGGTCCGCGAGCTTTCTCGGGACGCCGGCTGCGCCGTCGTGCTCCCCAAGGAGTTGCCACCGGGGCGGTTCAGCCTCTACTCTCTGCAGCCGGTCCCGGTAGAACGTGCGCTGCAGGAGTTGGGAGCGCAGGCGAAACTGGCGGTCTGGCCGGTAGTCCTCTTCGAGACCGAGGCCGAGCGTGGTGAGGATGTCCTCCGCGCAGAGACTACGGCGCGTCTGACCGAGGAGGACAAGGACCGGACCGCCCTCATTTCCTGGCTGGAGGACACGTATGGGGCGCATCCATATAGCGACGAGTTTCCCTGGCAGAACCTGGAGCTGGACGGCGTTGGCCCCGCCGCGCAAGCAGCTCTGGACCTGAGTCGGGAAGAGTTCGAGCAGCTCGTCAATCAACTCCAGCTTACCGCTCTCACCATGGCGGAGCTGCGCCAACGCGGGGAGGCAGGCGAAATCTTGCCTGGCGGGTGATCTCACTGGCCAAACCCTAACGAGAACCCGAAGCCCGCCAGGCCGTTCAGGGCCTGGCGGGCTGGCGAACCGTCCCCTCAGGGCACGTCGGACAGCGGAACGGTGCGAGACCACCCAGGCGCCCGCCAGGGAGCCGTCCGCCAGCTAGCTGCCGGGTTCAGCCGGCAGCGGCCGCCCGGTTCGAGGCTCCCTTTCGCGAAAGCAGTAGCCGAACGCGCTCGCCCTACCCTCGCGCGGCGGCCTCTTCCTCGTCCGAGTAGGGACTGCGGAGATGGACCGGCTCCACGACCTTTTTGCGCATCCGAATGTTCAGCATCTCCACGCCCACGGCGAACGCCATCGCGAAGTAGGTGTAGCCCTTCTCGATGTGCTGGTCGAACCCTTCGCCCAGCAGGTTCACGCCGATGAGCACCAGGAACGACAGCGCCAGGATCTTGATGGTCGGGTGCTTCTCTACGAAGCTACTGATGGCCCCGGAGAACACCAGCATAAAGCACGTGGCGATGATAACCGCCGCCACCATCACCGGCACGTCCCCGACCATTCCCACGGCGGTAATGACGGAGTCAAGCGAAAAGACGATGTCCAGCAGCAGGATCTGGACGATGACCGAGCTGAAGTTCGGCGCTTTCAGCTTCGCGGACTCCTCTCCCTCCTCGCCTTCCAGCTTGTGGTGGATCTCCCGCACGCTCTTGAAGATCAGGAAGAGGCCGCCCAGGATCAGAATGAGGTCGCGGCCGGAGATGCCGAGCGGGTCCAGCACGTGACCGGACCCATGCCCGCCACCATGGCCTCCGGCCGGCGCGGGCGGGGGGATGGCAGCCGGCAGCTCCGGACCGATGCGGAAGAGGTTGGACGAGAGGCTCATCACCCAGCCGAGCGAGAGCAGCAGCAGGATGCGGGTGATGAGCGCCAGCGAGAGGCCGACCTTACGCGCCCGGGCTCGCTGGTCCGGCGGCAGCTTCCCGGAGAGGATGGAGATGAAGATGATGTTGTCGATGCCGAGCACGATCTCGAGCACCGTCAGCGTCACCAGCCCGATCCAGATATGCGGATTCGTCAACCACTCCATCCGTCCCGACCCTTCCTACAGCATCAACCGTTTGCGCTTCGAAGCGCTCTCCTCAAACTCTACGTGCCTACCGCCTGCTTGTGTGCCCGCACACGGCTTGGTCTAGGAAAAAGCGACACGCACGGTGCGCGACCCATCGGAACCCAAGTAAAAGCATACACCCCAGCTCAACGAGGAAGAATCGTTGGATCGGGTGTAGGTCCAGCGCGTGAAGCCATGCGCCGAGCCCTCGCAACTCCCCGTGCGGTTGGAGCGCAGTAACTATATAAGCTCCGGCGACCACCGTAAGGACGAACGCCAGGCGGGAAGCCAGTCGCTCCCGGCGCTGCGCCCTTTGCTTCTCGCGTGCTGATTCCTCGTCCTGCCCCCAGAGAGGTGGCCTCCCGCTTGTATCACCCATCAGCGTCGCTGATCCATGGGTACCGCAGATGGCGTGAAGGCCGGTATTTGATCTGGCGTGGCTGCGACATCACGAAGTGGAGGAGAGACCAGACCACGATGGTCGGAAAAAGCGCCAGAACCGGCAAGCACGGTAAGTAGGGCGGCCAGGCGTGGCCCAGCGGAAAGAGCTTCGACGCGTACTCCGGCGGCGGGACGAACCCCTGGACATTCATACTCCAAGGCAGGATCACCATCGCCAATGCACCTGCAACCAGGGTTGGGACGACAGAGGGAAGCCATCGCCACATGCCCATCAGTCGGCCCTCCCGTGGCCGGCGCCGTTTCGCGTTTCATCCGGTGGAGCGCCCGCGTCGCCGGCGGCTCCATGCGCGACTGTCGGCTGCCCGGGCCTGGCGAAGCCAGTATTCCATCGCCACCCACAACGCGAGGAAGAGTAGGACGGCCAACGCTAGCTCCAGCAAGGGAACGAACCGGGAGGACTGCACCGGTCCAGCCGCCAGGTGGCGGAAGACTGCCGCGTGGAGGAAGCCTGCCGTCTGCGCCGCCAGCAACGCCGCCGCCACCGGAGGCACCCAGCCAAAAGGCGGCGGTCGCTTCTTCGCCATCTTCCCGCGCCTCCCTGAACGAGTATTGGGAGTTCTAACGGAAAATGCGCCTTGCGGTTCCGATTGCAGTATGACGGGAGCCGGCTCAGCGCCGCTCGTCGGCCACGGCTTCGGAGAGGATGCGGTACGCCTTGCGGTCGTCCACCGCGATCCACTGGTCGTGGGGGACCATCATCGCGCCCAGGCGGCCGCCGGCGGCCCAGCGGGGGAACATATCCCGCTCGAAGTTCTGCTTGCTGCCTGCCGCGTTGGCGCGCAGCTCGGCCAGCGCTTCCGCCGAGAGGACCGTGATGCCGGTGTGGGTAGGCACCGGGATGAACGGGTACATCTCTACTCCCGTCACCCGCCCATCTGCGATGCTCATGCCGGTGTAAGCGTAGGGCGTGCCGTCCACCGCCGCCAATGTTGCTGTGGCGGCGCGCTCGCGGACCGCCCACAGGTATGCCGCCGCCAGGTCGCGCGGGAAGGAGCCGGGGTAGCGCATCAGGTGGCAGTCCGCGTTGTGGACCACCAGGGTCACGTCGGCGGCTAGCACACCGGTGTCCAGCGCGTGGACCAACGCGCCGGTGCGCCCGCTCCCTTCCGCCGAGGGGTCGTAGCTGCACCGGATTTCCACCCGCCAGGGACGGCCGCCGTCCAGATGGCCTTCCACGGCTTCCCCATCGTGGTTGACCAGCGCCACGAAGCGCCGCGCGCCCGCCGCCGCGTATTCGCGCACCAGCCGCCCGATCAGCGTCTCGCCGTTGGGCAGCGGCAGCAGCGCCTTCTGCGTCACCGCGCCGGGACCTTCGCTCGCCGAGCGCATCCGGTAACCGAAGCCGCCGGCGGGCAGCGCAATCACTGCGTCGGCCAGCAGCGCGTCGGCTGCCGCGTGCTCCGCTTCCGTAGGGGCAGCGCCGCCTTGGCAGAGCGCCGCTCCCAACCGCGCCAACTCGTCGTGCATCGCTCGCTCTCCTTTTGCCGTACCGGCGGGCGACGGGTCTACATCTGCTCGACTACCTCGATGCCGAGGAGATCCAGCCCCCGGCGCAGCGTCCGTGCCGTCAGGTCGCACAGCCGGAGGCGGCTCAGGCGCACCGCCTCCGGCTCGGCATCGATGACCCGGACACCGCGCTCGCGGTCGAAGAAGGCGCTGAAAGAGCGGCTGAGGGTAAACAGGTAATCGGTGAGAACGTGCGGGCGCAATTCCTCGGCAACCTGCCTCACCACCGTAGGAAACTCCAGAAGCTGCTTCGCCAGCGCAATCTCGGTGGGGTGCTCCAGGATGATTTCGACGGCGGGCAGTGTTGCGAAGTCGACTCCGGCCCGGCGCTCAATGCCTTTCGTTCGGACGTAGGCATAGATCATGTAGGGCGCGGTATTCCCCTCCAGCGCCAGCATCACGTCCCAGTCGAAGACGTAGTCACTGGTCACGTTGTGGCTCAGGTCGAAATACTTCACCGCGCCCAGGCCTACCACCCGCGCGACTTCCGCCCGCTGCTCCGGGGTCAGCTCCTTCCGGCGCTCGTCTTCTTCCGACATCGCGGCCAGCGAGCGCGTCTCCGCCTCATCCAGCAACGCCTTCAGCTTGATGGTGCCGCCGTCGCGCGTCTTGAACGGCTGGCGGTCGTTGCCCAGCACCATGCCGAAGCCGACGTGCTCCAGCCGCACCGACTCCGGCGCGAAGCCGACCTTCCGCGCGCCCGCGAAGACCAGCAGAAAGTGATCCCGCTGCCGCACGTCGGTGATGTAGATGACCCGGTCGGCGTGCTCCTCGCGGATGCGGTGGACGACGCCGGCCAGGTCGGTGGCGTCATAGCTGTAGCCGCCGCCGGTCTTCCGCACCATCAGCGGCATCGGGCCGCCTTCCCGGTTGCGGAATTCCTCCAGGAAAACGCAGACGGCGCCCTCGTCTTCGACGGCCTCCCCGTTCAGCAGCAACTCCTCCGCAATGGGGTCCAGCATCGAGTTGTAGAAGCTCTCGCCCCGGTCGATGAGGTGCGGCGAGACGCCCAGCCGCTGGTAGACTTCGTGGGCGTGGCGCAGGCTCTCGGCGCAGAAGACTTCCCATACCTGGCGCGCGGTCGGATCGCCGGACTGTAGCTCGACCACGGCCCGTCGGGATGCATCGGCAAAGGCCGGATCGGAATCGAAGCGGCGCTTGGCGGCGACGTAGAACGCCTCCAGGTCGTCCAGCCGGAACCGCTCCGGGTGCTCCAGCACGTCCGGCTGCGACTCGCGGACGTATTGCAGCAGCATCCCAAACTGCGTGCCCCAGTCGCCCACGTGGTTCAGGCGGACGATGTCGTGGCCCTGGAACTCCAGCAGCCGGGCGATGCTGTCGCCGATGATAGTGGAGCGGAGATGCCCGACGTGCATCTCCTTCGCCAGGTTCGGCCCGGAGTAGTCCACAACAATCCGTTGCGGATGCTCCTCCTGCGGCACGCCCAGGCGTGGATCGGTCTGCAGCGCACCCAGCCGCGCCGCCAGCCATTCCGGGCGCAGGCGAAAGTTGATGAAGCCAGGCCCCGCGATCTCCGGCGCCTCGGCGAGGCCGTTCAGTTGCAGCGCGGCGACCAGCGCTTCCGCCACCTCGCGCGGCTTGCGGCCCAGGCGCTTCGCCAGGCCCAGCGCCACGTTGCTCTGGTAGTCGCCGAATTTTGGGTCCTGCGTGGGACGCACCAGCGGGTCGATCTCGTCGCTGCCCTCACCCACCACCACCGCCAGCGCGCCGCGCACGGCCGCCTCAATCTCCTCGCGTGTGCTTTTCATGCTGCGTAGAATAGCACATCCCTCAACAGCGACGAAGAGGGCGCTTGTCCCGTGACAGAGGCAGCCCGGCCCGGGCTCCCACCAAAATCGCGGCCAGGTTGTCGTCATCACACCGACCGGAGAACCACTTTCATGCACCCGGAAAGCAGCCTCAACCGCCGCAATCTGCTTCGAAGTGCCGCAGCAGCCAGCGCCGCTTCCCTGGCAGCGGTCACTGGGGACGGTGTGGCCACGGCTGAAGTTGAGAAGAAGACCTACCGGATCGGTGTAATCTCCGCTGCCAACGGAGGAAAGCCCCAGCGGACCAACGGGCATACCTGGCACTTCTGCCACTTCTTCCATCCCACCATCAACTACGAGGCGGTCGCCAGGTACGTGGACCCGGCGAACATCGCCTACTTCGACCACTACCGCCGGCAGGGACGCGATACCTTCGACCAGATCCCCTTCTCCGACACGCGCATCACACACGTGTATGACGCCGACACAGCTAGCGCGGCGCAGTATGCCGAGACCTTCCCCGGCGTAAAGGTGGCGCACACCGTCGAGGAGTTGGTGAAGGAGGTGGATGCGGTCTGGATGGGTGACGCGTCCGGGCAAGGGGAAGACCACTTCGGCCTGGTTGCCCCCGGCCTGGAACGCGGGCTCCCCACCTTCTGCGACAAGCCGATCGGCGGCACAGTGGCGGAGACGCGGAAAATCCTCCAACTGGCGCAGGCGAGGAAGACGCCGCTAATGTCTTCCAGCCTCTTTCGCCACCAATGGGGCACGGAGCAGGCGCTGCGCATGCGCGACTCCGGGGAGCACGGCACGATCCAGCTCGTCCACGCGAGTATGGGAGGCGGTTTCAGCCTGCCGGGCTGGATGGTCTACTCCCACCACCCCATCTGGACCGTAATTACGCTGGCGGGTCCCGGCGTGGAGGCGGTGAGTGCCTACGCGCACGAGGATACCTGCCATGCGCTCCTTGTTTACCCGGACCGGAAGCCGGCGCAGGTGTGGTACGGCCGGCAGGATGTCGCGAATGCCGGGCTCTACTGCTCCACCTCGGTCCACTTCCAGAAACGCACCTACGAGTACACGCCCGCCATCGAAGGGAATTGGAGCCTTGGACATCACTACGAGATGTTCCGCATGGCCAACACCTTCCGCCAGATGATCCGCACCGGCCGGGAACCGGTTCCGCACCGGGAAATCCTGGAAGTCACCGCCACTATGCAGGCCGGCGCGAAATCTCTCCGCGAGAAGAACCGCCTGGTCCCGCTTGCGGAGGTACTGGGCTGAGGCGGCGCCACGCTGGGAGCTTCGGCACCGTCAGAGGTCGGCCTGGATTTGCTCGAGCGCGCGCTGCGCGGTTTCCTGAAACCCTTCGTCCAGTTCGATCCAATCGTCCAGGCTGCCCAGCTCCACCAGGCGCAGCTCCGACGCCACGATCCGCTGTAACTCCGGGAGCGCGGGCTGCGCCAGCCGCCCCATCTCGCCCAGGCATTCCGCAGCCAGGAGGCCGGCAGGGTAACACTGCAACTCCCCCAGCAAGGCCGGGAGTGCCGCTGCCGCGTTCCTTTCGATGCGCCAGACTGCCCGGGCCGCAAACACTCGCACCCACTGGCTCTCATGTTCCAGCGCCTGGTGCAGAAGGGGAACAGCCGCCGAAGCCGCAGCGCCTCGCGCCTCTAGACAAGCTGTCGCTTCCGCAGCCAAATGCTGGTCGTTGCTACTTCGAGCCTCCAATCGGTCCCGGAGGATCGCCATCAGCTCGGGAACGCTCTGACCGCTCGACCTGGTTCGCCATTGGGTGGCCCGCGCCTGCGGGGTGTACTCGCTCCGACGGTCTCGGATATTGCGCAGTACCGCGGCGGCTTCCGCCCGAACCGCGTCGGTTGGGGAAATGCAAAGGCGCTCCAGAATGGGAACGGCTTGGAAGCGCGCCTTCCCCAGGCAAGGCAGCGCCCGCGCCGCCTGCCGGCGCACGGTTGGATCTTCATCCCCGACACACCGGGCCAGGTCCACAACCACCAGAGCCGGGACGGAGCGCCGCAGGCGACACAACTCATCCAGCTCGAAGAACGCCTGGCTTCGCAAGGAAGGGCTTGGCTCGTGAAGGAACGACAATAGCCAGCCGATTTGTGCTTCCGGAAAGTCTGCAAGGGCCTGGCCTGCCAGCGAGAGCGCGTTGTCTCCCTCGCCCCAGGGCGGCCAAGCCAGATCCTCGAGGTCGCCACATACGGGAACCGTCTCGCGGAAAACCGTAAGCGCCGCACCCAGGCCCGGCTCGCCCGCAAGGCGAAGGTAGGAGTGCGCCGCAGCAAGCCGTACGAGGGGCGCGTTCTGCGAGAACATCTCCTCATGAAGCAGCACCATCTGCTCGCCGGGCGCCGCTTCACGCATCGGACAAGCCGGCGGCAGTTGCAGCCAAAGTTGGCCTAGCGCAAGGAGCTGGGACGCACGTGGGTATTGCTCCTGCTCCTTCGGGATTCGCTTGCGCAGGATGGGAACGATGGTCTCCGCGTGCTCCTCGCAAGCGGCCAGCAAATAAGCGGCCATCGAACGGGTCGCGATCTCCGGGGTCTCCAGTAGCCGGAGGTAGGTCGGAATGCCGTCCCAGACCGCGTGCCGCGCTGCGCTCGCCCAGCCCTGTTCCTGGCGGAACTGCTCCTGGAACGCGGCGGTGTGCCGTTCCTTGCGGTAGTGGTCCATTTCGCCGTGGACGGCCAGGTAGGAACTGCCGGTCGCGATTGAATGGACGAGAAACAAAAGCTCCGCTTTGCCGGCGACTTCCGGCGCCTCCAAGAGTTCGAGCAGGAACGGCGCCGCATAGGCGGTCGCCTCGTAGACTGTTCCCTGATGGTAGATGTTGCCGTGCAGCTCGCCAATTGCCGCTTCGCGCACTGCCGAATCCGGCGACATAAGCGCCCGAAGGAGATCCGGCACGTCCTCTGCGCTCCCATACGCGTGGGAGAGGCGCTTCCAGTCCACCTGGTCGAGGCCTTCGAGCATGCGCACATATCCCCTTTGTTCGCTGGCCGGGGAAGCCGATTCTTGACGTGCCCGCCTTCCCTTTCCTCAAGGAACGCGAAGTTGCCTTGCTTCAGGGAGAGGACGGCACGAGAAGCGGTAGCGAATCCGCGTTCTTTCACCGCGCACGCATTCGCCACGGCGAAGCGACGGCTGAAAACAAGAACAGCGGGGGCCTGGTGTCAGGCCCCCGCTGCGTCCATGGTAAACGCTCCCTATCTTCCTACTTCTTTCCCTTACCGGAGAGACGGATGGAGACGCGAGGGTTCTTGTTGTCGCTGCCCGCGATGCTGAGCAAGCCCTTGGTCTTCGGCTTCGACGTAGGCTTGAAGCGCACCCGCACCTTCAGCTCGTCGCCGGGATTGATCTGGAACTCGCCGCCGCCCGCCACGATCTTGAACGGTGCTTCTACTTCCCCGACCTGGCCCGTCAGCAGCGAGTCGGCGGTGTTGCGGATGCGGACCACCTTCGTCCGGCTCTTGCCGATCTTGACAGTGCCGAAGTTCAGCTCGGTCGGATTGACGTGCATACGTCCGGAGTCGTCGCCGCGCGGCGGTACATTGCCGACCTTCAGCACGAAGGCATCCGTCGAGCCGCCGAATGCCACCTGTGAAGCGGCCTTCAGTGGGAAGCCCTCATTCCGCGTGCGGGTGGCGGGGTTATCCACCGAGGCCGTCACGCCTACTGCGTACGGGCGCGCCGTGCCGTCCACGGCGATGCCGCGACCCTCGTCATCCGCCGCGCCGCCGGCGTAGGTGGAGAAGTCGAGGAAGACCTGCTGTCCGCCTTCGATGGAGGGGATGAACTCCAGCTCGGCGATGAACGCGTCTTTCAGCCCCTTGTTGACGCTCTGCGTGGGCAGCGTCAACGGGAAGTTGGTGGACGTGGTGCTGCCCGTCACCCAGACCAGCTTGTCCGCGGTGGGGTCCAGCGCCACTGCCAGCGCCGCATCCAGCCCGCTGCCGCCCAGGAACGTGGAGTAATCCAGCCCGGAGCCGTTCGACTTCAGCCGTGTAATGAACGCCTCCGCTCCCACGAAGGTGGAGTCGACGGCTTTCGAGCGCGGAAAGTTGGAGGAGAGGGTCCGGCCCACCACCACCGCGTTCCCTGCCGCGTCCACCGCAATTGCGTTGCCGAAGTCATCCGCCTGGCCGCCCAGGTAGGTGGCGTAGCGCCGAACCGTCAGGTTGGCGCTCAAGCGGATCACGAACACGTCGCCGAAGTTGCTGATGACCGTGCCGCCGGTATTGCGCGTCACGTCCGGGTCGGTGGTTCGGAACGCACCTGCCGAAGTAGGGAAGTTGACGGACGTGGTGTTACCGGTCACGAAGACGTCGCCGCTCGGGTCTACCGCGATGCCGTTGCCGAGATCGAAGCCCGCGCCACCGACGTAGGTGCTGGAGCTAAGCGATGCCGCTCCCACGGAAGTGGTGAGCAACCGGGAGACGAACGCGTCCGTGGCCGGTTGGTCCGTCTGGAACGGGACCGTGCCGCCGGGCGACTTCGTCGGGAAGTTGGTGGAGTTGGTGAAGCCGGTGGTCAGCACCACGCCGGGCGCCGGCACGGCAATCGCGGCGCCGTTGTCGTTCCCCGTGCCGCCCAGGTAGGTGGAATACGACAGCGCGTCGCCCGTCGCTTCCAGCTCCGTCACGAAGGCGTCCGTCGGGAACTCGACGCTGCCGCCGCGGAACGTGCTCTGGAACGCGTTCAGCACCGGGAAGTTGAGGGAGCCGGTAGAACCAGCGACGTAGATGCGCCCCGCCGAATCCAGCGCCACGCCGGTCGCCACGTCGTCGGCTGCTCCCCCCAGATAAGTGGAGAACAGGATCACCGGGGTTTCGCCCGCCGCCGTCGTTGGGCCGTACTTGGTGACGAACGCATCCGTAGCGCCCGCCGCGCCCTGCGTTCCTCCTACACGCGGGAAGTTCGCCGACAAAGTGGAGCCGGCGACGACGGTGGTCCCATCTGCCTGCACCGCTACCGCGTTCGCCGCGTCGCCGCCGGCGCCGCCCAGGTAGGTGGAGTACCAGATGATCGGGTCGATCACCAGCGGCCGGGTGCGGTCATAAGTGCCGACGCGGAACGAGACCTCGGCCGTGGCGCCGGGCTTCTCTGGTGCCAGTACGAACGTGCCGGGAACCGCGCGGCGTTTGCCGCTCTCCTCTTGATAGAGCACCGGGCGCTGGTGGCGCACTGTACCGGCTGGGGTTTCCAGCAGCAGGTCGCCCGTCGCGTTCAAGGAAACGCGCTTCGCCCCTGCAATCTGCATCCGAATCTGTGTAGGGTCCGCGCCGGGCGCGACCACGAAGTCGTACTCCAGCCGGCCTTCTTTCCCGTGGTAGACCAGATCGATGCCCGGATACGCTTCCCGGACGACGCGGCCAAAGGTGGGCATCCCCCGCTGCCAGCGGGACGAATCGCTGCCGCGCAGCACGTTTACCTTGCCCGGAAGCGGCTGCTCGGCGCTCACTTCGGCGGCAGCGGCGCCGCCCAGCAGCCGGGTGCGCAGCACCGCGTTCCGTCCGTTGGCCCGCAGGGAGAGGACGGACTCCGAGCCGGTGAGAAAGAGCGTGGAGCCGCGTCCTCGCGCCAGGTAGCGTACGGCAGGGTCGGACTGGCCCCGGTTCTCTTCAAAGGCCAGCGGAGGCTGGTAGAGTTGTTGCCGTGGGGCGTTGGCGGGGACCTTTCCTGCGCCGGCAGCCGCGTCGGCGGGGACTGCCTGCGCACCCGAAACGGCAAGCGCGGCAAACGCCAGCACTGCCCCGGGAGTCTTCACTCGCATGCGGATTCTCCGTTATTCCGCCGTTGCGCGGCGGTTGGAAGGGACGGCGCGCCGGGAGGCGCCCGGAGCAAGCGGATACCGCCTTGAAGCCGCTCGCTTGGATGGGGGCCATGCAGCGCCACCTCAACAATGCATCAACATTCCCCAAAATCCAACATGAATTTGGGCAACGTTTAGCCACGCGAAGCACCGGGCGCCGGTTATATGGCACAACAAGCTCCCTCGCGGTGCCCTGAATTCCTGAAGCCAATGGAGCGAAGCATCCTCCACGTCGATATGGACGCCTTCTACGCGTCCGTCGAGCAGCTTGACCGGCCGGAGCTGCGGGGCCGGCCGGTGCTGGTGGGCGGCACGCCGGATGGGCGCGGGGTGGTCTGCGCCGCCAGTTACGAGGCGCGCCCGAGCGGCTGCCGCAGCGCCATGCCGATGTCCACCGCTATCCGCCTTTGCCCGCAAGCGGTAGTGCTGCCGGTGCGGATGGCGCGCTACCGCGAAGTTTCGCAGGCCGCCTTCGCCGTCTTCGACGAGTTCTCGCCGCTGGTACAGCCGCTCAGCATTGATGAGGCGTTCCTGGACCTGACCGGCACGGAGGGCGTAAACGGACCGGCGCCGCAGGCCGCCCGCCGGCTGAAGGAGCGCGTGCGGGAGGCGACCGGACTGACCGCCAGCGTAGGCCTGGCGCCCAACAAGTTCCTGGCCAAGCTGGCGAGCGAATTGCGGAAGCCGGACGGCCTGATGGTGATTGCCTCCGGGCACGTACAGATGGTATTGGACCCGCTGCCGGTCGAACGGCTCTGGGGCGTCGGGACAGCCACGCTGCGGCGCTTCCACCGGCTGGGGCTGCGTACCGTCGCGGACGTGCGCGAGCGGACCTTGATGGAGCTGACGCGGGAACTGGGCAGCGCCGGCGAGCACTTCTACCGCCTGGCGCGCGGCGAGGACGACCGGCAGGTGGCGCCGGACCGCGAGGCCAGGAGCATCAGCCACGAGTCAACGTTTGCGCGCGACGTAGCGGACCCGGAGGCGCTGCTGGACGTGCTTTCGCGCCAGGTGGAAGACGTGGGCTACCGCCTACGCCGCCACGATCTCTTCGCCCGCACCTGCTCCCTAAAGCTGCGCGAAGGCGACTTCACAACCCTGACCCGGGCAGGCACCCTCCCTTCTCCCACTCACTCCACGGAGGCGCTGTGGGAAGAGGCG
>JADMIO010941461.1_pt1 | contig 14819 bp, 12 predicted proteins | sample 8958161 | NCBI WGS metagenome assembly JADMIO01 (sample SAMN16585339, study PRJNA669376) | soil metagenome | isolation source: Crop rotation soil | place: USA: Cullars Rotation, Alabama | collected 2011 | reverse complement strand
TTGTCATCGGAGGCACGCAAACTCCGGGAGACATTCTCGTGACGATCCGTGAGATCGATCCAGTGGTGTGCCATCCTCGTCGGAATCTTGGAGAAACGAACGAATCGTCAGGTCCCAGTTGGTCAACTGCAGCCAGGACGGAGTGCGACAAATGAAGATCAGCCGCCGGTCTTTTCTCAAAACTGCCGCAGCAATCGGTGCTTCGCTCGCATGGGTCGGACCGGCCCAGGGCTCGCGCGTCCACTGGCGTGAACGGCGTGATCTTTATCCTCAAGGAGTGGCCTCGGGCGATCCCGACCCGCACAGTGTGATCCTTTGGACGAGACGTCCGTTCGCTGAGGGGGCGCGGCATCTCCTGACCGTCGAGGTAGCCGAGGATGAGGCATTCCACCGGGTCATTGCGCACGCGCAGGCACCGGTTTCGCGCGCCGCGGATTGGACCGCGCGCGTTTTGATCGGTGGACTGAAGCCGGCGCGCACCTACTGGTATCGATTCACGGACAGCGACGGAAATGGCAGCCGGGCCGGCCGCACGATCACGGCGCCTTCGCCAAACGATCCGCGCACGGTGAACTTCGCCTTCGTAAGTTGTCAGGATGTCAATGAGGGGAAGCTCAACGCCTATCGCCGGATGATTTACGAAGATGAGCGCGCTCCCGCCGGCGAGAAACTCGACTTCGTTCTTCACCTCGGCGATTTCATCTACGAGGTGGTCGAGTATCCCGACGAGGTGAAGACACGCTACGACCGCACGATCTATGAAGTTGCGCGCTTCCCGGAAGGCCACAGCCACAAGGTCGGCAACTTCCACATCCCGCTGACCCTCGATGGCTATCGGGCGGTCTACAAGGGCTATCTCGCCGATCCCGACCTCCAGGACGCTCGCGCGCGCTGGCCGTTCGTTGCCATCTGGGACAACCACGAATTCTCGTGGATGGGTTGGCAGAGCATCGTCAAGGTGCCGCGGTTCGAGATACCCGGCCAGAGCATCAAGGTCGCGGCCAATCAGGCCTGGTTCGAATATCTCCCTGCGCGCATTGCGCAGAAGGGGGGCTCGTTCGAGCGCTTCGATGCGCCGGCAGTGAAGGACGTTCCCATCAAGGAGTTCGACAGCAACGGACTGGGGACGGAGCCGAACAACCTCATTGCCATCAACAGCCTCAAGGGCTATCGAGCGTTCCGGTACGGTCGCCATCTCGAGATGATCATCACCGACCAGCACAGCTACCGGAGCGCGGATCCCTTCAGCGATCCGTCTCTCGATAAGTTAGGCGGAAACGAGTATCCCGGGATGTCTCCTGAGCCGCTGATGCAGATTCTCGACGGCGGGCGCGCCTTCAACGGCGGCAAGCCTCCCGCCGAAGTCCGCTTCAACGAAGCGCATGTGCCCAACCCGCAACGGAATGCGCCGCCGCAAACGATTCTCGGGGCGGAGCAGAAGGCATGGTTCAAGGACCGGCTCAAGAGCTCGACGGCGACGTGGAAGATCTGGGGGAACTCGCAGGGAGCACTGGATTCGCGGTCGGACCCGCAGAACCTGCCGGTGGGTCTGATCAAGGAGTCGTGGCCCAAGGATGCTTACGCGTCCATGGGGCCGCCTGACTACGGCCTCGCGTTCGCAGAGCGCGCTGAAATCTACAACCTCATTCGCGACGCGAAGGTCACAGGCTTCGCCATCGTCTCGGGCGATCGGCACAGCTTCTGGGCCGGCTATGCCACTGCCGAACTTCCTCCCGGCAAGTTCGAGCCGGTCGGCTTGAGCTTTGTCGGCGGCTCACTCGTCAGTCCCAACACCATGGAGGCCATGGAGCACAGCCTCAAGATGGACGCCCCCCTACGCCCGCTGTTTCTCGCGGACCGGGAGGGCGCAAAGCCGGAGTGGACGCACAACATGCTGCTGAGACACGGAGTCCGTTCGTGCCTTGAGTATGCGAAGAGCTTCGATCTCGAGCGCGCACGGTCGCTGTCCAACCCCGATCTGGCTCCGCACCTCGAGTTCGTCGACCTTGGAGGACACGGTTATGCGAAGGTCCGATTGTCGGCCGAGGAGATGCGCACCGAGTTTGTCTGCATCCCGCGCCCCATCGCCCGTAGCGAAAGGCCGGACGGCGGTCCAATCAGGTATCGCGTATTGCACACTGCTGCACTCTGGAAGAGCGGAGAGCGCCCGAAGCTGAAGACATCGGTTCTCGAAGGCGACGCAGGGCTATCGATTTGACTGAGCCACTTGGCGGCATTTCTCCCAGCCCCGTGGTTTTTGCTAGCCTATTCTTACGTTCACAGTTCGAGCCTGGCTCCTCCTCGCCCTGACGTGCGTCCCGGCGCTCGCGCAGCAGCCGCGGATCGACAGCATTTCGCCATCGCAAGGCCCCGTCGCGGGCGGCACGATCGTCAGCGTGCGCGGCGCGAATTTCACCGGCGCATCGGTACGCATCGATCGCAATGCGATCACGCCGCTTTCGCATTCCGAATCCGAGATTCGCATCGCCATGCCACCGCGCGAGAACAACGGCTACGCGGTGATCTCCGTGCGCGGGGCGACGACGACGGCGTCGGCGGAGTTCCTGTACGTTCCGCCGCGACTGACGGACATCGCGCCCGGTGCGATTACGACGATTGCGGGCGTGGGCAACTATCTGCGCGACTTCGGACGCGCGAATGAGGCAACGGTACAACCGGGCGGCATCGCGCTCGATGGATCCGGCAATCTCTTCATCGCGCAGCCGGGACCGGGGACGATTCTGCGCGTGATGCCCGACGGCCAGATCGAGCGCTTCGCCGGCAGCGGCGACCGCTCGTCTCCGCCCGGCAACGGCATCAATGCCCTCGATGCGTACTTCGAGTTTCCGACCGCGCTTGCAGTCGATCCGGCGGGCAACGTCTACGTCCCCGATCATAACGGCCGCTTGTGCCGTGTCGATCCTTCGACAGGCATGGTCACGTCGATCGCCGGAACCGGCCACGACGGATTCAGCGGCGATGACGGACCGGCCGTCGACGCGGAGATCGGCTTGCCGACCTTCGTTGCCGCTGACGCGCACGACGTGTACTTCATCGACTACTCCAATCACCGAATCCGGCGGGTCCGTGACGGCATCATCGCGACGATCGCAGGCAATGGCTCCGCCGGGTATTCCGGCGACGGCGGACCGGCGACGCTGGCTTCGTTCGACCTGAACGATTCCGACTCCGGCGCTCTCGCGCTCGATTCCTCAGGCAACCTCTACCTCGGCGACGCCGGCAATCGCCGCATCCGCCGCATCGATCGCAACACCGGAATCATCACCACGATTGTCGATACGCACGCCGCTCCGTTCGACGTCGGTTTCATTCGCGCGATCGCCTTCGACGCGGCGGGCAATCTCTATTACAGCGGCGGCGGAACGATCGTCGAGGCCTCGCCGTCCGGCGCGTTCGTGCGCTCGTGGCACCGCACTGCTGTAACGCCGTCGCTCGCCGACGACGTGCCGTACACCGATGCATACATGGGACACATCGTCGGTCTGGCCATCGACAAGAACGGCGACATCCTCTACTCGGACGATCAGATGCAGCGCGTCCGGCGCCTGAGCCCCCTAACCGGTCGCATCACGACGATTGCCGGAATCGGCCCGAAGCACATCGGCGCCGGCGGTCCCGCGTACGGCGCCTACCTCGTGCCGAACGACGTCGCCTTCAACGCGGGCGGCGAGCTCTTGATCGCCGACGCATGCTGCGGCCCGGGCGGCGGCGGAATTCGCAAGATCGACGCGAGCGGAAATCTCGTGACCATCGCAGGATTCGGGCTGGCCATCAACAACGGCGACAACGTAGCTCCGCTGGAAGCGTCGATCATCGCATTGAGCCTAGACATCGACGCGGAAAACAACATCGACTTCGTCGACGGCACGTCGGCGTATCGCGTCGAAGGCGGACTCATTCGCGCGCTCAACACGCCGGACGCGCAATGCCGCTACGACGGCGACGGCGGTCCGGCGCGGCTGGCGCACGTCTGCCAGCCCTGGGACGCGGTGCGCGACCGCAACGGCAACCTCTTCATCGCCGACACGAACAACAATCGCATTCGCCGCATCGACCGCGCCAGCGGAGTGATCACCACAATCGCGGGCAACGGACAACCGCCGAACGGATTCGAACGGTATGGCCAGGCGCATTCCTGCGGCGACGGCGGCGCGGCGTTTGACGCGTGCCTCAACACGCCGTACGGACTGGCGTTCGACGCGAACGGCAGCCTGTTCGTGAGCGAGGGAGCGCAGATCCGGCGCATCGATCCGAACGGAACGATCTCGACGTTCAACAGCGGCGCATTCGTCACGAAGATGGCCTTTGATCGGGCGAGCTATCTCTATGCCGGCCGTTCCAATGCGCTGTTGCGATTTCGCCCCGACGGCGAGCTGAGCGTGCTGGCGACGGGAGTGTCGTTCGTGGGCCAATCGGCCGGTATCGCCATCGACGCGGAGGGAAACATCTTCTTCTGCGACGGTCAGTCGCGCGTCCGCGCAATGCGCTACGGCGCCGTGCTCGCTCCGCAGAATGGGTCGATCACTGCCACGACAGCCGGTCCGAAGATCCTCGCTACGGTGCGCGACGGCGCCGGACGCCTCGCTCCAGGCGTTCGCGTCGAATTCACGGCGCCGAGCTCCGGCCCGTCTTGCAGCGCGCCATTTGCCATCACGGATGCGAGCGGCATCGCCACGACGACGTGCACTCCGAACTGCATCGCCGGATCCTACACAGTCGAGGCACGCCCGCTCGGTGCCTCCTCGGCGGCGACAGTGGCGTTCACAAACCCTGCACGGCCGTGCCGAGCACGCGCAGTCCGTCATTGATCACGCTGCGGTTCTGCCTTATGCGCCGGTCTCGATGGCGACGCGACCGCTACGGTCGCCGTCCGGCGAATCCGATTCCCATCGGGTCGTCATCGTCGGGCCTCGGCTTCACATCCGGCCGCGGAGCGCGGGCGATGGAGTGGTCCGGCAAGTCGTTTTGGACCGAGACGTCCATGCCGACGAGCGTGTGGGCGCCGACACGGCGGCCCTCGCCGATGCTCGCATTCACGCCAACCCATGCTTCGGTGGCGATCACCGAGTGCCCGGCCAGGATGATGTGCGCGGTAAGGCTCACGTTTTTCTCGATGCGTACGTTGTGGCCCACGCAGACGTAGTCGCCGAGCTTGGCGTAGTCCTCGATGATCGTCGGCACGATCGTGCCTGCCGCGACGGACGCCAGCGGGCCGATGGCGACGTGAGCGCCGACGATGACGCCGCCGAGGTGGGGCATGCGCGTCTTGTTGCCTTCGTCGTCGCGGACGAAGCCGTAGCCGTCGTGGCCGAGAACGCTGTTGGCGTGGATGACGCTCTCCTCGCCGATGGTGACGCGCGGATGTAAGCGCACGCCTGAGCGGATGATCGATCCCCGTCCGATCCGGACGTCCGGACCGATCATGCAGAACGGCTCGATGAGGACGTCGTCACCGATCTCCACGTCGCCTTCGATTACGGCCAGCGGCGAGATGACCGCGCTCGGAGCAATTGCGCGAACCGCCACCAGCGGCGGCTGACGCCGCTCCGCGCGGATGAACTCCATGACGCGGGAGATCGCCGCGCGGGGGTCTGAGGACTCGATCACCACGCAATCGCTGTCGAGCGTGAAGCCCTTCCGAACGATGGCGATGCAGCCGCGCCGCGCGGCCAGCGACTCGCGAAGGGCATCCGGGATCTCGCGGGCGTTGACGAAGAAGAGACTGCGATCCTCGATCATGTCGAGCGTGGCCACGCCCTCGACGTCGCGGTCGCCGTCTCCCGGCGCTCCGATGGCGCGGCGGATTTCCTGCTCGTGAAGCGTCGCTTGGATCACGTCAAACCCCTTCGGTCCGCCGGCGCTCGTAGTAGGCGGCGAGGGCATCGACGAATGCATCGTAGCGATCGGTCACTGCCTGCACCTCGCGCGACTCGAATGCGCGGATCATGGCCACATAGTCGTCCTCTGGATGCAGCCACGAATGCGGATGCGCGAGCAGGCAGAGATTGCGGTTCTCCTCGAGCGCGGTCTCGAACGTGAACCGCCGCCACATCATGGCGCTGTCGCTGACATAGAGCAGGTCGTGCTCGCGGATCGCCGCGCTGACGTCGACACACGGCGCGTGCTCGGCGGGCAGCGTCACCGCCGTCGCGCCGGCATTGACGACGTCGTGTTGTGAAAACGACTGGATGGGAGCGCCGATGAGCGTGCTCAGAATCCGCAGCCGGAATGCGACCTCCTCGCCGAGGTCGTCATGAACCGCGTTGCTGACAGCGAAGTGCAAGCCGACCTCATGTCCAAGCTCGTGAATGCGGCGGAGTTGGCGGATCACGATGGGCTGCAGTGGGTTGTAGAAATGGCCGTCGACGAGCACGTGAAACGTCGATCGCACTCCGGCAGCGTGCTCGAGCTCCGCCATTTCCAGGGAGTGCTGCGGCGCGAAGTCGACGTCGTGACGCAGCACGATGTAGCGCTCCGGAAGCGTGGAAGCGGACAAGAAGTCGCGAAACTGCACGAACGAAAAGCCGCGCGCCTTCGCCTGAGCGAGGAAACGGAGATAGAGATCGCGCGACAAACGACTGAGCACGAATTGAGGCGGCGTACGCATCAAGCGCTTCGGTTGCGTCATTTCTCGCGAACGTTACTCCGATTCGGGATCGTAACCTTGTGTAGCGTGGATCGTAATTTACCGCCATGACAACCGCGGCGCGTGCTCCGTCCGGCAAGGCAACGGGAACGCTCCCCCGTCTCGATCGGACGTTGCTCGTGGCGTTGTGCAGCAGCAAGCTCCTGCTGCACCTCTTCACGAGCGTGAGGAACTACGGCTACTTTCGCGACGAGCTTTACTTCCTCGACATGGCGCGGCATCTCGACTGGGGTTATGTCGACAGCGCGCCGCTCATCGCGGTTTACGCCAAGCTGGCGCTGCTGATGGGCGGCTCGCTTGCGGCGCTGCGGATCCTGCCGGCGCTCGCGGGAACGGCGCTGGTGGCGCTCTCGATTCTGATCGCCCGCGAGCTTGGCGGCGGCCGGTTCGCGCAATTCCTGACCGGCGTCGCCGTGCTGTTGGCGCCCGGCGTTCTGGCCATCGACAGTCTCCTGTCGATGAATGCCTTCGAGCCGCTGTTCTGGATGGGCGCCGTGTTCGTGGTTGCGCGTTTTCTGCGCACGGGCGATTCCCGGTTGTGGCTGTGGTTCGGCGTGCTGGCGGGACTGGGACTGGAGAACAAGCACTCCACGCTCTTCTTCGGCTTCGCCGTGTTTGGGGCGCTTCTCCTGACGCCGCATCGCCGCGAGTTTCTCAAGCCATGGATCTGGATCGCCGGCGCCATCACGGTGGCGCTGTTTCTTCCGAACGTGCTCTGGCAGATCCAGCATCACTTTCCGACGATCGAGGATCTGCAAAACGTACGGCGGGAAGGGAAGAACGTGGTCCTCGGGCCGCTGGCATTCACGATCCAGCAGATCGTCACCATGCATCCGATCCTTTTCCCGCTATGGCTGATCGGATTGATCTCACTTCTCCGCGATCGCCGTTGGCGCCTGCTCGGACTCACGTTCGTCGTCTTCTTCGTGACCATGGAGATCTCCCATGCGAAGGACTACTACCTCTTCCCGATCTATCCGATGCTCTTCGCCGCCGGAGCAGCCGCGATCGAGCGTTGGACGGAGGCTCGTTCGCGGATATGGCGATTCTCCATCGCCGCGGTTGTGATCGCGGCCGGGACGATCACGCTGCCGCTGGGGCGACGTGGATGCTTTCCCCGCAGCGCTACATCGCCTACGAGCAGACCCTCGGCTTCAAACATCAAAAGGAAGAGGTGGGGCACGAAGGTCCGCTGCCGCAACCGATCGGCGATCAGTTCGGGTGGCCGCAAATGGTGCGCGAAGTGGCGGCCATCTATGACTCGTTGCCGCCAGCCGAGCGCGTAAAAACGGGGATTCTCACCGGCAACTACGGGGAAGCAGGAGCCATCAATCTGTGGGGTCCAGGCTACGGCCTGCCGCCCGCGTACTCGCGCCATCAGAATCATTGGTACTGGGGACCGCCGCGGCAGGAATACACGAACCTGATTCTTCTCCAGTACAGCCTGGAGAATGTCCAGAAGCGGTGCACCTCGTTCGAAGCGTTCCCTCACCACGATCCATGGGGAATGGGCGAAGAGAACCGGCCCATCTATCTATGCCGGGGAACGAAGACCGATCTGAGAAAGACCTGGCCGAACTACCATCATTGGAACTGAAGCCTTCTCCCCGGGCGGGGAGAAGGCTTCCGAACGTGTAGCTTTACGTTCCGCTCTTCCAGCCGGCCACGCGCTTCTCGAACGCCGTCGTGTCAACGCCATCGGCCTTGCCTTTGGCGATTGCCTGATCGGCGGCGGCAAGCGCTTCGTCCTTCCGGCCCGCGTTGCGCAGGATGTTGGCTCTGGAGGAAAGGTTCCGAAACGTCGGCTTGACCTTGATCGACTGATCGATGTACTTCAGCGCCTCGTCCCAATTCTTGTCGCCGGCGAACACGCTCGCCGCCTGAAGCGGGAAGACCTCATTTGCCGGATTGGCCGCGATCAGGGCGTCGGTCCGGGCGCGCCACACCGCTTTCACGTCTTTTACTTCGACCGTGAACGGTACGCTTACCTTTTCCCAGCGCAGATTGACCGTGGCCGTATTCGCCGTCACCGGATCGAAGTTGTACGTCAGCAGTTCCTGGCTCTCCGGAACCGTTTTCGGCTTCGCCTTTACGCGGAGCGCGTCTTTTTTCGCGTCATACGCGAAGGCGCCCCACTGTCCGTAGTCGTTGTTGAAGATGATGGTCCACTCATCTTTTCCGGGGATCGCGGAGAGGCTGTAGGTGCCGGCTTTCAGCGGCTGGCCGTTGATCAGGACGTCGTCGGTGACCTGAAAGACCGTGGCGTCATTCGCGCCGGCGCGCCAGACGTGGTTGTAGGGAACGATCGGCTCGCCCGGCTTCCGCTCGTTCTGATTGTCGAGCGTGGCGTCGCCCTTCGCGCGCGCCTCCATCTCGGGCGGCGCATCGGCGAAGATGGTGCGCCCTTTGATCGCCGGACGCGAATAGCTGATCGTCACGTCGGTCACGCCGATCGTCTGCATGACGCTCGCTTTCTGGCTGGGATAGATCGGTTTGTATTGCGTGGGCGCTGGCTGCGCGGTTGCGGACATCGACACCAGGAGAATCAAAAGGACAGCGATCGAGAAACTCGTCAGTCGTTTGTGGATGATCATTTGCGGCACTCCTCCGTTTTCAAGCGTGGGCGCACATTATCTTCGAGCGGCCGCCGGTTTGACGGGCCGTGACAGGATTGTGCGCATCCCGACTCACCCGCGCCACGCCGCCTCGATTCCTGGACAGCCCCGACGGTTGATAGCGATCACAGCCGTTCGATGCTCCTCCTCCCACCTCGAGGGAGCGCTGAAGAATGGGGACGTCGTGACTTAACTCACAGAAGGAGGGAGTCGCGGAACTTATGTTCCTCAAACCTCAGTCAAATAGGAGATTCGAATGAAGCGTGTGGCCTCTCTCTCGATCCTTGTGCTTTTGCTTGCGTTCCCCCTCGTCGCACAAACCTCGGCGGCAGGCAGTTTCAATTTCAAAGGACCGGAAGGTCTGCAGACGTTTGACTTCAACGCAGTGGGCGACGAACGTTCCGCGCAGGGCACGTTCTCGCTGGCCGGTCCGACGCTCGTCTCGGACGGCGAGCTTGATCAGGAAGACCCCAAGGGAACGGTCCTGGTCAAGGACTTCACCATGAAAGTCTCGGTGGACTGCATGAGCACCGTCGGTACCCGCGTAACCATGAGCGGCGTCGTCAGCGATTCGAACGTCCGCTCGATGATCGGGCGGGTGGCGATGCTTACCGTTGAAGACAACGACCTCAACCCGAAGGATCCGACCGATCGCTTCACCTTCGGCTCGTATTGGCAGAAGGACATCACCTGGTTCCCGACCGACCAGGAGGTGAAGGGCGACGCCGGCTGGTCCATGTCGTGGTGGGCCACGGACGCGGAGCGGAAGGATGACGTGGGCTACATGATCTCGCGCACGCGCCAGGTCAACTGCCGTGCCTTCCCCGTCGCCGCGTACGACCTCGACCCCATCGGCGAGGGTCGCATTACCGTCAAATAGCCTTCAGCGGTTCACAGCCGGCGGCTGGGGCTCCCCAGCCGCCGCCTCGTGCTGTGCGCGCGTCTGAGGATGCTGCTCGAAGAAGCGCCACATCTGGGCGGTGGCATCGAAGTCGGTGATCGTCTTGCCGAGGAACCATTCCGGTAGTTCGGCGCCGCCGGGCCAGGTGTGGCCGCCGTCGCGAAGCGTGTAGAGGACCACAGTGGCGTCGTTCGCGCACTGTTTGTACTCGCGGCGGGTCACGCCGTCGCGGATCACGACGTCCTCTGGGTTCGGCGCGCAGCGATTTCTGCGCGCCCAATCGGCGCCGAAGGGGAGAAACGGCGCAAAGTTCTCCGCGATCCACGAAGAGCCGCCGTGATACGGCGCGGCCGGGTCGCGCAGGCCATGAATGCCGATCATCGGCATCGGCTGCGTCGATCTGCACCACGTTGATGGCATCAGCAGCGCCGCTCCCACCAAGCCGACCGCCGCGAAACGGTCCGGCATCCTGCACGAAAGGGCGAAGCTCATCCCGCCTCCGTTGGAGAGGCCGTTCGCGTAGATGCGCCGCGGGTCGATGTTGTGCTCCGCGCGCAACTTGTCGATGAGATCGGCGATGTAGCGTGCGTCGCGTCCGTCCGTCTCATGCCAGACGCGCGGTCCGGCCGTGTCCCTCCCCGCGGGATAGACGACGATGAATCCCTTGCGATCGGCGAGCTCATTCCAGCGCGAGAGGTCGCGCTGCAGCGCCGGCCATCCGGTCGCGCCGTGCAGGCTGATGACCAGCGCCGCTGGTTTGGTGCGGTCGAGATTGGGCGGAACGTGGAGGAGATATTCGCGCCGCTCGCCGGACGACACGATCGTCCCGTTGCTTCGATTCTTCGCGTAGAACGTCACCGCCTCGGTCACGGCGAGAACCGCGGGGAGCGTCAGGATCAGCATCGCGGTCTTCATCGATGTCGATTTCCGGCGACGGCGAGCGGCGCCGCGGCAAGCCGCACGAAGGGAACGGCGAGCATCGCCACGAGCAGCATGTAGTGACGGCGAACGAGGATGGCCGGCAGAATCAGGGCCAGGATGCCGTAGACGGCGAGGACGCACGCATCCCACGTCATCGCTCCGAGAATGAGCTGGCTTCGCGTAAACAAACCGCGCGCGGCGCCGCGCTGCATCACCCGCATCGCCAGCAGGAGTTTGAGCGCGGCCAGCGTTGCCATCAGCCAGGGGATGGCGTTCCACGCCACGGCGATCCGCTGCCGGCTATCGAGAATCCAGCCGAGGGCGAGGAAGCCGATCGTGACCAGCGCGAGAGTGGCGAAGGTGATTCCTTTCACAGCCCAGTCGCGGCCACTCATGGCGATATAAAGGCCCTGCACGAGCTGCTTCCAGGTCGAGGCGATGAGGGCGAGAAGAATGAGCAGCCCGAGGATGATCGCGCGCGGCCGGCCGAGGGCGCCGTCTACGTTGCGAGCGATATTGAGGATCGGTTCGGACGCGCGCGACCACGTGAGCGCGATCGGAATGGCGACGGCGACGATCATCCACGCCGCCAGTGTGCTGAGCAGCGCCGCCTTCCATTTGGCAAGGACGAGAGCGCGATCTTCGACCGGCCGCGTGGCGATGAATGGTGTGATTCCGTACGACTCGGATGTATTCGCGCTCGACTTCCCGGCCGTTGCCGCGACGAAGATGGCCAGGAACCCCGGAAGCAGCAGCGACAGCACCACGATCTCGATGACGATGCCCGGCGTCTCGCGAAACAGAAAGAGAAGCGCGAGCCCGGCCGGCAGCACGATGGCGACGAGGAGCGGCAGCGAGCGGCCGAACTGGCGCCACTCGAACCAGAGCTGCGCGCCCGCCGGCGATCGGAAATCGCGGAGCGCCGCGGAACGCGTGAGCGCAGGAGCGAATCCCCAATCGGGCACATCGCCCCGTCGCGCGCGGCGGATCGCCGATGACGCTGCAACGTATGCCAGCGGCAGGAACGGCGCGAGCAGGAGCAGCATCGTCCGTTCACTCGCTTTGCTGTAGTGCGCGGTGAGAACCACGACGTCGATCGATATCAGCAATCCGATCGAGATCACGATGCGCATCCCGCGAAATGGGTAAGGCATCCAAGTCAGCGCCTGCGTCCATGCCAGCAGCGTCGATACGAACAACGCCGGCCAGTACTTCGGCACGGCGAAACTGGGCGGGAAGATGCACACGGCTCTCGTCGCGAACCACAGCAGAGTCATCGACGCGCAGCCGTACAGCATCGGCCATCCCGCGAGCCCTGCCGAAGAGACGGGGAGGGTCAGCATTCGCGGCGGGTACATCGACTCGCGCGCGGCCAGATCGCCGGCGAGGCCGAACGTGAATACGGCGAGCAGATAGAGGAATGTCGCCGCGAGCGGGACCGGAACGAGCAGAGCAAAGGTCGTGTCATTCAGTGCGGGATGCGCGACGAACTTGATCGCGCCGAGGATGAGCATCGTCGTCAACACGGCGGTCAATCCCCAGCGATGATGCTGCCGGAACTCCCACGCAATCGCCGCCGCCGGAGTACGCATGCACTAACCGCCGATGTGCTCGACGAAGATCTCGTCGAGCGATGCGCCGCCGTGTGCGTCCTTCACCTCGTGCAGCGGTGCGCTCACCACGACCGTTCCCTGCCGGATCATCGTCACGTGATCGGCGACCTGCTCGACCTCCTCCAGAAGATGCGATGAGAACAGGACCGTACGTCCTTCATCGGCGATCGTGCGAAGGACCGCGCCGAGGATGTCGCGGCGGACGATGGGATCGAGGCCGGAGGAAGGCTCGTCGAGCACCAGCAGCTCCGGCCGGTATGCCAGTGCGATGACGAGTCCGACGCGCGCTTTCTGTCCCTTCGAAAGCGTCTTGATCTTCGCCGCCGGATCGAGCGCGAACATCGCGCGCAACTCGCCGGCGTAGGCGTCGTCCCAGCCGGGATAGAACGCTCGCGTGTAACGCATCAACTCATCGACGCGCATCCAGCCGGGAAGGTCGTTCTCTTCCGAGAGGTAGCCGATACGCGAGAGCACGCCGACAGGATCGGCCACCGGGTGGCGGCCGAACACCCGCACGCTTCCTGTTTCGGCACGCAGGAGCCCGAGGATGTGGCGGATCAGCGTGGTCTTGCCGGCGCCGTTCGCGCCGACCAGACCGTACACGCCGCCGCGGGGAATCTGCAGGTTGACCGAGGAGAGCGCCGCCCGCACACCGAAACGGCGCGTCAGATCCGAGACCGCGATCACCGGTTCAGCGGTAGCCATTGGAGAGAGAGGCAATGGTACTGCGGGTGGACATGGCCCTTGCTTTTGAGCCATGAACAAATTACTTTGCAATGCAAAGTCGTCATGGAGCTACAGATTCGCAGCGTTTCGAAGACGTACCCCAACGGCGTGCAGGCGCTGAAGGACGTGACGCTCACCATTCCGGCAGGCATGTACGGCCTGCTCGGTCCCAACGGCGCGGGCAAGTCGACGCTGATGCGCATCCTGGCCACGCTGCAGGAGGCCGACAGCGGCAGCGTGACGTTCGATGGGATCGACGTACTGACGCGGAAGGACGACGTACGCCAGACGCTCGGTTACCTGCCGCAGGAGTTCGGCGTCTATCCCAGGGTCAGCGCGGAGGCGCTGCTCGATCATTTTGCGGTGCTGAAGGGCATCACCGGCCGCCGCGCGCGCAGCGAGGCCGTCGAGACACTACTCCGGAAGACGAACCTGTGGGACGTACGCAGGCAAAAGCTCGGCGGCTACTCGGGTGGCCTGCGCCAGCGCTTCGGCGTGGCCGTGGCGCTGCTGGGCAATCCGACGCTGATGATCGTGGACGAGCCGACTGCGGGTCTCGATCCGGCCGAACGCGTTCGCTTTCTCAACCTTTTGAGCGAGCTGGGATCGAACAGCGTCGTCCTCCTCTCCACGCATATCGTCGAAGACGTGAGCGAGCTCTGCACCCGGATGGCCATCATCGACAAAGGGGAGATCCTGCTCGAAGCCGAGCCGCAGCGCGCCGTCGACGATCTTCGGGGACGAATCTGGCGCCGTGTGATTGCGACGGATGCTCTGGCCGCGCTGGAACGGGAACAAGCGGTGCTTTCGACGAAGCTTCTCGCGGGGCGCACGGTCGTACACGTCTACGGCGATTCGTCACCCGGTCCCGACTTCGAGCCGGTCGAGCCGGATCTCGAGGATGTCTACTTCAGAACCATGACGCGAGCCGGGTCATGAAGCTACGGGAGATCGTTCGCTTCGAGCTCGCATACCAGACGCGCCAGCTCCGGACCTGGCTCTACTTCGCGGTCCTTTTCGTTGTCGCCTACCTCGTGACGAAGAACTCCATCGAGGACGCCAGAAACGGCGGTGCCCTCGCCAATTCGCCGTTCAGCATTGCCCTGACCACCGTGATCTGCAACCTGTTGTGGGTTCTGATCGGCACCGGGGTGGCCGGCAGTGCGGCGGCGCGCGACGTGAAGACGCGGATGGATCCTCTGATTTACACCACTCCCATCACCAACGCCGACTACCTCGGCGGGCGGTTTCTCGCCGTGCTGGCCCTCAACGCCCTGATCCTGCTGGCCGTGCCGGCGGGCCTCCTGCTCGCGCTGCTCCTGCCTGGAGTCGAGCCCGCAGTTCTTGGTCCGTTCCGGCCGGCGGCACATCTCAGC
>JADMIO011852060.1_pt1 | contig 14820 bp, 14 predicted proteins | sample 8958161 | NCBI WGS metagenome assembly JADMIO01 (sample SAMN16585339, study PRJNA669376) | soil metagenome | isolation source: Crop rotation soil | place: USA: Cullars Rotation, Alabama | collected 2011 | reverse complement strand
CTTTCCCGCTCAGCAGCAGGAGCAGCAAGGTGGCCGCTATCGCCGGCAGCCGCCGCAGCAGGAGGAGGCCGAGCGGCGCGGCCGGCGCGGCGCGCAGCCAGTCGACCGCATATTCGAGCCCGACCGAAAGGGCCCCGACTCCCACCAGCAGCAAGGCGATCTCGCCCGGCCGCAGCGGCGCGTCCGCCGCCCATTCGCGGCGCTTGGCATATTCGAACAGGACGAACCACGGCCCGACGCCGCAGGCCGACCAGACGAGGCTTCCCGGCCAGCCGGCGGCGCCGCCCCTCAGCCCCTCATAGCCGAGGCAATAGGCAGCGCCGGCGATCAGGACGGCCAGGCCGGCGGCCGCGAACAGAGGCGGCGGCAACGGCCGCATCAGCATATCGCCGCGAAGCGAGGTCGCATCCATCGCCGCCGAGGCTATGCGTTCGCGCCGCCGCCGGCAATCGCCTTGACCGCGCGCCGCCGCCGGGACGATGGGATGGCGAGAGGAGAAGCGGACATGCCGATCGACGCCACTTTGCCCTATGACGACAGCAACGTCTTCGCCCGCATCCTGCGCGGCGAGATCCCGTCGCGGAAGGTCTATGAGGACGACTATGCCTTCGCCTTCCACGACATAAACCCGCAGGCGCCGGTCCACATCCTGGTCATCCCGAAGGGCGCTTACGTCTCCTGGGACGATTTCTCCGAACGGGCCGGCGACGACGAGATCGCCGGCTTCGTCCGCGCCGTCGGGAAGATCGCGCGCGACGAGAAGCTGGTCGCGCCGGGCTACCGGCTGCTCGCCAATGTCGGCGCGAACAGCGGCCAGGAAGTGCCGCACCTCCACGTCCATCTGTTCGGCGGGCGCGGGCTCGGTCCGATGCTGGCGCGCTGATTAAGCCTTGCCCGCCCCGATTTAGGCTCTAGGCTTCCGGACCATAAGAGCGGCGCCACGCCGCGACACATCGCCGAAGGGGACGGATATGATTTTCGGGCGCGTAAAGCCTCTCGACGCCATTCTTGCTACCGCGGAGAAAAAGGGGCTCAAGCGCTCCCTCGGCGCGTTCCAGCTGACCATGCTCGGCATCGGCGCCGTGATCGGCACCGGCATCTTCGTGCTCACCGCCGAGGCGGCGCAGAAGGCGGGCCCGGGCATGATGGTGAGCTTCATCATCGCCGGCTTCGTCTGCGGCGTCGCCGCGCTCTGCTATGCCGAGCTCGCCTCGATGGTCCCCGTCGCCGGCTCGGCCTACACCTACACTTATGCCGTGGTCGGCGAGCCGCTCGCCTGGATGGTCGGCTGGGCCCTGATCCTCGAATATGCGCTCGGCGCCTCCGCGGTCGCGGTCGGCTGGTCCGGCTATTTCGTCGGCCTGCTCGCCCATCTCAGCAATTTCGTGCCCTTCCTGCCCGACATCGTCATCCCGCAAGCACTTGCGGTCGGGCCGAGCCAGGGCGGCATCGTCAACCTGCCGGCGGTGATCATCTCGCTGCTCGTCACCTGGTTGCTGGTCATCGGCACCAGCGAGAGCGCCAAGGTGAATGCGATCCTGGTCGGCGTGAAGGTCCTCGCGCTCACCATGTTCATCGCGATCGCGCTGCCGCGGGTGAACGGAGCGAACTTCCAGCCGTTCATGCCGGCGGGCTTCTCCGGCGTCGCCGGCGCCGCCGCCTCGATCTTCTTCGCCTATGTGGGTTTCGACGCCGTTTCGACCGCGGCGGAGGAAACCAAGAACCCGCAGCGTAACGTGCCGATCGGCCTGATCGGCTCGCTGCTCATCTGCACGGTCTTCTATCTGCTGGTCGCCGCCGGGGCGATCGGCTCGCCGCTCGGCGCCCAGCCTGTGGTGGACGCGGCCGGCCATCTGCTCGATCCGGGCTCGACCGACCTGACCGCCCGCTGCCAGGCGATCGTCGCCAGCGGCGTGACCCAGCCTCTGCCTTGCTCGAGGGAAGCGCTGGCGCACATCCTGCGCATCCTTGACTGGCCGATCGCCGGGAACATCGTCGCCGCCGCGGCGACGGTGGCGCTTCCGTCCGTCGTGCTGATGATGATGTTCGGCCAGACCCGCATCTTCTTCGTCATGGCGCGCGACGGCCTCCTTCCGGAGCGCTTCTCGGCCGTCCATCCCCGCTTCCGCACGCCGCACGTCATCACCATGGTCACCGGCGTCGTGGTGACGCTCGCCGCGGCCTTCGCGCCGGTCGGGCAGCTCGCCAATTATTCCAACTCCGGTACCCTGTTCGCCTTCGCGATGGTGGCGATCGCGGTGCTCGTGCTGCGGCGCACCGATCCCGGCCGCGGCCGGCCGTTCCGCACCCCGATCGTCTGGGTGGTGGCGCCGCTCGCGGTGATCGGCTGCCTCTACCTCTACAAGTCGCTCGATTGGGCCTCGATCCTCGTCCTCCCGGGCTGGGGCGCGGTCGGCCTCGTCGTCTACTTCCTCTACAGCCGCTCGCATTCCCATGTCGGCCGCGGCATCGTCGACGTGCCGGAGCTCGATCCGAACGCGCCGCAGACCGCGGTCGCCTCGATGCCCGGCGCGCCGGCGCCGGGCTCCGCGGGCGAGCGCGGCTGAGGCTCGGGATCGGGGGTTGGGCCCTAAGGGCATGGCGGAAACCGCGCCGCCGCCCTTCGCCCTCGAGAGCCTCGACCATGTCGTCCTGCTGGTCGGCGACATGGCGCGGGCGCGGGCCTTCTATTGCAATGTGCTCGGCTGCAGCGTCGACAATGCCTTGCCGCAGCACGGCATGCTGCAGCTGCGTGCCGGCGCTTCGCTGATCGATCTCGTCGACACGAGCACCGAGGAGGGCGCCTGGGCGAGGCCTCCGGTCGAAGGCGGCCGCAACATGGATCATGTCGCGATCGCCACCGGGCCGTGGGACGAAGCGGCGATGCGCGCCCATCTCGCCGCGCACGAGGTCGCCATCGTCGAGGAAGGGATGCGTTACGGCGCCAGCGGCGACGGCCTCTCCTTCTACGTCGCCGATCCGTTCGGCAACGTCATCGAGCTGAAGCGCCCGCCCGAGAACTGAGCAACCGGCGTCGCCACCGCGCGTTTCCCGGCCATGGCAACCGAACCTCCCCAGCCGCCGCAACCGGCCCAACCGGTCCAGCCCCAGCCCGAAGTCGCTCCGCCCGCGCCCGACGTCGATATTCCGGCGCCGAGCACGACCCCGCCGCCGGTCCCTGCGCCGCCGCCGCCCGGACGCTGAGACGCACCAGGCACGAAAAGGGCGGCCGCACCGGAGCGGGCCGCCCATTCACGCCTGTAAGCGACCTGGTCAGGCGGTCGGTTCGACCGCAGCCGGCGCCGCTGTCGGATGCGGCGCGCGGGGCGCCGGCGCGCCCTGCGCTCCGGCGCAATTGCCGAAGCTGCGCTCGATCCGCTGCGGCGCGGCGCCGGCCTGCTGGACGATCTGGACGCTGTGCCCGCAGCCGTTGCTGCTGGTGGTCGTCGTCGAGACGAAGCTGTAGCCGCCGCCGGCGGGCGCGCCCTCGCCGATCGAGGCCTGCCGAACCGGGCTGCCGGGGTCGGCCTCGGCCTGCGCCTGCAGCGCCGCGATCTCGCGCATCATCGCCTGCTGCCGCCGCGCCATCGCCGCGAACATCGCATCCATCTCGGCGAACGGGTCGGCGGCCGCGGCCGGCGCGACCGCGGCGCGGGACAAGGGAAGGATGGTGACGCGCGGCGCCACCTCGCCTTCATATTCGATCGTGGCCACGGCGCCGTCGGAAAGCGGCACCCGCATCACATGGCTGGTGGCGGCGGCCGCAATGCCGGTGGCGAACAAGGCGGTCCCAGCGAGGACCAAGGGTGCGACGACGCGCATGGGGCTCTCCTCCGGATGAACAGGCTGCGAAATTTCGAAAAGCCACCTGAACGCAAGCTGACCGGGCGCACTTCCCAAGGGCTCAGCCGAGCCGTGCGGCGACCAGCGCCTTCAGATCGGCCTCGGGCCGCGCGCCATAATGGGAGATCACTTCGGCCGCGGCGATCGCGCCGATCCTCAGGCTGTCCTCGAGGCTGCGGCCCTGGCTCTGCCCGGCCAGGAAGCCGGCCGCGAACAGGTCGCCGGCGCCGGTCGTGTCGACGACCTTCGCCACCGGCTCGGCGGGGACCTCGGCGCGCGCGCCGCCGGCGATCCCGATCGCGCCCTTCTCGCTGCGCGTGACGACTAGCAGCGGCACGCGCGATGCCGTCGAGGTCAAGGCGGTTTCGAAATGCGCCGCCCCGGCAAGCGCCTGCACCTCGGCCTCGTTGGCGAAGAGGATGTCGATCCTCCCCTCGTCGATCAGCTGGTTGAAGCCGTCGCGGTGGCGGTCGATGCAGAAGGTGTCGGAGAGCGTGAAGGCGACCTTGCGGCCCGCGCGGCGGGCAATGTCGATCGCCTTCACCATCGCATAGCGCGGCGTCTCCGGGTCCCAGAGATAGCCTTCGAGATAAAGGATCGCCGCGCTTTCGATCTGCGCTTCGTCGAGCGCCGAGGCGGGCAGCAATTGGGCGGCGCCGAGGAAGGTGTTCATCGTCCGGTGCGCGTCCGGCGTCACCAGCACCATCGAGCGCGCGGTCGGCTGGCCGAGGTCCGCCGCCGGCGTGACGAACTCGACCCCGGTCGCGTTGAGGTCGTGCCGGTAGAATTCGCCGAGCTGGTCCGGCGCGACCTGGCCGATGAAGCCGGCGCGGCCGCCGAGCGCGGCGACCCCGGCCGCGGTGTTGCCCGCCGAGCCGCCGCTGATCTCGCGCGCCGGCCCCATATGGTCGTAGAGCCGGGTCGCCTCCTCGGCGTCGATCAGCCGCATCATCCCCTTGGTGAGTCCCTCGCGCTCCAGGAAGGCGTCGTCGCAATCGGCGATGATGTCGACGATCGCATTGCCGATCGCGAGCACGTCGAGGCGGGTGTCGGTCATTCTGGGCTCCGGAAGGGGAAGGCGGCCCCTAGCCGGGGGGGCGGGAGAGGGTCAATCGGCCATGCGCCTCGTGTAGGCGGGATGCGAATGTTAGATAGCAGGCAGACATTCACGAGTGCTCCATGGCCGATCTCGCGCATTCAGAACCGCGTGAATATGATGCGTTCCTTTCCTCCGGCTTTTCCGAATATGCCGAGGTGGGCGGTCGCAGCCACGATAGCTCATCGCAGTTGGTGGACCTGAGACCCTTGCGCGAGGATGTTCGCCGCCGCTTCGAAGCGCACGGACTGTCGGTCTGGACGTGGGAGCACTGGAGCGCGAGTCCCGAAGGTCGAAAGCGCCTGGGAACCTTGGGCGCGGAGCCCATGCCCATCTTTAGCCAGATTGCCGTCTTTCGACGTGCCCTGATCGCCTCGCGCGTGGTGATCCTGTTCGTCGCGAACCGTAGAGGATCGCAGATCGAGCCCTGGGAGGACGGGCTGCGGACCTACGGCACGTTCCTCGAGCTCGAAGTCTATTTCGCGATCGCGCTCCGGAAGCCGATGATCGTATTGCGCGAGCGGGGCGGGCAGCTGGAGGCTCCGCTTGAAGAGCTCCTCGAGGCGGCGCGCAAGGCCGGAGTACTTCGGATCGAGCAATGGATCGATCGGGCGGAATTACCGCGGCGCAGCCTGGAGGCCTATCGGGGATTAGACGGGCGCGGGCGAGATTCGCCGGGGGTGTTTACTTCGCTGCTCGCTTTGCGGCGAGATCCAAAGCTCGATTTCCGCTCCGCCATGCCCTTCCTGTTCGGCTTGTCCCTGCCTCCGATCGCGGACCGGCGGCGACATCCGGATTTGGATGTGATCGACCGACTGCTGGCGGAAGAAAGAGCCGAAAGACTGCTCACCAGCGAGCGTCTTTCGCGCCTCTGGCTGGCCCTTCAGGAAATGCTGCCTGCGCGGGAGGATATCCCGTCCCATGAGGATTTGGCACCGCGCTGGCTCGATGCGCTGGGGCGCTGGTCGTCCGCGGCGTCATGGTTCGGGTTGCACGCGCATCTCGGGGTTTCACCATTCATCGCTCACGCCGAACGGGCAAGAATCATCGCCGCATCTCCCGCAGGCGATGAGGCTGTGCCTTTCGGTCCGCTTGGGAGCGCTCGGTACTCGATAGCGCGACGGGAAAGCTTCGGCCTCAGAAGATATCGTGAATTCAACAACGTCATCGCGGACACCAAGCGGGCAATCGAAATCGGCAAAGGCGATCGGGCCGGCTATCTATCGATCATGGGACATGCATTCATCCAGCTCGCCAGGCTACCGTCGGCCGTCGAGGCCTTCGAGCATAGCCTTCGCCTCCGCGAGGCAGAGGGCGATGCCGCCCGGAGCGGCGAGGGCAAGTGCGATCTCGGCTTCGCTCTATTCCTGACGCTGCGATACGGACGCGGCCTCGGCATGATGGAGGAGGGCATCAAACAACTCGAAGACGCGACAGACCGGGGGTTCCTGTTCAAGTCTATGCGAAAACTCGAGATCGCTTATCGACTGAGCGGCCGTGGCGAAGCTGCGCGGCGGCTGAGAGCGCGGCGCACCGGAGAAGCAGGAGAAGCCGAGATGTTCGACCAAGCCTGAACCGGACTCATTGACGTCCGCCACCGCGCGTCCCCATACGACCGCCCGATGAAATCCCTCGGCCTCGCCTTCCTCGCCGGCCTCGTCTCGGCGCTCGGCTTCGCGCCGCTCGGGCTGTGGCCGCTCACCATCCTCGCCTTCGCTGCCTTGCTGTGGCTGGTCGAGGGCGCGCCGAAGCTGCGGTCCGCGCTGGCGCGGGGCTGGTGGTTCGGGCTCGGCCAGTTCGTGCTCGGGCTGAACTGGATCGCGACCGCCTTCACCTACCAGGCGGCGATGCCGGCCTGGCTGGGCTGGGTCGCCATCGTCCTGCTCTCGCTCTATCTCGCCGCCTATCCGGCGATGGCGGTCGGACTCGCCTGGCGCTGGCACGGCAAGAGCCGCGTCGCGCTCGTCCTGCTCCTCGCCGCCGCCTGGATCGTCACCGAATATCTGCGCGCGACGATGTTCACCGGCTTCGCCTGGAATCCGGTCGGGGTGATCTGGGTCGGCGTGGCCGGCGTCGCCGGCCTCTCGGCTTTTGTCGGGACCTACGGGCTCGGCGCGGTGACGATCCTCGCCGGCGGCGCTGCCTATCTGCTCGCGCGGCGAAGCTGGTGGGCTGGCGCCGCCGTCGCCGCGCCGATCTGCGCGGCCGCACTGTTGCTCTACCCGCTTAGGGTGACCGAGCCGAGCGGCCTCCCGCGTCCGCCGCTCGTCCGCATCGTCCAGCCCAATATCGGCCAGCAGAACAAATGGGAGCGGGGCTATGAGCGGCAGAATTTCGAGCGCTTCGTCCAGCTGACCGGCCCGCCGGCGGCCGAGCCGCGCCTGCTGCTCTGGCCCGAGGCGGCGACGCCCGATTATCTCGCCTACGATCCGGAGGCGCGGCGCCGGCTCGCCGCCTTGCTCGGCCAGCGCGACCTGCTGCTGCTCGGCGGGGTCGAGCCGATCTTCGACGAGTCCGGCATGGGCATCGCCGCCTATAACAGCGTCTATGCGCTCACCCCGGACGACCGGCTGATCGGCCGCTACGACAAGGCCCATCTCGTTCCCTATGGCGAATATCTGCCGATGCGGCCCCTGCTCTCTGCGATCGGCCTGTCGCGGCTCGCGCCCGGCGATCTCGATTTCCGCGACGGGCCCGGGCCGCGCACGCTCGATCTCGGGCCGTTCGGCCGTGCCGGCGTGCAGGTCTGCTACGAGATCATCTTCTCGGGGGAAGTGGTCGACGAGGCGCACCGTCCGGATTTCCTGTTCAATCCCTCCAACGACGCCTGGTTCGGCGCCTGGGGGCCGCCCCAGCATCTCGCCCAGGCGCGGCTGCGGGCGATCGAGGAGGGGATGCCGATCATCCGCGCGACGCCGACCGGCATTTCGGCGGTGATCCTCGCCGACGGCAGCGTGGCGCAGAGCCTGCCGCTCGGCACCGCCGGCGCGATCGACACCCGCCTGCCCCATGCCGCGCCGCCGACCCTCTTCGCCCGCTTCGGCAACCTCCTGCCGCTCGTCTTCGCGCTGCTGCTGATCGCGGCGGCGATTGCAGTCCGCCGCAAAACGGTCTAGCGAGCCGCCACATAAAGATATCTTTATATCTGATTTCCATCTTCTCCGGATAGGATCGAGCCCAGCGATGCGCAGCAATTACCTCTTCACGTCCGAATCGGTCTCCGAGGGCCATCCGGACAAGGTCGCCGATCAGATTTCCGACGCGGTCGTCGATCTGTTCATCGGCCGCGATCCCGAGGCGCGCGTCGCCTGCGAGACGATGGTCACCACCAACCGCATCATCCTCGCCGGCGAGGTCCGCTGCCGCGAGAACGTCGCGCCGGCCCTCGCCGAGATCGAGGAAGCCGCGCGCGGCATCGTCAAGCAGATCGGCTACGAGCAGCACGGCTTCCACTGGCAATATGCCGATTTCGCCTGCCACCTGCACGGCCAGTCGGCCGACATCGCCCAGGGCGTCGACGAGGCGGGCAACAAGGACGAAGGCGCCGGCGACCAGGGCATCATGTTCGGCTTCGCCTGCGACGAGACGCCGGACCTGATGCCGGCGACCATCTATTATGCGCATCGCATCCTCGAGAAGCTCGCGCTCGACCGCCACCAGGGCGTGGTCGACTTCCTCGAGCCGGACGCCAAGAGCCAGGTCACGCTCGCCTACGAGGACGGCCGTCCGACGCGCGCGGTGAAGCTCGTCGTTTCCACCCAGCACGCCAAGGGCACCGACCAGGCCAGGCTGCGCGACTATGTGAAGGGCGTCTTCGCCGAATCCCTTCCCTCGGGCTGGATGCCGAACGACGACGAGGCGATCTTCGTCAACCCGACCGGCCTGTTCGAGATCGGCGGCCCGGACGGCGATGCCGGCCTCACCGGCCGCAAGATCATCGTCGACACTTATGGCGGCGCCGCGCCGCACGGCGGCGGCGCCTTCTCGGGCAAGGACCCGACCAAGGTCGACCGCTCGGCAGCTTATGTGAGCCGCTATCTCGCCAAGAACATCGTCGCCGCCGGCCTCGCGCGGCGCTGCACGATCCAGCTTTCCTATGCGATCGGCGTCGCCGAGCCGCTGTCGCTCTATGTCGACCTGCACGGGACCGAGAGCGGCGGCGCCACCGCCGCGAAGCTCGAGCAGGTCCTGCCCGAGCTGGTCCGTCTCACCCCGAAGGGCATCCGCACCCATCTCGGCCTCAACAAGCCGATCTACGTGCCGACCGCCGCCTACGGCCATTTCGGCCGCAAGCCCGACGGGGACCTGTTCAGCTGGGAGAAGACCGACCTGGTCGATCAGCTGAAGCAGGCGGTTTGAACGCAAACCTCTACGCATCGTTCGCCGCCGCCGCCGCGCAGGCCGGCGAGACTCCCGTCTTCGTCGAGCAAGGCGAGACGAGGCTCACCTATGCCGGGCTGGACGAAGCGGTCGGCGGCTATGCGGCCGCTCTTGCCGGGCGCGGCGCGCGGCCAGGCGACCGGGTGCTGGTCCAGGCGGAGAAGGCCATCGAGGTCGCGTTGCTTTACCTGGCCTGCCTGCGCGCCGGCCTCGTCTATGTCCCTCTGAACACCGCCTACACGCCCGCCGAGCTCGCTTATTTCATCGCGGATTGCGAGCCGGCCTTGATCTTCGCGCCGGGCCATCTCGATCTCGCCGCGCTCGAAGCCGCGCCCTGCCCGTTCGAGACGGTGGCGCGCGGCCCCGACGACCTCGCCGCGATCCTCTACACCTCGGGCACGACCGGCCGCTCCAAGGGCGCGATGCTGAGCCACGACAATCTCGCCTCCAACGCGCTTGTGCTGAAGGATGTTTGGCATTGGCGACCGGGCGACGTGCTGATCCACGCTCTCCCCATCTACCATGTCCATGGCCTCTTCGTGGCCCTGCACGGCGCCTTGCTCAACGGCTCGACGATGCTCTGGCATCGGGTGTTCGACGCCCGCGCGGTGCTTGCAGATATGGCCCGGGCCACGATCCTGATGGGCGTCCCGACCTTCTATGTCCGCCTCCTCGCCGATCCGGGCCTCGGGCGCGAGGCCGTCGCGGCGATGCGGCTGTTCGTCAGCGGCTCGGCGCCCCTGCTCGAGGCGACCTTCGCCGAGTTCGAGGCGAGGACCGGTCACCGCATCCTCGAACGCTACGGCATGACCGAGGCCGGGATGATCTGCTCCAATCCCTATGACGGCGCGCGGCTGCCGGGCACGGTCGGCTTCGCCTTGCCGGGCGTGGAGGCGCGCGTCGCGGACGACCAAGGCGGAGAGCTGCCGCGCGGCGCGCCGGGCGTGCTCGAGATCAGGGGGCCGAACCTGTTCAAGGGCTATTGGCGCAACCCCGGGAAGACCGCCGAGGAGATGCGCGCCGGCGGCTGGTTCATCACCGGCGACATCGCCACCATGGCCGAGGACGGCCGCGTCGCGATCGTCGGGCGGGCGAAGGATCTGATCATCGCCGGCGGGCTGAACCTCTATCCCAAGGAGATCGAGCTAGCGCTCGACGCGGTGCCGGGCGTCGCCGAAAGCGCGGTGATCGGCGTGCCCCATGCCGATCTCGGCGAGGCCGCGGTCGCGGTGGTGGTGCGGATCGACCCTGCGCTCGACGAAGCAACGATCCTCGCGGCGATTTCCGACCTCGCCCGCTTCAAGCAGCCGCGCCGCATCCTCTTCGCCGACGCCTTGCCGCGCAACGCGATGGGCAAGGTGCAGAAGGCGGCGCTGCGCGACGCCCACCGGGGCCTGTTCGGCGGCTAGCCCGCGGTCACCGCGAGCACCACGACCGAGGCGAACAAGGCGAGCAGGCCAAAGAGGAAGCTCAGATCCGCCCAGGCTTCGGCGCGGCTGCCGTTCGGCTCGGCCCGGATCGCCAGATAGGAGAGCAGGCAGCTGGCGAGCAGCAGCACCGCCGCCGCCCAGGCGACCTCGTCGGCCAGCGTCTTTTCGGTCATCCCGGTGACGTTGAGCCCGGCGATGATCACGAACGCGATGCCGAGCAGGTTTGAGGCGGCATTGAGGATATGGGGGTGCTTGGGCATGGCGGCCCCTCTCGGACCGGAAAGCTGAACGCGGCGGAAACGGCTGGCGCGCGGGCCCGCTTGGAATGCCGAAACGCCCCGGCTAAGCGCCCGCAATGGCCGATCCGCTCACCCTTCGCAGGCTCTACGGCCGGGCCAGGGGGCGCAGGCTGCGCGCCGGCCAGGAGGTTCTGGTCGCGCAATTGCTGCCGCCGCTGAGTGTGCCGGCCGAGGGGCCGCTCGATTCGGCCCGCTTGTTCGGCGACGAGCGGCCGCTTCATTTCGAGATCGGCTTCGGCGCCGGCGAGCATCTCGCCTACCGCGCCGATCTGCTCCCCGATCACGGCTTCATCGGCGCCGAGCCGTTCCTCAACGGCGTCGCCGCCGCGCTCGGCCATATCCGCGACAGGCATCTCGCCAATGTCCGGCTCCATATGGGCGACGCGCTCGGCGTGCTGGAGCGACTTCCCGATGCGTCGCTCCGCTTCGTCTACCTGCTCCATCCCGATCCCTGGCCCAAGGCGCGGCACGCCAAGCGGCGGATGGTCAATTCCGGGCCGCTCGACCTGATCGCGGCGAAGCTCGCGCCGGGCGGGGAATTCAGGCTCGGGACCGACGATCCCGTCTATTGCCGCTGGGCGATGATGGTGATGGGCGCGCGGCGCGACTTCGAATGGCTCGCCGAAAGCGCGAGGGACTTCCTCGTCCGCCCCGGCGGCTGGCCCGAGACCCGCTACGAAGCCAAGGCCCGCCGCGAGGGCCGCGAAATCTGGTATTTCCGCTATCGCCGGGTATAGGCTCGCCGGCCGGGGAGTTCGCGATGGCCGATCAAAGCACCTGCCTGTCGCCGCTCTGCGGGATCACGATCGAAGGCAGCGACAGGAAATGCCCCAAATGCGACTGGGCGATGCGCTCGTCGCGCAACATCCGCATGCGCGGCTGGCTGCTGCTCTGCTGCGGCCTGTTCCTCGTCCTGTTCATGGGCTGGATCGCCTGGAGCCTGTGGCCGAGCCTCGCCCGCCCCGGAATCGCATATGAGAATGGCAGCTTCACCGGGACGAAGGACCAGGCCCAGCTCATCCTCGGCCTGTTCGCCCTGATCATCCTGTTCGGCGCCGTCGGCACCGTCAATGCGCTCTACATGATCGTCAGCGGGCGGCAGAGCCGAGTATTCGTGATCGTCACCCTGCTGCTCGCCGCCGGCATCGTCGCTGCCGCCTGGTTCACCACGCGCGGGCTGAAATAGGAGAGCCGCCGACTTCGTCATTGCGAGCGACGCGCGGCAATCCAGTTATCCCGCCGACGCCGACTGGGTTGCCGCACCGTTCGGGCTCGCAATGACAGGGAGCGATCACCGCCGCGGCGTCAGCCTGAGCAGCCGCCCGCCCGATCCGTCCTCGAGCAGATAGACCGCGCCGTCCGGTGCTTGTTCGACCTCGCGGATGCGCGCGCCCATGTCCCATTGGTCGGCCTTGGCCGCATTGGCGCCGTCCAGATGGACGCGGATCAGCGCCTGGCCCGAGAGCGCGCCGATCAGTGCGTCGCCGCGCCAGGCGGGGAACATCGCGCCGGTATAGACGATCAGGCTCGAGGGCGAGATGCTCGGGTTCCACCACACTTTCGGCGCCTCGAAGCCGTCGCCGGGACGATGGTCTGGGATGTCGCGGCCGTCATAATGGCTGCCGTTCGAGGCGCGCGGCCAGCCGTAATTGCGGCCGGGCAGGATCAGGTTCACCTCGTCGCCGCCGCGCGGGCCCATCTCGTCCTCCCAGAGCCGGCCGTCGGGGGCGAAGGCGAGGCCGAGCGGGTTGCGGTGCCCGAGGCTCCAGATCTGCGCCGCGACCCCGCCCTGCGCGGCGAAGGGATTGCCGGCCGCCGGGCTGCCGTCGTCGTTCAGGCGGACGATCTTGCCGAGATTGCCGCCCATATCCTGCGCCGGGTCGAAATGCTGGCGCTCGCCCGAGCTGATGTAGAGCAGATGGTCCGGCCCGAAGGCGATGCGCAGCGCATATTGCTCGCCGTCCATCCGCGGCTGCTGCCGCCAGATCACCTGCAGATTGTCGAGCCGCGCCGCGCCGTTTGCGATCGTCAGCACCGCCCGCGCCACCGCGCCGCCGCTATCCTCGCCCGGCCCCGGCTCGGCATAGCTCAGATAGACGAGATGGTTGCGGGCATAATCCGGGTGGAGGACGATGTCGGCCAGCCCGCCCTGGCCGCTATAGTGGACCTGGGGCACCCCTGCGACGTCGATCGCCGGCCGCCCGGGCGCCCACAATTTCAGCCGCCCTCGTTTCTCGGTGACCAGCGCCTGGCCGCCCGGCAGGAAGGTCATCGCCCAGGGCTCGTCGAAGCTTGCCATGTTCTCGACCTGGAACGGCCGGTCGCGGGATTGCGCCGAGGCGCCGCCACCGTCGGCGGTGCAGCCGATGAGCAGCAGGGCGGCGAGAAGGGCGAAGCGGGGCAGGGGCATGGCGGACCTCCGGCGGCGCACCCTCACGGCTTGCGGCGGCGGCGTCAACGGCGGTGCGACTAAGGGCTTGACGCCAACCAATGACTCATTTAACTAATTAGTTAAATATGTCGCAGTTCGAGAAAATCTTCGAGGCGCTCGCCTCGACGCCGCGCCGCAAGATCCTCGCTTATCTTGCCGAGGCCGAGCTCAGCGCCGGCGAGATCGCCTCGCGCTTCGAGATGACCAAGCCCGCAATCTCAAAGCATCTTCAGGTCCTGGAGAATGCCGGCCTCGTCACCAGCCGCAAGCAGGGGCAGTTCGTGCTCTACGCGCTGGTGCGCGACAATCTCGTCAACACGCTGAACGGCTTCGTCCAGAACGTCTGCCCCGTCTCGGCGCCACTGAAGCGGGAGAGCGCGCGGCTGCGCGACCGGCGGGCGAGGGGCGAGGATTAGGAGGCGGCCATGCAGCTCGTGCCGGGTTCGGAACGGATCCTCGCCGGCATGGGGGCCGATCCGGTGCGCGGCAGGGTACGCTGGGCGCCGGCAAAGTCGCTCTGGCTCGGCGCGATGACGCTTGCCGCGCTCGCCCTCGGCCCGTTCTTCCTCACCACCGGCGCATTCCTTCTCTTCCTCGGCTTCAGCGGCCTCACCCTCTGCGCCGGCCATTCGGTCGGCATGCACCGCCGCCTGATCCACGGCAGCTTCCAATGCCCGCTCTGGCTCGAATATCTCTGCGTCTATCTCGGCGTGCTGGTCGGCATGGCCGGGCCGATCGGCATGATCCGCATCCACGACATGCGCGATTGGGCCCAGCGCCAGCCGGACTGTCACGATTTCTTCGGTCATCGCGGCGGCTTCTGGCGCGACGCCTGGCGCCAGCTCCATTGCGTGCTCGTCCTTGCCTCGCCGCCCGCCTTCCGGCTCGAGCCGCGCCTGGCCGGGGACCGGGTCTATGCGCTGCTCGAGCGGACCTGGATGTGGCAGCAGCTGCCTTGGGCGGCTTTGTTCCTCGCCCTCGGCGGTCTGCCCTGGCTGGTCTGGGGCATTTGCGCCCGCGTCTCGGTCTGCGTCACCGGCCATTGGCTGGTCGGCCATTTCGCCCATCGCGAGGGCGGCCAGACCTGGCTGGTCGATGGCGCCGCGGTACAGGGCTATGACGTGCGCATCGCCGGGCTGATCAGCATGGGCGAGAGCTGGCACAACAATCATCATGCCTTTCCCGGCTCGGCGCGGCTCGGGCTGGAGCCCGGCCAGGTCGATCCCGGCTGGGCCCTGATCCGCATCCTCGAGCGCCTCGGCCTGGCTTGGGACATCGTCACGCCGCGGGAGCTGCCGTTCCGGCCGGCGCTGCGGCGCGTGGCCGGGCAGGGCGGGAAAG
>JADMIO011116506.1_pt1 | contig 14821 bp, 12 predicted proteins | sample 8958161 | NCBI WGS metagenome assembly JADMIO01 (sample SAMN16585339, study PRJNA669376) | soil metagenome | isolation source: Crop rotation soil | place: USA: Cullars Rotation, Alabama | collected 2011 | reverse complement strand
CGATCTATCCGCCTCTCGTCGTCGGCAGCGGTGAGATAGTTATTGAGAGCATGCCCTGGACGCTCGCGTATGAGGTCGATGAGTTTGTCCGAAAACACCACGCCGGACTGATCATCGGGTTGCGGGAATGCATCGAGAAATGCGTCGGACATAAACCAGCAACCGGGCCATTGGATCGGCGGGAGCGTGTAGGCCTTCTCCAAAAAACTGGATAGTTCAGGCTCCATCCGCCCTCGCCGCGCACGAAACACGATTCCGCCGCTGAGCCTCGCTTGCAGGAAGGCGAGGCTCTTCCTGCGCTCGGGATCGTTGATCTTGTAAGTCTCGTAGATGTTGGTGGCCGACAAGGGAAACAGGATTTCGGCTGCCTGCGTCTTCGCGATCAGCTTCTGCAAAAGGGAAAACTGGTCCGGATATTCATTCGGAAATTTCTCTGCGCGCGCGAGTTCGATCCACTTGTTTTGATCCAGATAAATAATGCGCGGCGTTTGCATGGCATGCATTGGATCGGAATGATGGTGCGGGCGGCCGGACTTGAACCGGCACAGGGCTTGCGCCCCTACGGATTTTCATACCACTTCGGCTTTCGCCGCCGCCCTACTCAGGGCGTTTGTGGTCTGGACTATCCCTTCACCGTGGCGTCGCCGCTTTAGGTGCTGCCCGTCTAGTCTCTACACCTTCCCGTTTCCGGGCTTGGCTCGGGATTGCCGTTGAAGGTTTCCCCGAATTTGAGCAGTTCTACATCGGCGGTTTCCCGCCGTGCACTCAATCGTTCAAGTCCGTTGCGTCTACCATTTCGCCACGCCCGCGAACCGGCTGCATGTATAGCGTTGGGCCGCCGAACCGCCAACGACTATCGTCAAAGGGCCTAAAACTGCTTCTTTACAAACCTCTTCGGCGCAGCCGACGGAGACTTCGATTTGGACTTTTGCTTTTTTGCTGCCCGATTCTCGGTGTCGCTCTCGCTATCTTCTTCCAAAAGCACTTTTCGATGTTTGAGGACATTGATCGCTGCCGCATCGAGATCGGTCTCGATATGCGATGCATAATACTTCTGGATCATCTCGACGCTTGTGCGGCAGTTCTTGGCCACCTGATAAATATCCGCGCCTTCGAGTAGCCGGAAGCAGATATAGGTATGGCGAAGGCTATAGGCCGTCCGCCGTTGGCCTTCGCGATCGGATTTCAGCCCTTCTTCTTCCAGAACTTTGTTGAGAAGCTCATGCTGATAGCTAGGAAAGAGTAATTCGTCCTGCTGCGGTAACGCCATGTTCTTGGCATCCTCCTGCGTCGGCGCCGAACGCTTGCGATCTCGCAAGCGTACGAATGGCCGCACCGCGTTTGGCATGCTCTTACAGAAGCCGACGCCGCGCTTGCCGCGCACCTTGATCAGCAGAATGGTTTCTTTTGTAGCATCATCATCGATGATGCTCACATCACGGAATTGAAGTCGAAGCGCCTCATCTGGGCGCAACCCCGTATTTGCCATGAACAGCACGAAATCGTGCAGCTGCTCGTAGGCCCATTGCGAAGTCCGCCTTGGCGGATTTTTCGCGCACCGCTGCGTGGCTCTGTAAAGCGTTCGATACTCTTCGAGCGAAAACCACGCGCGGTGCGAAATCTTGCTCGGTGCCTGGAATGCCGCCGACAAGTTGGGGAGACGGTCGAGCCAGCCATGCCGGTTGGCGCATTTCAGAATCTGTCTGAGGCAGACGATTTCCTGATGCAGCGTATTACGCGCAGGGGGCTTGTGCTTTCCTTCCTTCGGATCGACCTTCCGCAACTGATCGAGCCTTGACATCCCCGTTTTCATCCGGTGGATGCGATAGTCCTGAATCTTCCCCGCCGTGATTTCGGAAAGCACCATGTCGCCGAAGAACGGGTTGAGATGGTTCTTGATTCTGAACTTATGACCTTCGACATAAACCGGGCTGCGCTCGCCCTTGGTGATAGCCTCGAACTCTTCCATGAAGCGCGCAGCGGCGGCTTTGAATTTCACGCCGCCGACATCGAGAGTGCCTTCGCGATATTTTCCGATGAGGCCTAGGTACCAATCGCGCGCCACATCTTTGGCGCGCGTAAGGCTTTCCTCCTTTGTACTCAATTTGCGCTGGCGGCCGTTCACGGTCGTAGCGCAATACCAGTAGGGGCTTTTCGGCCTCGTAAATAGCTGAACGGTGTCGTCCAGCATGAAATGCCGCGTGGTGTCCATGTCGGGCCCTCAAAAGTGAGCCAGTGGGCTAGCAGTGGGCTAAATCGATATACCACTAATAGCCTGAGAATAAAAGATAAAACGGATTATATATGGATTTTAAGTCCGTTGCGTCTACCGTTCCGCCACGCCCGCAACCTGCCGTCACATATATTTTATGCGGCTGCGAAGGCAAAGGCTTGGGCGCCGGTTCGCGCTAAAGCCATGGACGATTTGCGCAAATCCGCGCCGCTGCGATGCAGCAAGCGATTGCCTGCTGCCGCCGCCGCGGCGGGCCGGGCCGCACAACCTTGGATTCGAGGCATGGTTGCCGTAAAATTTACCCTGGGCGGTTGGGGTGCGTGCGATGAACTTGACGGCGCTGCAGAAGGCAGCCGCGCAGGCCATCATCAACATCTTCGAGACCGGTTCGATTCGCGGCAATTACGGCGACGTGACCTTGCTGCGCGGCGACTCGGGCCAGCTCACCTACGGCCGCTCGCAGACGACGCTGGCCAGCGGCAATCTCTACCTGCTCATCGCCGACTACGCCGCGCGCAGCGATGGCGCCTATAGCGCGGCGATGAAGCCCTATCTCGACGCGCTGGAGGCGCGCGCGGGCAAGCTCAACTACGACATGGCCTTCCGCGGCCTTCTGAAGGACGCGGGCGACGATCCGGTGATGCACGAGGTGCAGGACGCCTTCTTCGACCGCATCTATTGGGACCCCGCGATGCGCTCCGCCGATGCGCTCGGCGCCCAGTCGCCCTTGGGCGCGGCCATCGTCTACGACAGCACGGTGCACGGCTCGTGGGCGCATATCCGCGACATGACGCGCAAGGCGCATGGCGAGCTGAAGGACATCGGCGAGAAGGACTGGATGGCGGCTTACGTCGACACGCGCCGCAACTGGCTCGCCACCCATCCGAACGCCCTGCTGCACAAGACCGTCTATCGCATGGACGCGTTCGAGACTTTACTCAAGGCGCAGAACTGGCCGCTCGCACTGGCGTTCCCGATCCGCGGCCTGGTCGTGAGCCAGGACGCGCTCGCCGGCGCGGACCCTGTGAAGGTGGGCGCCGGCGGCACGCCGCCGCGCCTGCTCAAGCTGAAGACGCCGCCGATGACCGGCGCCGACGTCTCGTGGCTGCAAGAGCGGCTGGCGCGCGCCGGCATCGACACCGCGGCCACCGGCACGTTCGACGCCAAGACCGACCAGGCCGTGCGCGCCTTCCAGCAGAATCACGACCTGAAGCCCGACGGCGTGGTGGGTCCCGTGACGCGCAGCGCGCTCGAGGACCTCTCCGTCACCGTGCCGGTGATCGACGTGCCCGAGCAGCCCATGCCCGCGGTCGATCCCGTCGTGCTGGAGCCCTATCCAATCATTCCTCCTGCGCCGCGCGAGAGCGACGACAAGCCCACGCCACCGCCAAAGCCGCACGATGCGCATGACGCGCACGCGCCCTCATCTGCGCCGCCGCCCGCAAAGCCCGCGCCGCACGGCAGCGACGACGATATCCGAAACCGCGTCGCCGCCGAGATCCAAGCCCATATCGACGATTTCAAGAAGAGCGTTCTTGCCGATCCGGCACAGGCGCCGACCTTGCTGAGCCGCCTGCTCGCCAACGGCCGCGCCTATATCGCGGCGATCTTGAGCATGCTCACGCTCGCCTTCACCGAGTCGCGCGACCTGCTCGCCTGGACCAACACCAGCGGGGGGCAGGAGGCGCCGCAGCTCCACGCCGTGCAGGGCCCGGCCAAGGACGTCTATCAATCGCTCTCCGGCGCGCGCGATTGGGCGACCGAGACCTACATACAACTGCACAATTTCGCGGCCACCATTCCCAACGACTGGGTTTTCCGGCTGCGCGTCGCGGCGCTGGCGCTCATCGCCTATGCGGTGACGCGCTTCGCCCGGCGGCGCAAGACGGTCAAGGGGACGTCGTGATGAAGCTGCTGGTCAGAAAGCGGGTCGAGCGCCATGCGGCGAGCCGCACCTCGGCGGATGCCGGGATGGATGCCGGGGCCGGCGCAGATGCCGGCATCGCCGCGGAACCGACGCCCAGCCGCGCCGCGCTCTCCCATCACCGCAACTCGCCGCGGCTGATGGGTTCGTTCGTCTATATCGTGATCCTGTGCGGCCTCGAGATCCTGGTGACCGCGGCGCTCGCCCTCGTCCTGCTCGACTTCGCCATCGGCGGATCGATGCGCGAGGCGATGCGCTATACGATCCTCGACGCGCCGGGACAGATGGGCTTCATCGCCGCGGCGCTGGTGCTGGCTTGCGCCGCGGTACGCTTCGCGGCCGAGGCCAATATCGAGCTCGTGCTGCCCGAGCTGTTCGACACGCCGGGCAATGTCGGCCGCTTCGCGCATTTCCTGCCGCGCGCGCTGGCGTTCCTGGTCGGATGGTCGATCGGCTATCCGATGATCCGGCTCGCCCTCGACGAGCTCACCGGCACCGCGCACGTGCTGGGCAATTCCGCCAACGGCTATCGCGCGCTGCTCTTCGGCTTCGCCGCCATCGCCATCGGCTTCTTCGCCGCTTCGGTGCGCGGCCTGCATGCCAAGGGCGCGGAATACCGCATCGGCCGGTCGAGCCTGTTCCTGCGCCTGGCGCTGGCGCTCGTCCCCTTGACCGCGATGGTCGCGCTGACGGGCACGGTGCTGGGCCTCTTCCCCGGCGACATACCGGGCCACTTCCTGGGCATCGCGCCGGGCGCGGTGGAGCGCTATTCGACCGGCGACGACGCGGCCTATCACATGGTGGTCGAGGGTTTCGCGTTGTTCCTGACCGCGATCGTGCTGCGCGCGGGTCTCGCCATCCTGATCGGCCTGCTCGCGCCGCGCGGCGCCGACGATGTGCGGACGGGTATGGCGAGTCTCGGCCCCCGCATCGCCGCCGCTTTGGTGGGCTTCGCGGCGGCCTATCAACTGTCGCACGACTATGCCGGCGTGACGCTCACCTCGCGCGAGACGCAATGGTTCTACGGCATCGCCTTCGCCTATATCGCCATCGCGGTGCTCGCGAGCCTGGTGGTATGGCCGTCGTCGGAGCATGGCGACGCCAGCCACGCCTCGCACCGCTTGAGCGCGCGCTGGCGCTGGGCCGCGGATCGCGTCGCGGGCCGGCCGGGCGGCGGCTTCGGTCCGATCTATTGGATATTCCCGCTGATCGGCGTGGCGGTGTTCCTGTTCTTCGTCGATACCACGCAGGTCTCGCGTGCCCAGACCGTCGGTCCCATCGCGGTGCTGCTGTTGTGGGGCTTCACCGCGACGGTGCTGTTCGCACCCATCGCCTATCTGTCGCAGATGACCAAGATGCCGCTGCTGCTGATCCTTCTGGTCGCGGGCGTGGCGTTCGCGGGCTTCGACCTGAACGACAACCACCAGATCCGCGGCGCCAGCACCTGGCATTCCGCCCAGCATCATACCGGCGACCCGGGCTACTACCGCGAGCATCTCGAGCTCGGCGAATGGCTGAAGAGCCGGCGCGACTGGCGCGCTTACGACCACTATCCGATCTTCCTGGTGGCGACCGAAGGCGGCGGCATCCGCGCGGCCTATTTCACCGCCACGGTGCTTGCTGCGCTGGAACAGAAATGTCCCGGCTTCGCGCAGCACGTCATCGCGCTTTCCAGCGTCTCGGGCGGCAGCGTCGGTTCGGCGGTGTTCGCAGGGCAATCGGCGGATGCGACGGCCAATACCGATGCCGCGGGTTGTATGCTCAAGCCCATGAAGCCGGGCGCGGAGCTGACCCAGGCGCGCGCCGTGCTGTCGACCGACCTGCTCTCGCCGCTGCTCGGCGCCTCGCTCTTTCCCGACGCGCTGCAGCGCATCCTGCCGATGCCGGTGCGCAGCTTCGACCGCGCCCGCGCGCTGGAATATGCGCTGGAAGACGGCTGGCGCCGCGCCAATACCGGTTGCAAGGGCTGCGATCCCGAGCGCATGTCCCTGCCGGTGGCGAGCATGTATCTGCGCGGCGAGCCGCGCGCGCCCGTGCCGCACCTCTTCCTGAACACGACCGAGGCGGGCACGGGCTTGAGCCGACCCTTCGCGACCTGGGACATCGGCGATCTTGCGGTGCCCGAACGCTCCGTCACCGAAGAGGAGAAGGCGGCGCTGCCGCATTCGACCCTGGTGCCGGTGCAGAACCGCATGCGCCGCGACGACGTAGCCCTTTCGACCGCCTCGATGCTGTCCGCGCGCTTCCCCTATCTCACCCCGGCAGCAAAGCTCGGCAACACCGGACACTACGTCGACGGCGGCTATTTCGAGAACTCCGGCACCTGGCTGCTCTCCGGCATCGCGCAGAACCTGATCGGCCAGCGCCTCGACTACACCAGCAGCGACCAGGAGCTGGAGCAGGCGGTGCAGAACTCGATCCTGATCGTGATCGTGATCCGCTCCGAGCCATGCACGCGCAAGACGGAAGGCGACGGCTGCGACGAGGAGATTTACAAGGGCGACGCCGATTCCACCTGGAACGAGCTCTTGTCGCCGCTGCGCGCGCTGCTCGCCACGCGCGACAAGCGCTCGGAATATTCCGTCAACGACCTGGGCGCGGTGACCGCGCTGATCCAGCGGCTCACGGGTGCCGCGACGGTGACGACCTCGGCCGGAACCACCGGCCCCGCGGGCGGCATGCAGTGCAACGAGATCCTCTGCTCGGTGACGATCCGCTTCTACAACGCGCCGGGCGCCGAGGTGCCGCTGACCTGGATGCTGTCGAGCAAGGCGCGGCAATCGATGGACAACGCCGTGCAGCGCATCCTGGACGAAGACTTGAGCGCGCCGCCGCGCGACATCGAGACCGACGACCGCATCGAAGGCTCGTACCGCCAGGTGCTGTGCCTGCTGGAGGAAGGGATGGGCAAGCCCGTCTGTCCCGTCGCGCCCGATCCGGCCGCGGTCACGTCCGCAGAACCGACTACGCCGGCCCCGTGAAGGTGATCGTTCCGGGCTTGCAGGCGTCGACGTTCAGCATCTGCTGCTTGCGGCCGTCGTCGAAGGTGGCGAGAAGGTCGTAGGCGCAGCCCGCCGCGTTGGCAGGGAACGTCGCCTTGGTCGCGCGTCCCACGCCGAGCGAATATTTGCCGAGCAGGTCGATCGTCCAGTTCTGGGTCTTGGGCGCGCGCGCCTGCAGCTCGACGATCGCGAAATCGGCGTCGTTGTAGATCGCGATCTGGCGCGGCGCCGCCGCGGCACCGGTCGCGAGCGCGACGAAGATCAGGCAAAGACCCGGACGCATGACGCCCTCCCCTATCGCGAGCGATTATACCGTCAAATGCGACGGCTGTCGTACGCCCAGTGGAGCACGGCCTGACGCTGGCGCGGCCGGCAGAACAGGTCGCCCTTGTCGCAAGCCTTCTCGATCTGGGCGATGTGGCGGCGGATCGCCTTCCAGCGCTTGATCTGGCGGACGTCGTCTTCCGTGCGCCGGCCCATCCAGTAGCGGCAATACCATTGGAACCAGCCGCGCGGATCGTCGGGGTGGATCCAGCCCTTCTTGCGCCAATAGGACAGAGGCTTGCTGGCGTCGACCTTGAAGAAGTTGAGCTTGGGGTCGCGCCGCCCCGAAGCGAGCTTGGCCCTGGCGAACCAGGAAGCCGGAAACTCCTTGCGGCAGTCCGTCATGTATTTGCCGGCGAAGACGCCCAGCTCCAGCATCTCCTTGGGGCTCAGCTCGGGCCGGAATTCGGGATCGAAATTGCGCCCCGCAGGCTCGGTCCGGACATAGCGGTAGCCCCGCTGCATCCGGTCCGAAACGGTGACGGTCTTCCGCAAAAGCCTAGTATTCCGGCTTGCCCTTGTGGGGCTTGCGGATGAGCTCGGGCGCCTGGAAAGGCGGGGGCGCCGTCTTGGTCTTCTGATTCTTGTCCGTCTTAGGCTTCTTCTTCTCTTTGTTGCTACGTTGTTCACGGTTGGCCATAGGCGCCTCCGGGGCTGAATCGGCCCCAAAAAGGTAGGCAAACCGTAACAAAACGCAATGGTCCGTGATCGTAATTTGCCTTTAACGCCGGGAGCGGTCTAAAACCCCCGGGTCGAAGGCGGCCCCAACCGCCTCTTGTTGAAACACAAAACGGACTTACGGATGACCCCCGCCCCCGGTGCCACCCGCCTGTCAGCTTGTGTGCTGGCCCTGACGTCCTTCCTTCTGATGCCCCTTCACGCTAACGCACAGGAAGACCCGGTCGTTCCCGACACGGGCGCCGGTGCCTCCGTGGCGCCCGAGGACCAGGACGCTTCGCCGTCCTCGTTCCTGCCCAGCGTCGAATGGCCGGCCAAGCGGCTGTTCTGCGTCCAGTACGCCCGCCTGCGCTCCGGCCTTGCCATCTTCGGCGACGCCCGGCTGTGGTGGGCCAAGGCGCGCGACCTCTATGAGGAGTTCGCCCAGCCTGCCGTCGACGCCGTCATGGTGTTCTCGGGCTCCCAGCGCATCCGCCGCGGCCACGTCGCGGTGGTGACCGAGATCGTCAGCCCGCGCGAGATCATCATCGACCACGCCAACTGGCAGAACCGCGGCGAGATCGACCACAACATGCCGGTGATGGATGTCAGCGCCAAGAACGACTGGAGCAAGGTTCGCGTCTGGGACGTGAACAACAACCAGTGGGGCGCCCACGTCTACAAGATCAGCGGCTTCATCGCCGGCCACGCGCCCGCGGTGGTGGCGACGGCCGGGTCCTGACCGATCACAATCGCGCGTAGCCCCTTATCGGCGGCGGCGGAACTGAGCCACACTCGGTCCGCCGTCACAGGGGATATGCATGACCTCGAGCCGCCGCGAGTTCCTGAAAACCGCCGCCGCCATGGGCGCGGTGCTGGCCTGGCCGTCCGCGCAAGCGCGGACCTCTCGGCGCAAGTGGGTCGAGCGGCGCGATCTCTTTGCGCAGGGCGTGGCGTCCGGCGACCCCGCCGCCGGCAGCGTGATCCTGTGGACGCGGCACGAGGCCGCCGCGGCGCTGACGGCCGAGATCGCCGAGGACGAGGCCTTCACGCGCCTCGTCTCGACCGCAAGCGTGACGCCCAAAACTGAGAACGACTGGACCGTCCGCGTCCTGGCGGCAGGGCTCAAGCCGGCCACCACCTATTGGTACCGCTTCAGCGACGCGGCCGGGAACGGCAGCCGCATCGGCCGCACCCGCACCGCGCCCGCGGCAGGCGACGACCGCGCGGTGAGCTTCGCCTTCGTCAGCTGCCAGAACGAAAATCTCGGCGCCAACAACGCCTATCGGCGCATGATCTTCGAGGACAAGCAGAAGCCGGAAAGCGAGCAGCTTGGCTTCGTGCTGCATCTCGGCGACTTCTTCTATGAGATGGTCTGGTATCCCGAGGACAAGAAAACCTATTACGCCCGCACCGTGCGCGAGATCGTGCGCTATCCGAAGGGTGAAAAGCATTCCGATTTCCATGTGCCTGTCGATGTCGACGATTTCCGCGCGGTGTTCCGCGCCTATCTTGCGGATCCCGATCTCGCCGATGCGCGGGCGCGTTTTCCGTTCGTGTGCATGTGGGACAACCACGAATTCTCGTGGCAGGGCTGGCAGTCGATCGAGAATTACGGCACGGACTGGTTCCCCGCGCAGACGCGCAAAGTGGCGGCGGCCAAAGCCTGGTTCGAATATCAGCCTGCGCGCGTCGGCGGCACGAGCCAGAAGGTCCGCGCCGATGGCGCGCGGGACTGGAACCGGTTCGAGGCGCCGAAAGTCATCGACACGCCGGTCACCGCGTTCGACGAGCACGGGCTGGGCACCGAAGCGAACAACCTTGCCGCCATCCACGCGCTGCGCCTGTATCGCGCTCTGAACTACGGCGCCAATGTGGATGTCATCCTGACCGACAATCGCAGCTACCGCTCGCAATCCGTTGACGATCTCCCCGGGGCCGAGAACTTCGGATACGAGAATTTCCCGAGCGTAGCGCCATTCGATGCGCTCGAGATCATCGATGCCGGCAAGACCTACAACGGCGGCAATCCCCCCGACACGATCCGCGTCGACGGCAAGGACATTCCCAACTGGTGCAAGGACAGGCCCGCGCAAACCATGCTGGGCAAAGAGCAGAAGGCCTGGTTTCTGGACACGCTCGCGGCCTCGAAATCGCGCTGGAAAGTATGGGGCAATACGGTCGGCAGCCTGGATGCGCGCATCGACTTCCAGAATCAGAATTTGGTGCCGTGGCCGGACAAAACCTACGCCACGCTCAACTCCGGCGATTGGTCGGGCTACCGCACCGAACGCCGCGAAATCTATGACTTTGTGAAGACGCACGGCATCACCGGCTTCACCTCCGTCGCAGGCGACCGGCATTCGTTCTGGGCGGGGCTATTGTCGAACACGTTGCCACCGAGAGAGTTCGAACCCGTCGGCATCGAGTTCATCACCGGCTCGGTGTCTGCACCGGGATTTCTGGAGTCCATGGAATATAAATTCCCCAAGGATCATAAGCTTGCAAAGGCGTATGTCCCGAACATCAACCGCACGGTTCTGCACGGCATTCAGGCGGGACTAGGAACCGGTCCGTCCAATTCGGAATTCGCGCCGCATCTGTCGTTCATGGATTGGGGTGGGCACGGCTATACCGTCGTGCGCGCGGCGCCCGATGCGCTGGAGGCCGAGTTCGTCTGCATCCCGCGGCCGATCGAGCGCGCGGCCGGCGACGACGGCGGGCCGTTGCGCTACCGCGTGCGCCATCGCGCCAGGCTGTGGCAGGCGGGCGAGGCGCCGGCCTTGGAACAGACGGTCGTCGAGGGTGATCCGGGCCTATCGATCTGAGCGCCAGCGCAGCGACATGCAGGACAGTCCGGCATCGAGCTTGGCGATTTCGCGCGTGTCCAGCGCCACGACATTGTAGTTGCGCGCCAGGAGATCGACGGTGCGCTTGTGCTGCGCGCCGACGAAAAGCGTGTCGCCCACGCGCAAGGCATTGGCCGCCGCGGGCTCGGGCGCGATGACGGTCTTGAGGCGATCGAACACCCCGCGCATGGCTTCGGTCGCGAGCACGGTTTCCTCGTCCAGAAGCGAGCAGGCGGTCTTGAAGTGCAGCACGTCTTTCGGCGTCTCGACGATGCGCGCGGCGCGGCCGAGGGTTTCGAGATGGGCTTTGAGCGCCTGGGCGCCGGCGAGGTCGGTGCGCTTGGACAATCCGATATAGACGACATCCGGCGCGATCAGCACGTCGCCGCCATCGGCATAGCCGTCCGTGACGTCCAGAACGCGGCCGAAATGCCTGGCGAGCGCGGCGCGCAGATGCTCGCGCTCGCCGAGCCGCGACGGCGCGCCGGGGCGAAGCAGGATCGCGCCTTCCGGCACGACGAAAGCCGGATCCTCGACGAAGACGGAATCGGGAAAGCCCTCGAGCGGCGGCAGCACGTCGACGGCGAGCCCCGCCGTGCCCAGCGCCGCGACATAGGCCATGTGCTCGCGCACCACCGCGCCATGGCGGGGCGTGGCGGCGGCATCCTCGCGCAGGCCGTTCACGACGCTCAAGCCCGGCGTGCGCACGATGGCATGGGTGAAATCGAAGACGTGCATGGAGCCCTCTCGGCAGCTCGCGCATTCATAACCGGCGATGCGATGGATTGGAACGGCGGGCTGGGCGATCCGGCGGGAACACAAGGTGCTGTTCCCGGATGCGGGCACGCATCTGGCGCGCTATGCGGCGCGGCTGAATGCGGTCGAGATCAACTCGTCCTTCTATCGGCCGCACCGTCCCTCGACCTATGCGCGCTGGCGGGACGAGACGCCGGACGGCTTCCGCTTCTCGGTCAAGACGCCGCGAACGATCACGCATGACGCGCGGCTGAAGGATGCGGAGGCCGCGCTTGGTGAATTCCTGGGTCAATGCAGCGCGCTTCAGGAGAAGCTCGGCTGCATCCTGGTCCAGCTGCCGCCGAGCCTGGCCTTCGAGCGGAGCGGCTTCTTCGAGCGCTTGCGCGATCTGTACGATGGCCCGGCCGCGCTCGAGCCGCGGCACAAGAGCTGGTTCGCGCCCGGGGTCGACGAAATGCTGAAACGGCATCGCATCGCGCGGGTCGCGGCGGACCCCGCGATCGGCCCTTTTGCTCCGGGCGGCGATACGAGCTTCGAGTACTGGCGGCTGCACGGCAGCCCGAAGGTCTATTACTCCGACTACGACGATGCGTTCCTGAGCGGATTGGCTGCGCGCATCGGAGCCGATGCCTGGGCGATCTTCGACAACACCGCGCTCGGCCATGCGACCGGGAACGCGCTGGCGGTCAAGCGGCGCGCCGCGCTTCCCACTTCGCGGGATCGACACCCCGGATGAGCAGCCACAGGCCCCAAGAGCACGCCGCCGGGCGCCATCAGCATGAGCATGACGTTGCTCGAATATTGCGGGGCCAGCACGGCGGTCAGCGTCCGTGCCACGAAGCCAAGCCCGCCCAGTACCATGAGCAGGCCGAGCAGCTTCGGAAAGTAGCCCGAGCGCATCATCAGAATGCCCCGGATGATCCATCCCGTGCCGTAGAAGATCAGGAACAGGCCCGCGCCGTAGTTGAAGAGCTTGAGCGACAGCAGCACCAGCGCGCCGATCTGCGCCGCGGTGAAGACGTTCAGATACGGTGCGCCGCTCAAAAGCAGGTGCGGCAGGCCGAAATAGAAGATCTCGCAGGCGGCATAGAGCGCGGTGCTGAGCAGGCCGAAGAACGCCGCCATCAGCGCCATGCCGCGGCTGACGGGCTCGAGCAGCACGTAGAAGATCACGGCGAGCGCGATGTCCGCGAGCGCTTCGGCGAGATAGGCCGCGAAGCTCAGGCGGTAGAGCATGTCGTGCGACTGAAGGTTGGCGACGGTGGCCGCGGCGTCGCCCGAGACCATGAGCTGGCCGGGCGCATAGCCTTCGCCGAAGCCGCCGGCGAGGATGGAGACGAAGAACAGCGCGCCCGCCGCCCGGGCGTAAGCGTTCACGGCGGCGCGCGCCTTGTGCGGTGGCTGCTCCATGGATGCCCTATCGCGAGACCCGAGCCATCCTAGCCGCGGGCGGTGCGCTTCACAGGAGCCTTGACGTGACCTTGGCGCGCAAAAAGCTGACCGCCGAGATCACGCATCGAAAGGGTGTTCAGCGGGAATTCGAGCAGAACATGCATCAGGCTGACGAGCAGCAGCACGGTGATGCCGAGCGCATAATCGTAGAAGCAAAACGCCGTCGAGGCGACGCTGAGCACGACGACGCCGGCGAGGCGCGGCTTGGGCATGTTGGCCCAGCGGATGACGTCGGCTTTGATGAACCAGTTCAAGTAGTGATAGGTGTAGACGAAGGACAGCAGGCCGGTGATGCGGCCGGCGAAGGGCAGGTTGGGCAGGCCGAAGAGGCTGCCCAGACCGGGCGCGATCGGACCGAAATAATACGCGCCGAGCTTTGCGAATTCCGGCACCAGGCTGCGGGCCGGCGGCGGCACGATCAGGATCGCGGCGATGCCGGCAAGGTAGACGCCGATGAGGCCGAACTGGGCCGCGCTGCGCGCGCGCATCGCGCCCAGCGTCATGAAGATCAGCGTGAAGATGCAGACATGGATGAAGGTCGGCAGCAGCACGGCGACGAGCACGAACGGCGCGCCGCCCGCCATCATGCCGAGCGTCAGCGCCACAGCGACGGTGGCGAGCATCGCGCTCCTTTGCGCCGACAGGCCCAGCGCGGCGATCCCGGCGCCGATCAGGCACGACCAGACGAGCACGCCGGACCAATAGGGATCGACGATGAACATCCCGCCCAGCGCCGCCAGTGCCAGCACCGCGGCCAGCGCCCGGTGCGGCATGAAGTACTTGCGGTCGTGCAGCCAGGAGATCTCGGTGTAGTAATGCGCCGGTCCGAGCGCGATATAGGCGAGCAGCAGGAGCTCGAACGGCAGCACATAGGCAAGCGCCAGCGACCCCAGCATCAGCGCGAGGTGGACGAGATCGCCGCGGCGGATCGTGGTGTCCATGGGACGAGATTAGCGCAAACGCAAAAGCCCCGCGAACATCTCTGCTCGCGGGGCTTTCGTGAATTTGTGAATGGCGGGGCGCTTTCGCGCTTCGAGTACAAACGTCCTTTGTAGACCTGGCAGCGACCGACTCTCCCGCGTCTTGAGACGCAGTACCATAGGCGCTGGAGGCTTTAACGGCCGAGTTCGGAATGGGATCGGGTGGAATTCCTCCGCTAGGACCACCAGGTCGACGAAGGACGTTTGCACGGTCACATGCGGCCGGCGGGTAACCGGGCATGCGAGGAATACGACACTCTTCTTGAGCTTTTAGATCTGATCGTTCTGTTGTCTGGCCTTGTTTCCAGACATGGAACGAGGGTGCTGATGATCAAGAGTTACAATCGAGCGATTAGTACCAGTAAGCTCAACGCATTGCTGCGCTTACACACCTGGCCTATCGACGGGGTAGTCTTCCCCGGCTCTCAAGCGAAACCTGGTTTTGAGGTGAGTTTCCCGCTTAGATGCTTTCAGCGGTTATCTCGTCCGTACTTAGCTACTCGGCTGTGCCACTGGCGTGACAACCGATCCACCAGAGGTACGTTCCTTCCGGTCCTCTCGTACTAGGAAGAAGTCCTCTCAAGTTTCGAACACCCACGGCAGATAGGGACCGAACTGTCTCACGACGTTCTAAACCCAGCTCA
>JADMIO011418067.1_pt1 | contig 14824 bp, 10 predicted proteins | sample 8958161 | NCBI WGS metagenome assembly JADMIO01 (sample SAMN16585339, study PRJNA669376) | soil metagenome | isolation source: Crop rotation soil | place: USA: Cullars Rotation, Alabama | collected 2011 | reverse complement strand
GAGGTCCGCTGCCTGTAATGTGCCACAGCATTTTTAAGAGGCGCAATAAGGCGGGGTGCCCTTGCACGAATAAAATACTTCAGATCTTTCCTGACAATTTGATTGATCGCATTGGTGTTTTGCAATTCCCTGTAGCCATCGTACTCCGGGCGGTATCTTTCGGGGTAGTTTACACGCAGATCATTAAAATAAGGGGTGTAAAAACTATGATAGCCTGCAAGATATTCATCAGCACCCTGGCCATCCAATAAAACTGTTACATTGTTTTCTTTGGCGGCCTGCATTACGCAGTACTGCGCATAAATGCTGGAACTGGCAAAGGGCTCTTCCTGGTGATAACTGATCTTATCCAGGTTCTGAATAAGGCCTTCAACGGTTGGAAATATATGGTGAGGTTCTGTATTGGTATTGGCCGTCACTAAATCCATGAATCTTCCCTCATCTTTTTTATAACCCGGAAAGCGTGCGCTGAATGTTTTCTGAACCTGTTTATTTCCTTTTTTCAAATCATTGATCACACAAACGATCAGGCTGCTATCAATACCACCACTTAAACTGCTGCCTACTGTAACGTCGCTCCTTAAACGCCTTTTTACGGAAGTATAAAAAAGCTCCCGAAATTTTTCATCAGCCTGTTTTGCAGTTAACTGGTGATTATGAATATTAAGATCAATATTAAAATATTTTTTTATTGCGGTTATCCTGAAGGTCTTTATTGAAAATTTTAAATAGTGAGCATGAAGAAGTTTCGTACATCTATTATAAAAAGTTTCAGAAAAATCGTGGGGATTTTCCAGGTACCCATAAGTAAGGTAATTATACAGCATGCGGTCATTTACTTTTTTTTCAATGCCTGCTGCCCATAACGCTTTCATCTCACTGCCAAAAACAAAATATTTACCTGGTTCATGACTATAAAAAAATGGCTTTTCTCCAAAGCGGTCCCTTGCTGCAAATATTTCCTTGCGTTCATCGTCATAAATTACAAATGAAAACATCCCGTCCAATAAATCAAGGCACGCTTCTTTATCCCGGTCGTATAAAGCCATCAGCACCTCAGTATCGGAAGAAGTTTTAAAACTGTAGTTTTCTTTCTGAAGCATATGCTTCAGTTCAATATAATTATATATTTCCCCGTTGAAGATGATTGTATAACGCCCCATGTAATGCATGGGTTGGCTGGCATTTTCGCTAAGATCAATGATAGACAGGCGGCGATGCCCAAACCCAACCTGTGATGTAGAATTTATCCAATGACCGTTACCATCAGGGCCGCGATGCCCGATAATATCAGTCATTCTTTTTAAGTTTTCGATAGTTACGTTTTCGGTATCAATATTAATGACACCTGCAATACCACACATCCACGTTTGTTTACTTCAGGTTTTCAAATATTATTCCAACAATTTCTTCGGCGGCATGGCCGTCTCCGTAAATGTTGTCTATATATGGGCCGGTCGGTTCTTGTATGAGTGTTTCAATTTTTTTTACATCATCGAATAACAATGTATTCCATCCATTAAAAAGTGTCTCTACCCATTCTGTTTCACTACGCAAGGTAATACACTTCTTTTGTAACATGTAGGCTTCTTTTTGCATGCCACCGCTATCTGTGATCACACAATCAGAAAATTTTTGATATGACACGGACTCAACATAACCCACAGGTTCTATAAATTGTATGTTGGGGAATTGATCTTGAAAAAGTCCGAAAGTTTCCATTCTTGTCAGCGTCCTGGGATGGATCGGGAATACTACTTTCTTTTTAAGTGCATTCAGTGTATGAAGTACTAATGAAAGCCGTTCTTTATTATCTGTATTATATGGCCTGTGAAGTGTTACAAAATAATAAGGCTCCTCAACAAGCCGCTTTGTTTTGCCATCTATCATCTTCAGCATATCACACATAACATCCCCGCATAAATAAACACCACTATGGGTGATGCCTTCATTTTTTAAGTTGGTGATCGCCTGGCTTGTCGGACAAAATAACATGGCTGCAAATTCATCTGCGATGATGCGGTTTATCTCTTCCGGCATTTGCCTGTTGTAACTGCGTAAGCCGGCTTCAATATGAATCTGTGGGATCTGCATTTTTGCTGCCACCAATGCTGCTGCAAGTGTGCTGTTGGTATCGCCATAAATTAAAATGGCATCCGGTTTTTCATCCGTGCAAACTTTTTCTATGGCAGTTATCATCATGGCAGTTTGTTCACCCTGGGGTTTGCTGCCTCCAATATCAAAAAGAAAATCGGGTAATGGGATATTCAGTTCATTAAAAAAAACATCGCTCATGTTCTTATCATAATGCTGGCCGGTATGTATGGTAAGTGCATTAAAATGCTTTTGCAATTGCAATTGCACCGGCGCATGCTTTATAAACTGCGGCCTGGCCCCTATAACTGAAATTATCTTTTTCATTTATTTAAGGGGGCAAATATACTTAAGCTATCTGAAGTGTAGTGAAATATGGGAAGTTTGGTCTTAGACAAGTTTGAAATTTAACCGCAGAGGATAGGAGAAGCTGAGTTTACGCAGATACTCTCTGCGCAAACTCATTTCACTTTTGTTCTCTGTGGTGAAAAAAATATTGCTATTGAAATTAGATCTTTTGGTTCCTGATCTGGTGAACAAGCTCGATGGTAGCCTTATTTTCCGTTAAAGAAAAACCATTGCCATTAATGATATCGATATAAGATTGTGTATGAAGATCAGTAAATCCTTCGCTGAATTCAAAAGCTTCCCCATCGATGGTTAAAGTGCGGTATGTTCTTTTTCCTTCGTTCCTAACGGATTGCGGAAGTGCATTTGCATCAATACTCAGCTTCCAGTGTATATTGGCTTTTTGTAACTGAAGTTTGCCTTCTGCAGTATCTGATGTATGTACCAATACCTGGTTTTCTTTGACACTGCCAAATAACCACAACAGCATATCAAAAAAATGAACACCGATATTGGTTGCAATACCACCACTTTTTTGAATGTCGCCTTTCCAGCTTGTATGATACCAATGGCCCCGGGATGTAATGTATTGCAGGTCGACCTCGTAATTTTTTTGTGGTTGCTTTGCCACCCGTTCTTTCAACGCGATGATAGCAGGATGAAGGCGTAATTGTAATATAGTAAATACATGATGCCCCGTTTCTTTTTCTATTTCCATCAAAGCATCAATATTCCAGGGATTAAGCACAACCGGTTTTTCACAAATAACATCGGCCCCTATCCGCAAACCAAAACGTATATGTGCATCGTGCAGATAATTGGGGCTGCATACACATACATAGTCGATCTTTATTCCCTGGCGTTTTAATTTTTCAACGTGACGGTCGAACCTTTCAAATTCTGTAAAAAAATCAGCTTCAGGAAAATAGCTATCCAGTATTCCAACGGAATCATGTTTATCCAATGCAGCCAGCAGGTTATTGCCGGTATCTTTAATGGCTTTCATGTGCCTGGGTGCGATGTAACCGCCTGCTCCTATCAATACAAAATTTTTCAACTGCGCTTAATTTGTTTTCAATATTAATATTATTCTGCCATTTAAATTTACCGGATATATTTTTTCATCAATATCCACATGGTTATCCAATACAATCCATAGTTGATGGCAAATGAATAGGTGGCCCCTATAATTCCATATTGTCCCATCAGCCAATAACTTAAAGCTACAAAAGAGCAGCTAAAAATGATCTCAGTTATTATAAAGGTTTTGATCATTGCCTTTGATACCATTAAATATGCCAGCAACCAGCTCCCGATCTTTAAGAAATCTCCTATCAGCTGGTATTTGAACAATGGCAGCATAGGTAAAAAATTGGGGGTGAACAATATTGCTATGATCAATTCCCTGCTGAACCAGATAACAAGTGCCAATATTCCTGCAAAGGGTAAAATTAACTTATAGCCCTGGAATATTTCTTTGTTCAACTCATGCTTTAGTTTTAATTCCGATAATCTTGGGAGGTAATATACACTTAATACTGCAGTAATAAAACCAAGGTAATAGTCTGATATGCGGGTTACAGCCTGCCAGTATCCTGCATCCTGGTCTGAAAAATTTTGTATGATATAGGTCCGTACAGAAAATTGCGCCGCCGGTGTCATGATCCCGCTTACAATATTCATTAAGCTGAATGCAAACAACATCATCACAATTTCTTTATTCCACTTTTTAAAACTGGGTTTGAAATTTATATTCCCTACTTTTTTTAATACCGTTATGTTGATACCAAATACTACGATGGCTGCAAAAGAAGAAGCAAGCAGCACACCCTTCAATCCCCATGTAGTAGCAAAGCCCACGGTAAATGCAAGGTTTACCAGCGAAGCGCTGATATTGATGATGGTAAGTTTCCTGATCTCTTTTAATCCATTTAAAATAGCAATTGATAATGTATTCAATGAGATCAATGTAAGGAACAGGCCATATAAAAGAAAAATCAGTGTTAACCCTTCTGTATGAAAAATATTTTGCGAAAGCTGCTGACTGAATACAACAACAAAAAGAGAAATTAAAATTGAAGAGCAAACAATAATACTGATAGCAGTTGTGATCACCTGCTGTTGTTTTTCTTTATCGTCACGGTATTGTGCAAGGTATTTTATAACGCCGGAGTTGATGGCTGCAATTCCCAATAGTGCAAAGATGGCTGTTGTATTCTGGAATTGACCGACATAAGCCATACCTGCCGGCCCGATCTTTACGGCAACTACTTTTGTAACAACAAAGCCACTGATGTAAGTTACCGCCGTTGATAACGCAGTATAAAAACTTGTTTTTAATAAATTCAAGGCCTGTAATTATTTATTATTTCCACTACCGTTGAATATTCTGCCTCACTCATAACCGGGCTAATAGGTAAAGAAATGATCTCATTGTGAATTTTTTCTGACAAAGGATAACTTAACTGTTCCCATTCAGAATAAGCAAGCTGCTTATGAGGTGGTATTGGATAATGAATAACAGTCTGAACGCCGTTATCGGAAAGATACTGCTGGAATTTTTTCCTGTCTGCAACACGAACTGCAAAAACATGAAACACATGCGAACACATAGCAGTTACTGAAATTCCCTGTTTAAAAGGAAGAACGATGTTATTGTTTGTAATATTATCTATATAATACTGTGCGATCTTACGGCGAATCTTATTGTCTTCATCCAGCGAACGAAGTTTTACTGATAACAAAGCTGCCTGCAATTCATCCAGCCTGCTGTTGATACCACGATAACGGTTCTCATACTTTACATGTGAACCATAATTGCGCAATGCCATTAATATTTCTGCAAGTGCTGCGTCATTGGTAGTGATGCCACCTGCATCACCCAGTGCCCCTAAATTTTTTCCAGGATAAAAACTAAAACCACTTGCATCGGCAAGGTTGCCGCTTTTTTTATTATTATAAACAGCACCATGAGATTGTGCGCTGTCTTCAATTACTTTCAGTTTGTGTTTTGCTGCAATTGCATTGATGGCATCCATATCACATAATGCGCCATACAAATGAACAGGCATTATTGCTTTTGTACGGCTTGTGATCTTTGCTTCAAGCAGTGATGGATCTAACAGGTATGTATCAATACCAGGTTCAACCAAAACAGGAACAAGGCCTGCTTTTGAAACTGCCAATATACTGGCGATATAAGTATTGGATGGCACCAATACTTCATCTCCCTCTTTCATAAAACCAAGTTCTTTGTACGCTTCTAATATTAAGATAAGCGCATCAAGCCCGTTTGCCACGCCAATACAATATCTGGTACCGCAATATTCAGCAAATTCTTTTTCAAATATTTTTACATTGTTGCCAAGGATAAACCAGCCGCTGTCCAGTACATTTTCAAAAGCAGCCATCAATGCATCTTTATCACGCCTGTTTATTTCTTTGATGTTTAAAAAACTAATCATTGTCCTTGTTTTTTATAATGCGGCCATTCTTATCCACTTTACCAATAACCTTTGCAGGATTGCCAACTACCAATGTATATGCAGCCACATCTTTTGTAACAACAGCACCTGCGCCGATCATGGCATAACTACCAAGTGTAACAGGGCCGATAATAGTTGCATTTGCACCAATGGAGACTCCTTTTTCAATTTTTGTACGTTCAAATGCTTCGGGATATTGTTTTGATCTTGGGTGTTTATCATTTGTAAAAGTTGCATTGGGGCCTATGAACACATCATCTTCGATACTGATGCCATCCCACAGGTAAACGCCTGCTTTTACAGTTACCCTGTCGCCCAGTACAACATCATTCTCAATAAAAGTGTGGCAGTTTATATTACAGTCTTTTCCAATTACCGCATGGGGAAGTATTATTGCAAACTGCCAGACATGGGTTCCATCACCAATATGCTTCGACTGCACATCCGCAGCTGGATGTATCATAATGATATTTTTTTAAAGACTTCATAATCCCTGATATAATCGCTTTCGGTGTAAACCATGTTTGCGATGCACATTTGTACGGATGTATGTGTGTACTGCATTACATGCCAGCAATACTTTGGAAGCAATACACCAACGCTGGGCGCTTCTAAAATGAACCGGTCTTTTTCTCCGCCGGGCATTTCTGTTTCAACAATGATCTTACCTGCTACCGCCACCAGGATCTGTTCAAGCTCCCAGTGAGCATGCCCACCACGTTGTACATTCTCGGGTGTATAATAGGTCCAGTAAACACGTTTTATATCAAATGGTATATTCTTATTTTCTGCTACGGAAATATATCCCAACGCAGAATCGCCAATCTTTGGGAAATGAATAAGTTGAGGTTTTGTGATCATACAGCTCGGGGCTAAATTATCTTTAAAGGTAAGCATGATTTTTATCTATAGAAGTTGAGTGGGTATATTAATTGTAATTATTTCATGAAACTGTTGTAAGCTTCCAGCATTTTTCCAGCTACTTTTTGCGGATCATGCATTTTTTCATAGTAAGCTTTTGACCTTGCTGGTATCTGTTTCCTCAATTCCTCATTCCTGATAAGGCCTTCGAGTACGGATGCAAGATTATCAACTGTGGCATTTTGTATCGGCACATCTTTACCATATAATGATGATATACGCTCATCGGATAAATAAGCCACCACCACTTTTCCCATTTGCAGGGCCTGTTGTGCGGCTACTCCATAAGCGCCCCATATCAGCTGGTCAACATAAATGTCTGTTTCCTGCAGCGCCTGCTGGTATTCATCGTTTGTAAGGTGCCTTAATATCTTGAATTCAAAAGGAACTCCTTTTTCTTTTAATTGTTCTATGGCTTTCAATACAAATTCAGTTCCTTTTGATACCGGTGCAGTAGGGCTATGAATGATCATCACTTTTTTTCTTTCTTCATTCACTGTGCCGGTGGCCGCAACACTCATATTAATGGATGCATGCGGAACGATCTTCACACGGTCTGTAATTTCTTTTTTAATGAAAACAGCAACATCCCAAACAATAAATGAATATCCAAGTTTTTTAAGCCAGGTCACCAATTCATCCGTAGCATTTATTTTATCCTGTTTGTTCTCATAATTATCATTGTTGAGTGCATGATGATAATACGGATTGATCGCAAGTTCTGTTTTTGCTACCCTTACATCAGAACCAAGGAATGTGACGATCTTTGTTTTTGCAAGTTTGCCAACAAGCCAGAAAACAAATCTTCCATGTGAACCATAAATATGTGCAACATCGCACCATAATAAATGTTTCACCAATACGAACACAGCTTTTATTTTATAAAATGCCAAAAGGAATTTACCGGGATTGTTCGTTTTGCAAATACATTTTATTTTAGAATAAATATTGTACTTACTCCTGTTGTAATCAAAACTCACAGCTCTTAATGGAACGCCTGATAATTCATATCCCAACGCAAGGCTGTTTATAACAGACGCATAATTTGATCCGTATAAAAAAACCTTTGGCTTATCTTTCATTCATCAACATCTTAGAACATTAAAAATTATTGGTATTTTTTCCAGGACGGGCTTGGATGATCACAGTTATTTTATCCGTGATACTGTCATATCCCTTAACTCATACTCCTGGTTACTCTCGGGACAAACCGCTATATTATTCTTATCAAAAATTAATTTATGTCCGAACTCACTGATCCATCCTGTTTGCCTGGCAGGGTTTCCGATAACCAATGCATAAGCGGGAACTGGTTTTGTAACAACAGCACCGGCGCCAATGAATGCATAAGCCCCGATCTCATTTCCGCAAACGATCGTTGCATTTGCGCCAATGCTTGCCCCTTTTTTTACAAGCGTTGTTTTATATTCACTCTTCCTGCTAACAGCGCTTCTTGGATTGATAACATTTGTGAATACCATTGACGGGCCTAAAAAAACATCATCCTCGCATATCACGCCTTCATAAATGCTTACATTATTTTGTATGCGTACATTTTCTCCTAATACTACTTTGGGTGATACAACAACATTCTGCCCGATGTTACAATCCTTTCCAATGGTGCATCCTTTCATGATATGACTGAAGTGCCAGATCTTCACACCATCATGTATGATCGCTCCCTCATCAATTACCGCTGTCGGATCGGCAAAATAACCCATATGAATTTGTTTTGCCGCTAAGTTAATAAATGTACTTTAAACAAATTGCCGCTTAACCGCTGAGAATAAGAGTAAAAGGAGTTTGCGCATGGAATCTCAGCGAAACTAAGCAACTATTAGTTTTTTACCTGTTAGCTATTTACAGGGCATTGTAATTAACTTTGCCGCTATGCATTATGCTTCGGTAGAAAACATCACTAAGTCTTTCGGGATAAGAACGCTTTTTAAAAACATCACGATCAATATTGAAGAAGGCGATAAGATTGCGCTTGTTGCAAGGAATGGCAGCGGCAAAAGTACGCTCATGAAAATCATTGCCGGCCTGGATACAGCTGATTCAGGAACGGTATGGGTTCATAAGGATATTAAAACGGTGATGCTTCAGCAGGACAATGACTTTGATCCCAATAAAACCATTTGGGATAATGTACTGCGACTCGACAACCCGGTTGTAAAAGTTGTAAAAAAGTATGAACAGTTTTTAGAAGAAGGAACTGATGACCATGATAAACTTGGCAACCTGATGGCAAGCCTTGATGAACTGAATGCATGGACATTTGAAAGTGACCTGAAACAAATACTCGGGAAATTAAACCTGTATCATTTAAATGAAAAAGTGGGCAACCTTAGCGGCGGGCAAAAGAAAAGGGTTGCTTTGGCGCAGGCTTTAATTGAATCACAATTACACGAAGGGCGTTGTTTATTGATATTGGATGAACCCACCAACCATTTGGATGTTTCGATGATCGAATGGCTGGAAGAATACCTGAGTGCACAAAAGATAACCCTGCTATTGGTTACGCATGACCGCTATTTTTTAGATGCAGTTTGCAACGAAATTATCGAGATAGATGAGGAGAAAGTGTATGTGTACAATGGCGACTATGATTATTTCTTAGAACAAAAAAGTTTACGGCTTGAAGTGCAGCAGAGCGAACTTCAAAAAGATAAGAATATTTTCAGGAAAGAACTTGAATGGATGCGCAAGCAACCAAAAGCACGTACAACAAAAAGCAAGAGCAGGCAGGATGCTTTTGCTGAAGTGGAAGAAAGGGTAAAGCAACAAAAGGATGTTGCAGAAGTAAGCCTGCAGGTAAAAATGACAAGGCTTGGCGGAAAGATCCTTGAACTTAAAAAAGTAAATAAGAGTTACGGCCCTTTAACCATTATGAAGGGTTTTGATTATACATTCAAAAGAGGAGAACGCATTGGTGTTGTAGGAAAGAATGGTGTTGGTAAATCCACTTTCTTAAAAATTGCATTGCAATTGGAAGCGCCAGACAGCGGAAAAATAAATCATGGGGATACTGTTGTATTCGGAAATTTCAGCCAGGATGGTTTGCAATACAAAGAAGATAAACGTGCTATTGAATATGTAAAATCAATGGCAGAATTTTTTCCGTTGAATGATGGAACAAAAATTTCTGCCAGCCAGTTCATGGAGAAATTTGGTTTTTCTGCCGAACAACAATTCACATTACTGAGCAAGTTAAGTGGCGGTGAAAAAAGAAGGCTGCACTTAATGAGTATTCTTTTCCTGAATCCAAATTTTCTTGTACTGGATGAACCTACCAATGATCTTGACCTGCAAACGCTGCGTACGCTGGAAGAATTTTTACTTGAATACCCCGGTTGTATTTTGATCGTAAGCCATGACCGTTATTTTATGGACAGGATGGTAGATCATTTATTTGCATTTGAGGGAGATGGGGTGATCAGGGATTTCCCTGGTAATTATAGTCAGTACCGTGAAGCTGTTTCCAAAGGTTTGCTTGCAGATAAAGGGCAACAGATAATGGTATCGAGAGAAGATATCGAAGAAAAGAAAACGGCAATACCTGATAACAAACAATCAGCAACCACAGCACCAAAGAAACTTTCATTCAAAGAAAAATTTGAATTGGAATCATTGGAAAAAGAAATGCCGGCATTGCAGGAAGAAAAAAAGATGCTTGAAGAAAAAATGAGCAGTAATATTTCTTATGATGAATTACAAAAAGCGGCTGACAGGATCACTATTATCATACAACAGCTGGATGAAAAAGAAATGAGGTGGCTTGAGCTAAGTGAACGCGTTGGTTAAACACGAATTTTTTTACACGAACCTGCCTGCGGTAGGCAGGTTTCACGAATTTGTTTTACGATATGTATCAGTTCCGGGCCCTCAGTTTTGGAAGTAAAATTATAAATGCTGCACCCTTGTCCATTTCGCTTTCAGCATAAATAATTCCGCCATGATTTTCTACGATCTTTTTACAGATGGCCAGGCCAATCCCTGTACCGGAGTAATTGACGTTAAGCCGTTGGAACATTTTGAATATTTTGTCCCTGTATTCGGCATTAAAGCCGATCCCATTATCCTGCACTTTGATCGCATAAAAATCCTTTGCATCTATTCCGTAAAGCTTCTTTAGTTCTCCGTTCATTTTCACTGGTTCGATACTGATAAATGGATTCTTATTCTCATTGAATTTTAATGCATTCGATATCAGGTTATGGAAAAGCTGGTGCATCTGAGCAGCCACTGCATTAACAACAGGTAGTTTGCCAAGCTGTATATCTACTTTTTTATTTTCAATAGAAATTTCAAGATCATCAAGTACTGCTTTAACAACATCGGTTAGATCGATCTCAGATAAGGGAAGTTCCGTGTTTGATAATCTTGAAAAGGTTAATACATCTTCAATAAGGTTTTGCATCCTGTCGGATGATTTTATGATCTTATCGAGATAGTTTTTTTCATGTTCATTGATCTTATCCTTTATTTTATCATCCAGGATATTACCAAATGCAATGATCTTACGCAATGGTTCTTTAAGATCATGTGAAGCAATAGATGCAAACTGGTAAAGGTCCATATTGGATATCTGTAATTGTTCATTTGTGCTTTGTAACTTCTGGGAAGTTGTCTGCAACTCTTCATAACCCCTTGCAAGCATGTCGGCCGATTTTTTATTCTCGGTTATATTTGTTGAAGTGGTGACAATACCATCCATCATTTTTACACACACAACTTCAAACCATTCACCTGAATCAGATTGCATTTCAAAGTGTGCAGGCTTTCCGGTTTCTACAACTACTACATACTTTTCAAAATATTTTTTGTTTACAGAAGGAAAATCCCTGAGCATCCTTTTTCCAATGAGATCATTATTATTCATTATTTCATTGGCTGCTTTATTTGTCATCGTGTATTCAAAATCAATTATTTCATCTTTACTATTCCTAACAGCTGTTTTTGCGGTGATCCCACTTGGCGAAGTATTGAACACAGCATTCAATACTCCATCCAGCTTTTTAATTTCTGTTATATCAATAAAACTTATCACCACCCCGTCAATTGATTTATCCAGTCGCAGGTATGGATTAAGTTTCATCAGGTAAATACTTTCATTTTCCATGTTAACCTCCTGTTCAAGAGTATCTCCCGATCTCAAAACAGTTTTAATACTATTTATAAAATCAAGCGCTTTAAAGTTATTGGAGATGTCAATGATAGAACGGCCTATATCACTTTCGATGAGATTGACCTGCCTGGTTGCTGCCGGAGAAAATTTTCTTATTATAAGTCTTTTATCAATGATGACCTGTCCAATATCTGCATTACGGAAATAATTATTAAGGTCGTCATTCAATTCAACAAGCTCTTTTATTTTCAACTGGTGTTCGGCATTTACCGTATGAAGTTCTTCATTGAGTGACTGCAATTCTTCATTGGTACTTTGCAGTTCTTCGTTAGAGGAAATGATCTCTTCATTACTGGTTTGCAATTCTTCATTTGCAGATTCCACTTCCTCGATCAGTGCCTGAAGGTTGGCACGTGTATCATTTAATTCTCTTTCCAGTTCAGTAAATTTCTGGATATCTGTTGAAACAGCCTGGATAGTAAGATTTGCTTTCTCTTTGGGAACATTCGCCTGCTCATGTAATATGATAAATAAAAAGGGTTGAAGGTATTCCCGCTGTACCAGGTATGGTTTTACAATGATATTAATGAGCCTGATATGTTTACCGGCGTCGAGCTTTATGTTATTGACAATAACACGGTCGTTATCTTTTATTGCTTTTCGTATTGCAATACTAAGCGGCGTTGAAAGTTCTGAATGAACAAGCTTAAGCAAATTGAAATTAAAATTACCATCTGGAAAATCGAGGAAGTTCTTAAAATTACCGGTGGCCTGCTTTACTTCAAAATCCTTATCTATAAAAATGCCTGCATAGTTCTGTGCCTCCAATAATGTTTCATTGAAAATTTCGGGTACCGCACTTAATGCATTTTTGGGTTTCCAACCTGGGGAAAATTTTCCATAGTTCGCTGTTTCCAATGAATTAAGTAAGGTAGAATACGTCGCCTGTGATGATTTGATAACGCATTTATAAATTTTCCACTTCCTGTTTATTTCTAAAAAAGAATCTTTCAGGATACCTATATTTTCGCTTGGCCCGAGAAAAACATAGCCTTCCCTGTTAATAGCAAAATGAAACGACTTGAGGATATGCTTTTGCGGCGGCACACTCATATATATGAGCATGTTGCGGCAGCTTATCAGGTCAATTTTGCTGAAAGGCGGATCATTCAGCACATTATGATGTGCAAACACCACCATCTTGCGGATATGGGGAGCAACCCTGTAATTATTCCCTTCCTGGATAAAATATTTTGCAAGTAGTTCTTCAGGGACATCATTTTGAGTACTACCATTGTACAGGCCTTTTGAAGCTACATCTATTGCATCTGTATCTATATCCGTAGCAAATATTTTGATGTTGACACCTGTAATTTTATTTGTTTCAATATACTCCTGTAAAATAATTGCGATCGTATAAGCTTCTTCACCTGTGCTACAGGCAACAACCCATACTTTAAGTAAGTTATCAGTTCGTTTTTGTTTAAATAATTCAGGTAGCACTGATGTTTTTATTTCCTCAAATGCATCTGTATCTCTGAAAAATTTTGTAACCCCGATAAGAAATTCCTTACATAGTTTCTTAGGTTCATCTGCATGGTTCTTTAAATAATTAAAATATTCCTGCAAACTCCTCACATTTAACTCAGCCATCCTTTTTGCAAGCCTGCGGTATATGGTGGGTTTTTTATATTCCCTGAAATCATAACCTGCAATTGTTTTTACAAGATCAAGTATTCCTGTAACCACATATTCATCTTTGTGGTGTTGTTCGTTAAAAGACCGTATCAATGGCGCCTGCTGGATAAAATCAATAAGTTCTTCGGCGATCATATCAGGGGAGAATATCAGGTCTGCATAGCCGCTTGCAACAGCGCTATTGGGCATGCCATCAAATTTTGCTGATATCGGGTCCTGTACCACAACTACACCACCCTTGCTTTTTATTGCTTCAATTCCCTTTGTCCCATCGGTACCCGTTCCTGACAAAATAATTCCCACCGCTTTTTCTCCGGCATCATTGGCAAGTGATTCAAAAAATATATCAATGGCATTATTAGGAGAGCGATCATGCAGTTTTTCATGAAGTTTCAGTTTTCCCTTTTCTACGGTCATCATGTATTTATTGGGAATAAGATAAACACAGTTTGGCTCCAGTTTCATATTATCCTTTGCTTCAAAGATCTGCATGGAAGTATGTTTGGATAAGAGTTCCCCCATCAGGCTTTTATGATCTGATGATAAATGCTGCACAATTACAAAAGAAAAATTGGTGTTATCGGGTACATTGTCAAACATTTCATGAATGGCTTCAAGTCCACCGGCTGACGCTCCAATGCCAACAATGAAATAATGCTTTTCGTCCTGAGATTTTTTAATCATATGATACCCGTTTTGGGGGAATGCAAATATGTTTTTACATATTTATTTCTATGTTTGTACCCAAAATGGATACCAAATTAAAAATATTGTTGATAGAGGACGATGCAGATGATATAGAACTGCTTGAAGAAGCATTTACTATTAATAATGTAAAATACGATCTCGAAGTATTGAGAGAAGGTGATAAAGTAGCCCCGTATATAGATAGATCTGCAAACTTACCTGAAGTGATCGTGTTGGATTTTAATCTTCCGCGTGTGCATGGGAAAGAAATTCTGAAGCATCTTAAATCATCACTGAAGTTTAAAGAGATCCCCGTTGTTGTGCTTACAACATCCACAGCAAAAGAAGATATGGAATATGCACTGAATATGGGTGCCTGCCATTTTATTACAAAGCCTACAACCATCAGCGGATTTGCAGATACAGTTGCCAGGATCGTTGGATGCACTAAACAAAATGGCAA
>JADMIO010361772.1_pt1 | contig 14824 bp, 5 predicted proteins | sample 8958161 | NCBI WGS metagenome assembly JADMIO01 (sample SAMN16585339, study PRJNA669376) | soil metagenome | isolation source: Crop rotation soil | place: USA: Cullars Rotation, Alabama | collected 2011 | reverse complement strand
TGCTGCGCATCGTTCCGCGGCGCTCGATGAACGCCGCCACGCGCTACGCGATTTGGTGGGCGACGCTCGCCATCGTCATCGCGCTGCCATTCCTCAGCTACCGCCATCCCATCGCCCCGATCGCGCCCGCGCCAGTCGTAATGGAATCCTACGCCTATTCGGAAACCGCACCCGAGCCCACCGTCGCGCTGAGCCAAACCCCCGCCGGGGCCCCGCTCGAAGCCGCGCCGACTTCATCTTCATCGTCGTGGAGCCTCCCGAATTTCCCCATCGAACTGCGCGCGCCATCGCTGCCTCGCAACGCCGTCAAAATCCTGGCGACGCTCTGGGTCCTGATTTCATTGGCGATGCTCGTGCGTCTCGGCGCCGCGGTTGTCGCGCTGCAGCGCCGTAAGGCACGAGCCTTCGCGCCACCGACGAACATCGCCGCGCAACTCGGCACTTGGCTCGCGACCTGCGGAACCAAGCGAACCATCGCCCTTGCGAGCTCTTCCGAAATCTCAACCCCCATGGCCGCGGGATTGATGTCGCCGTCGATCCTCATCCCCAGCCAACTCTTTTCCGAACTCGAACCCGCCGAGCTCGATCAGATCGGCCTGCATGAAACCGCTCATCTGGCTCGACGCGATGACTACGCGCTCATCCTGCAGCGTGCGATCGAAGCCGTGTTCGCGCTACATCCCGTCGTGCGTTGGATCGCGCGCCAAATCGATCTCGAACGTGAAATCGCCTGCGACGATTTCGTTTTGCGAGCCACGGGTAGCGCCCGGCCCTATGCCGCGTGCCTCACTCGAGTCGTCGAACTCGCGGGTGGAGTGCGCGAATCATTAATCGCCGCCGCCGCCACCGAAGAACCATCGCATCTGGCAAGGAGAGTCGAAATGTTGCTCGACAAAAAACGCCACACCGGCACAAGACTATTGAAGATCCGCCTCACGGCAGCCGTGTGCATCCTGATCGGACTCGCGGTTATGGTCGCGACCAGCCCCGGACTCGTCGCCTTTGCGATGGCGCAGAACGTCGAACAACAGCCGCCGACCCCTCCGGCGCCGCCCGAAATTCCCGATATTCCGCACCCAATCTCTCACCCAACGCCGCACGCAATCCCGCACGCAACGGCCGCACCCGAAGCTCCACCCGCGCCGCACGCAATCCCACCCGACGCTTGGGATGAAATCGCCCCGCCACCGCCCCAAACTCCAGCGCCGGTGGCCGCAGTCGATCCCGCCCGCTACATCATCAAAGTCGGCGACGTTCTCGGCCTCGATTTCTTTCGCGATGACAATCTCACGCGAGAAGTTATGGTGGGCCACACGGGCAAAATCAACCTGGCGCTCGTCGGCGATATCCAAGCTGACGGTCAGACCCCCAACGAACTTGCAGCACGTCTGAAGGAAGTCTATCGCGACCTTCTCAAGAATCCGCAAGTCTCCGTCCGCCTCATCAAGACACGCCCGCGAACCGCGGTCGCTCCGCCGGCTCGCCCGATGAACGGAAACTTCGCGCCAACGCGGCCTCCTGTAACGCCGCTTGCAGCAGCACCGGTCGCGTTCGAAGCACCGCAAGCTCCTCTGCCGACTCCAGCTGCGCAACCGCCCGCCACTCCCGCGCCACCCGCGCCTACACGCGGCAGCACCAGCTACAGCGTCCACAGCAACAACGGTGAAGTCGATAGCGATTGGACCTGGCGCGACGGCCTCAACTACAAATCTTTCCGCATGCACGGCCACGTCGAATTCACCGACGACGAATCCGACGTCAAATCGATCTCCCCAGGCGGCTGGTTCTCTTATGAGGAATCCCATGCCCTCACCAGCCGCAAAATTCAAGCGACCGCCGATGGCTCCGGCGCGATCAAGCGCCAGTACTTGGTCGACGGGCGCGACCGCCCCATCGATGACGATGCCCGAGCCTGGCTGCGCGCCAGCCTCCCGGAACTGCTTCGGGAATCCGGAATCGGCGCTCCCGAACGCGTCCGTCGCATCTTCAATAAGGGCGGCGCCAACGCCGTGCTCAACGAAATCGCAAAAATCCGCTCGAGCGGAGCCCGCCGTATCTATATCCAGGAACTCGTCCCCATCGGCAACCTCAACACCGAACAATTTCAAACGGTGCTGCGCCACACGCGCGCGATTTCTTCCGATGGCGACAAATCCTCGCTCCTGATCTTCCTCGCGCCGTACACGCTAAAGAGCAACCTGCAGGACTACACATTCGACGCCGTCTCCACCATTAATTCTTCGGGCGATCGCCGCCGCGTCTTGATGCACTTCATGCAGCAAGACCAATCGATCCCCACCATCGCCGGCGTCGCCAAGGCGGCGCTCGCGATCGCTTCCGATGGCGACAAATCCTCCGTCCTGATCGAAGTGGCGCGCCACACTCGCGGACGAGATGAAATTCGCCGCCCGTTTTTCCGCGCGCTCGATACCGTCCATTCTTCGGGCGACCGCTCTCGCGTCCTGATGAGCGTGATCAGCGAAAGCTCCAACGATCGCGACATGCTCGTCGAAGCGCTGCGCTCTACTACCGGAATCGCCAGTGATGGCGACAAAGCTCAAGTCCTGGTGCAAGCCGCCAGCTATTGGAAAGACGACGACGCCACGCGCCGCGCGTTTTTCGAAGCCGCCAACACCGTGCATTCTTCCGGCGATCATCATCGCGTGATCACCCACCTCGCCGGACGCGGAAATCTGAGCACCGCCACCTGGCTCGAACTCGTGCGCTCCACCGAACACATCCCCAGCGAAGGCGACCGCGCGCAGGCTCTGGTCGCGATCATTCAGCGCTCCGACTTACCGAATGACGCGATGATCGCCGCGGTGCAATCCACTACACGCCTGGCCTCGGACGGCGAGAAAGCGCGCGTCCTCATGACCGCCATCAATCGTTCTTCGGGCAAGCCCGCGGTGCGTACCGAGATTCGCAACGCCGCGCGCACTTTGCATTCCGACGGCGAATTTCGGCGAGTGATGGCCGCGCTCGATCGTCAGACTGCGCTTTAAGCAGTCACGCCGCTCCGCTGGAATTCGTGGGCGCGTTTGCTGCTTAACCAACACCACGAATCCGTGTATTCGTGTGGTGCACTGTCAATGTGTTTTCTGTGCTACGGCTCACTTTTATCAAAATCGATCGCCGCAAAACTTCAGCCAGTTGCCGGACGATCAGCCCCGGGGTGATCCGCGGGAAACGCCTCGCCGCACTCGCCTAGGATTCGCCGTCCGATACGTTCTTCGCGCTCGAGATCGGACGCGGCCCGTCCGATCATTTGGTGCAGATCAACCGCGCTGGGGCGATCCTCGTTGAGAAGCCGCTCCTCGCCAACGGTATTCTTCCAAAAAATTCGAACGGCGCACTCATCGGCTCTCTTTACGCCGCCGAGATCGCACCCGTGCCCGAGGCATCGACGATCGCATTGTGCAGCGCTGCGCTTGCACTTGTCATCCTACGACGCGTTCATAATAAGAAAAGTGCGGGCGCGTAGCTCAGGTGGATAGAGCATCAGCCTTCTAAGCTGAGGGTCCCTGGTTCGAGTCCAGGCGCGCCTACCAACATCACGATACAACTCGCAGCATTCAATATTCTCCGACTAAGTTGTGTAGGATAATAGCCAAAATCGGAGAGTTAGAAATCAATCCATGATTCGCGACTTGCTTCAGAAAGACAGGGTCGTGGCGAAGCTGGCAGCTGGGAAAACGGTGGTGGTCAACGCCGCGCGAGCCCTGGATCGAAAACACAAGGGTGCCCAGCAGTTAGCCAAACGTTATGGCGTGACGGCTGCAGACCTCAGAAAGCTGCTGCCTCTGATCGATGAAGCGCTAGCGGCAGCGAAAAAAGAAAAATCCAACACAGCGTTCATGCCGCGCGACCCGAAGTCGTCGATACTGCAAAAGGCGCTGGAAGATTTTTATCGGGAGTTGAACTGCGTCGCACCGCCAAAGAAAAAGCTGGCGGCCGGAGAGAGGCATCCCTTTAGCGACGAAGTCTTGTCGCGCGATCCTCTGGAGCAACCCGAGGCGAAGGCCAAGTTTGAAGATTTCAGCACCTCCGATCCTGGTTGGATTTTCGGATTTCTCGCCGCGCGACGCCTAACATTCAAACGCGGCACCATTCCATTTCCAGAGGGCCGAGCACCCGTCGTCAAATTTAAGAATCCAGCGCGGCTGGTTGTGGTGGGCGATTGGGCAACGGGAATCTCTCGTGCGCGCGACGTCGCGGATCTGATGGAGATTTATGCGCTCGAAGGGTTGGAGCAAGGCCGCGACACGCATGTGATCAGTCTCGGCGACGTGTACTATGCAGGATTCGAAGAGGAATACGAGAATCGTTTCCTGGCGTGCTGGCCCGTGAAAAAGAAAGACGCGCGCAAGATCAAATCGTGGGCGCTGAATGGCAATCACGACATGTACAGCGGCGGCCACGGATTCTTCAACGTTCTGCTGGCGGATCCGCGGTTCAAGGCGCAGAACGGCTCCAGCTATTTTCTGTTGGAGAACGACTTCTGGAGAATCGCGGGACTCGACACGGCGTACGATCCGCCGGACACGCGCGGGAACAAGGGAAATTTGTACGGCAATCAGGGACCGTGGGTAGCCGCGGAATTCGCGCGCAAACCGAACAAGCGCACGATGCTGCTTTCGCACCATCAGCCATTCAGTTCATGGGAAGGCAAGAGCCCCAAGCTCATTAAAGCACTGAAACCGGTGTTCGACCGTGATAAGGTCGACGTGTGGTTCTGGGGCCATGAGCATCGCTGCGCCGTTTACGCCGAGACGAATTACGCGCGACATGCGAGCTTGATCGGACATGGAGGGGTGCCGGTGGCCATCGGAAAAGAAGGAAACGTTTCCAAAGCGCCATTCACATATGAAGCGCGGGAGCCGCACGTTTCCGGATTCCAGCAACTCGGCTTCGCGGTGGTAGACCTCGACGGCAAGGATTGCAACGTGACGTACTACAACGAGCGGAACAACTACAATAACGCGAGTTACGCTCATCGAGAAAAGTTCTAGTTGTGAAGACTGTAACGATTCACATTCCTAAACGAGCGGATAAGAAAACTCCCTGGAAGGCTCGGTGGTACGAATGGGACGGCGAGTCGTTGAAAGGCGTCAGATTCAAGGAAGTCAGCCTGGACGAAGGTCGTCTCACCAAGACTGCGAAGTTGAAAAAGCTGAAAGGTCTGCTCGACTCCAACATCGGTGTCGAAGAAATCCAGCAGCAGGGATTGGAACTGGCAAATGAAATCACGGGCGGCCGGCTAGCGCCAATCACAGACGGATGTCGAATTTACCTCAACGTTGAAGATCCGGCGCTGGAAGGTGTTCCGTGGGAAATCCTGCAAGGCGCGCTAACGTTCGCGCTGGATCCGAAATGTTCGCTGGTGCGGACCTCGACACAGGCATTGACAGCAGCGCCGCCTCCAGATTCGCGGCCGCTGAAAGTTTTACTCCTCCTTTCCCTGCCTGATGGCGACGGCGTGGGCGGCCGCAAGGAAGCTTCAGTTCTCAAGCGCTTGTTCTGGAAATTCGACCATCGTTTCGATTGCGTGGTGGTCGATTCCGTTACAGAAGGACTGGTGGACACGAACAGCATTCGCGCGCTCCTCGCCAGGGAGAAACCAGATACTCTTCATTTCATCGGTCATGCGTCACCCTCCGGTCTCGAGATACGGTACGGACCCAAGGGCGCCCAAAAGTGGCTGCTGAAAGCTGACGGAATTCAAAACATCTTAAGGGGACTGGATTCGTATGCGCCACGACTGGTCTTTCTGAACGCGTGCCGAACGGACACCAACCAAACGGCGGGAGCTTCGACGGGCGCGCGCGTCGATTTGGGCTCGGTAGCAACAGCCTTTGTGAAGCAAGGCACGCTGTCGGCGATTTCCATGCAAGGCGAAGTGAGCGGCGAAATCGCCAGACGTGCCGCGGCAGCGTTCTACCAAACGCTCGGCGAAGGTAAATCGCTGGAGCGCGCGGTGACGGAGTTGCGCGCGTCAATTCCAGCGGGATCGAAAGAATCCTACTTTCCGGTCTTCACTGTGGCCCATCTCGCGGATACAATTCTTCCCGAGCGGCCCAAGTTGGATGACGCGGTAAGCCGGTGCCTGGACGATCGGACAGGGCTGGCGCAGTTGGAGGATTTCGTCGACCGGCATGAAGATCGTCGAATCCTGGTGCGCAATTTCCTGGATACCGGAGCCGAGGATAAGCACCGCTATTCGGCGGCGCTCATCCTGGGAGATTCGTTAACCGGCAAGAGTTGTTTTTGCTACTGGTGGATGCGCATGTGCCTGTGGCAGAACATGCCTGCTTACTACGTGGTTCCGCGGCGCACGCAGGATTTGAAGAACACCAACTGGCTGGAGACGGTGCATCAGATTTGCGAAGGGGACAATTCTTTGGGCGTCGTTTCCCGGCCGCTTCCGAAGGAAGAAGTGCGCCGCTTCTACTGGGAGTTGGAACAGATCATCGAAGGGAAGGAGGCTCCCTTCGATCCGCCGGCCAAGAATTTCAAACCGCAGCGCCGCACGTTGCTGGAGATCACTACGAGCCGTGGCGCGAGCAACGATATTGCGGTGAGGGTGCTCGGCGCTTTCCATGACGCCCTGAAGCGAATCGCGGGAAAAGGCAAACTCACGTTGATCTTCGACGATTGGATCAGCAAGAGCGAGACGGGGACCACTGACGCCGAGACTTTGATCACAAACCTGTTGGAACCGATCGCGGCGGATCGCGAGGGTCCGTTGCGGGTGATGGTGGTGGCCAGCTCCAGCAAGATTAAAAATTCAGGTAACCGGCTGGGTCTGGAACCCTCGGCCACTTTCGAGTTCAGTCCATCCTGGCATCGCGTAAAAATCGAAGAATTCGATTTACGGACGATCATGCAACTGGCGCTCGAGTATGTGGAGCGCTACATACCCGACGCCGACAGTTGCGAAATCGAGCAGAAAACCAGGCGGCCGCTCGGTGGACAGCCCGATCTCAAAAAGCCGAAGGACGCAATTTCGGACATCGTTTCTATCTTGAAGTATGCGTTTTCGATAGCCCGCAAATCCGCGGAAAGAGCAGGAAAATGAAACCTCCCTTGGAATTGCAGCCACTCGCTCCTGCGAATCCGAGCTCGGAGAAGCCGGCTTTCGCCAATGCAAAATCGTTATTCCGTGCGATTGGCGACGTATTGAAACGCGGCGGAACGATTAGCGAATTTCTCGCGAACCTAACGGCTCCGCTGCCTGGGCTTTCGGAAACGTTGCTGCGCCGCGCTGCGCTGGTGCGCGCAATTGACGAACCGCTCTATCTGGAAGTTCTCACGGCCGGCGTCACAGACGCGCCTGCGTTCGCCGATTTTCGACAACGTTCAGAACTGGAGAGCTCGACGCCCGATTCGTGCTCCTTACGCCCTGCCGAGCGCAAAGAGCGTATTCCGTACTGGAGTGAACATAGTGATGAATGCGTCGCCTTCGCGAAGAAGCTGGAGGCATTTTACAAACGCACCGGGGCAGGGTTCGATCAATTCCTGGCGTCGCTGCTCGCCGAGCCGCGCGAAGCGGCGCAACGATTCTTGACGCTCTACCACGAGCTGGACGAGGTGTTCGCACTGTCGGGGTGCCAAGCGCTGCTCGCCGCGCTGATCGACCGCCATCCGGTTTTATCGGAAGAGCTGCGCAAAGCGGTGAATGATCGCGAGCAATATCTGCGATCCCGGACATTGTTCGGCGACGATTACAACCGCACGATCGTTCATGTCAAACGAGAGGCGGCCGCGACCAGCTTCGAGAATTTGCTGAAAGATCCACATCAGTGGATCATGCAGCTGCACGGAGGAGGCGGCGTCGGCAAGACGATGTTCCTCCGCTGGCTGATCGCGCACCGCTGCATCCCGGAACAAAGAGACGGCGAACGTATCCCGGTTGCGCGAATCGACCTGGACTCGCTCGATCGCAAAGGACTGGGTGAGTATCCGGGGCTGGTGTTTTTCCCGCTGATGAAGCAGCTGACACAACAGCTGCCGAACAATCCGTTTCAATCGTATTTGTGGACGCTCCGGGATTGCGCAGCGGCGCTAATGCGGCCTACCGGACGCGAAGATGCGGGGTCGCGGCGCAAGTTGCGGAAGGAAATCGAAGCGAGCAGCAAGTCGATATCGAACCTTCCGGAAGCTTTCATCAGCGCCGTCAAAGATCGGCAAGTTCTTGTCGTATTGGACACGATCGAGGACATGCTGCTGCATCAAACCGCGCAGCTCGAGAGCATCTTGCGGTTGCTGGCGAAGGTCAAGAAGGACTGCCCTAGGTTCTATCTGGTGATTTCGGGCCGTTTCGATTTCGTTGCTGCGGCCGGCGATAAGGAATTCAAGAAGGGACGGCTACCCAAGTTCGCTCAGGACCACAAAGGCGAAATCCTGGTGGTGAACATCTGCAATTTCGATGAGCTGGAGACGAAGGCTTACTGCGAGCTGCGAAAGATCCCGGAAGAAATGCGCGATGCAATTTGGCGCAAGACCAAAGGCCACCCTCTTGAGGTCACGTTGCTGTGCGATTTGGTGATCGCCGACCCGAAGCTGACTGCATCGAAGATACAAAATTTGCGCCCGCGGTATGCGCGATTGATCGAACGAATTATCGATCGCATTCCGCAGGAGCAGCATGCGTTGCGCTGGCTGCTGCGTTATGCGGTGGTGCCGCGGCAGCTGGATCTCGACTACGTGCGTAATGTCGTAAATCAGCACGTGCGCTCCGAGGCTCTGGGAAAATCGCGGCACGATGACACGGGCCGGTATCCTGACGAGCACATCCAGAGACGCTACGGACGGCAGGAACGATGGACGAAGCTCGACAAGGTGGAATTAGATAAGGCGTGGAACCAGCTCCGTTCCTACGCGGCGCAGACCAGTTGGGTTACCGAGGAAGAGGGCGTGATCCGACTGCAGCCGGAACTGGTGGAACCGATGCGCGAATTGCTGCGCATCAATCCGATTTTTCGTGAGCTGCAGGATTCGTCGCGCAAGTATTTCGAAAGGCTCGCCAAGAGTCAGCCTGAATCCTGGGGCCGGTGGACCGCGGAGGCGGTGTATCACCGGCTGCAAATCGAAGATCGCGGCGCAGCCCATTACTGGAATCGGAAATTGAGCGAAGCTCGCGGCCGAGGATTCGAAGAGTTGGAAGAGATTGCGGAGGTCGTGTTCGGCCCGGAATTTCTCGACGACGAAATGCGTCTGCGCGTGAAGATTCCGCGCTCGCGGATGGCGGTTGCGAGCTACGATCTCGCCTACGCGTCGCTGATTCATCTGTTGCGGATCCCGACGCGGCATGAAACTTTCCAGGAAACGGTGGATGAGCTATCGAGACGCTGGGACAAACTCAAGCGTTATACCAAAGGCTCGGCCCGGCATGCGGTTTCGACAAGCAAACGCAATTTGATTTACTCCGGCTATCTTTTTTTCGTCAAGAACAAGCCGCAAGCCGCGCTGAAGCCGGCGCTGCTCGCGCGGCGGGGTTTGAACGAGCCTGCCGCGCTGCTTGCTGCGGAGCTGCTGATCGCGTCGCGTATTTTCTGGCTGCAATTGAAACCGTCGCGTCCGCATTTCATGGCTGCGCGCCGCCTCGCCCAGCGGTCGCGGTCGCGCGACTTGCCGTTGCCTCTCATCGACAATTTGCTCGCGCGAAGTTTCTTGGAGGCCGACGATTTGTTGAACGCCGGTAAATTCTTCGCGCTGAGCTTGTACAACGTGGAGGATGCCGGCGGGGCGGTCGATTCTTCCGTCGCGTTTCGCCGCGCGGCTGAGACGTACTACGAGGCCAGCGATTGGAAGGCCGCGGAAGCCCTACAATCGCAGTTCCGCGAGTTCACGCAAAGGGGCCCGGGAGTTCAATATCAATGGCTGCACGCCGAAGCCAGGCTTCGCTTGACGCTGGGCGATTACGAAGCCGCTTCCGTCTCCTGCCTCCGTGCGGGGGCCGCCGCGTCAAATCCGAAGGAAAGGGGCGCACATCTCGAGTTGCGCGGGGAGCTCGAGGCCGCATGTTGCCGTATCGAGGCTTCCAAATCAAGCTTCGAGTCTGCTGCGACGCCCTACTCCGAGGCGGGTTCGCGCTACGGAATTCCGAACTGCCGTTTGAAGACCGCTCGTATGTATCTGGATGCAGCGGGCGACGCCATTCACGCGGCGGAGTGGCTGCTTGCGGTAGGCGAGGTCGATCCTCCGAAGCTGAAGCTAGACGCGGCGCGAATCGAAGTTCGGGTACTGGCGCAAAATTCGCCGGAGGCTGCATCGAAGTTCTGGCGGCGGAAGCTGGATGAGTTTCAACGGGGAGAATTCTCACCTCGAGCGCAAGCGAGATTCCTGGTTTTGGGACTGGCTCTCGGCCTCGGCGACGAACGCGATTTGAAGCAACTGTGGCCTCTGCTCCAAAAAATTCAACCCGACAGCGCGGTGTACGGGATCTTTGGGGATTTCGAATACTTTACGGGAGCTCCTTGGGCGTCAAGCTACTTCGACCGGCTCAAGCGCTTTAGTCCGAATCCTCAACCGACATCGGCGGGCGGGATTCTGCAAGCTCTGGCGTATGCGAACGCGATGCATTTCTTCGGTCACAGCGATTCGGCCGCGACTTGGATTCTGCGCTGCTTGCGTGCTGCAAATCGATTCCCTGGCTTGGAATCGCGCCTGCACGCTGCGCTATTTCGGATCGCTCCCGAGCGCTATCCGCTGGCGAAGATACCTAAGAACAAGTCGAAGTGGGAGACGGATCCCGCGGATCCATTCCGCCTGCGCTACTTGCAGGAAGCCGAGCGCGCCTTCGCGCGAAATCGCGAGTCGGATGCGGGTGCGTGGCTGGAACTGGTGCGAGTGAAAGAGTGGCCGACTTCGCTCGCGCGCTCGAAGTGGGGAATTCGCGCGAATTTGTTAGACGCGCAGTTGACTGGCATCCGCACCAAGCAAGGGCGTCATGGATTGTTGACGGCGAGCGATATCGCTCGCGAGATTGGCTACGCATTGCCCGATTGGGCAAGTCTTGAGGTAACTGCGATCCAAACGAAGGCATTGTCTGACGAAGATATCGCGCCTCCGTGTTTCACGGTTTCGGTCCGCTCTGGGAAGAAAACTCACGAGGAAATCCTGTTGAGCTGGCAAACACCCGGCGGGGGCAAACGAGAATTGACTCAGATGCCTTTCTTGGACCCGATGATGGAGCGCTTGCCGAGGACGTTTGCACTCAGCCATGTTGAATCTCTCTTGAGCGATTCTCAGGGCCTTCCAGTCCGCTTAGTGGTTGAGAATCGAGATTTCGAACGATTTCCTTGGGAGTCGCAGTTCCCTGACGCTTGGTTAATCTATCGCGATCCGCAGAGTCAGCTTCGCCTGAATCACACGATCCGCTCGATCCAGCGAAGCCTGGTGAAACAAGGCCACAGCACGTTACGGATCGACGGCATTCTGGGACCTGAGACGTCGGCTGCCTTGCGGCGCAGCGGTCTCACCGATTCGAGATCGATTCGCGAGGCTTGCTTAGGCGATCGGTCCGCCCCCGGGAAAGTTTTGGTCGTTCAAGCCGATATGGAGGCTTCGCGATTTTTGAAGCGCGGGCATGGGGCTGAGGGAATTCGTGTAACGCGAATCTATGAACGGCTTGGCATTCAGGCTACAGAACATGTGTATCGCAATCTAGACGAGCTGATGTATGTCTTCCAAAGGTCCGGCGCGTCGCTCGTGCATTTGGTTACGAATTTTTGGCAGACCAAGGAAGGAGATTATGTCCCCGATTTCTCGTACTCGGCAGACACAATCTTGACACCGCGAGCTTTGGCCGCTTCGCTACAAACCACGACGTTGTCCGCCCCGGCCCCGATTGTGATTGTCGAAAGCCTTCGTCCGCCCAGCGATTATGAATTAGGAGTTCAGGGAGTCGCGCGGAATCGATTTTGCGCAGACCTGTTTGTCGCCGGAGAGTTCAAAGCCGTGCTCGGAACGGGATTCTGGAAGGGATCTACACAAGTTGCGCTCGAAACTTTCGTTCAGGTCTTCGCCCAGCGGTCAGTAGGGGAACTCGGGCGCACCGCGAGCTGGTATTTCGACTGGCCTGCCGTGCTCTACACCAACGACCCAGGGCTTCCATTATGGGAGACGTGAACTTAGGGGCGCGCAAGGCTGCCGAGCTCCAATGCAAGCTTCGCGCGATCGACCAGGAGTTCACGCGCTGGATCGAAGCCGCCGAGAACGGCGCATACCAGCGGCACCATTCGCAGATCACCGGTGTCGTCGGTCCGTTGCGCGCAATTCGAGAGCGCGTCGGCAAGGATCTGAAAGACAAAACCGGCGACAACTTGCTGACCGCCGCGCAGAGCGCGACGCACGTCCTTCTCGGTGTGTTTCGAGTCTGGGAGTTTTTTCGTCAGAAATGGATTCAACGCAACACCGCCGAGCTGAAACCCTATCTCGACGTCGCGGATGAATTCGCCTGGCGCTGCTACGACCCGGTTCTGAAAAAAATCAAGGTGCGCAGGCCGCCCCTGGTTTATCTCAACGGCGGCGTCAGTCCGTTCGCTCTGAATCGCGATCACGAATTTCATATCGAAAGCGAGAACGACGGTGAATTAGACACGGAGAGATTCCAAGCGATTCTGCGCAAGCTTCCGTTTCCGGTGATCGGCGTGCCTTGGCATCAACTCGAGTTTTGGCCTGAACTCTTGGTGGTCGCGCACGAGGTGGGGCACGCAGTCGAAAGCGATCTCCAACTCGAGAAGGAAGTGGAAGCGACCATCCTCAAAGCGATTGGTACCAGCCCCCGTCAAGTATACTGGCGTGCCTGGCGCGCCGAGCTTTTCGCCGACGCATACGGATGTGCCGCCGTCGGACCCGCATCGGCCGCCGCGCTCGCCGATTTTCTATCGAACAGCCGCACGGCGATGGAGTCGAGTATTCCTTCCGCTCAGGAAGAGCATCCTCCGGCGCTCATCCGAATCGAATTCAACCAAGCATTTCTCGAGGCCGCGAAGCTTCCGATGCTCGGAGGATGGACACCGCTTGACCAAGGTCCGCTAAAATTGTTCGCCAAAGACACAAAGGCCGTCGCCGTAGCCTTGCAAGCACTCCTGAAGAAGCACATCAAATTCACCGCCCAGCAGTGGAAGAGCGCGGGTGACCGAGCAGAGCTCGCGCGAACTCTGACGCGCCCCGACAGCCAGACTACCGATTTGCCGATGCTGGTGGCGTCGCTGCGGCGGCTGTTCGAAATTTCACCGGATGGCTGGAATCGCCCAGATCATCCCGGCGCACCGACTCCTTTTTCCGAAATCTACGCCGATCTACAGCGTCTGGTGGTCAACGAAAGACGCAGCAGCAAGGCTCAAGACCGAACCAACGATGCCGTCGCGGAAGATATCTATTCGCTGCTGACGGCTTAACGATTCTTGGATCGCCGACGCGCAAGCAGCAAATTCGAAGGAATCTTCGAATATCCATATCCCAAGCGAAGCGGCAGCGGCTTCACGTCCGATTCACTGAAAGCTTTTTGCAGCAAAGGTTGTTGCATGAAACGAAAACTTCCGTACGGTTGATCGTACTCGCCGTAGAGCTGCACATCCCAAGCGTCTGGCTGAAAGAACTTGTACGGGATTCCGGAATCGTCCTGCAAAATGCTGGCGCTGTGCTCCAGCACGCTTTCGCGAATGACCGAGAAATCTTTCCGGTGAACCAAATACGACGTCGCTTTCAGAAACGTCGTGGCGTCACTCAGCCGCGAGAGATATCGCTGGAACGGTTGATTCTCAGAGAGCCGGTCATTCGCCAGATTCACGCAGAAATAATAGAGCGTGTGGAGGGATGCATCCGTATCGCTCTGATACTCGATCTCCACACCCTTATTTCCATATCGAGTGGGAGCCTTGAACGTCGGGAGCCGCTCGATCACGCTGCCTTCTTCATCAAGACGAACATAGCGAAAACCCAGGACGTGATGATCGGTGCGCACCAGCAACTGGAGAATCGGCAGGAGCAAGCCGTCGGTGACTTGTCCGCGGAACTGCCGGTCCATTTCGCGAGTTATGAAAAAACTCCGGCCCAACTCCGACGCCATGGTTTCACGAATCGCCGCCAGGTATTTGGGCATGTCCATCTTCGAAATGTCGCCGACACTCGGCAACGTGCCCGCCGGCTCCAGACCTACGATCACACTCATCGGGCTTCGCGGAAAGAGCAAAGTCACCGTCATCGCATCGGGGCCGCCGAAGGGATAAAAGACGGGAGCCGCCGCCCAATCTCCGCTCAGTTCCTGTTTCTGAAAAGCCGTGATGCGCCCGACCAAATCGGTTTTCGCTTTTTTCCACGCATCGTCCATCCGATCGCGATGCGTGCGCCACGCGCTGCTGCTTTCGAGCTCCAGAAACGGACTGTCCTGAGTCCCCGGCAGTCCTGCGAGGAAACGCGCTATGTCATCGGCTGCGCGCGATCGATGCACCCGCAAACTCTGGGCCTGGGATGCGAGTTGTTGAGCATCCAGCGTAAGACGCCCATTTCCCAGACCGACCAGCGCAAGCCCCACGACGATGCGGCCCAGGCGCGCAAATAAGCGAGCCACACGCGACTTAGTGAACAAGTTCTTGATCCTTCAGTTGTTTCATCGGCATGCGGGCTCTAGAGATTATAGCCGTCAACCACGATCGCCGGAACCCAGGACGCGCTCCCAATACCCCACATCCACCCATCGACCCAACTTGAACCCGACCTCGGGGAAGTGCGCAACCTTCTTGAGCCCGAATTTCTCATGCAGGGCGATACTCGCGTCGTTCGGCAACGCGATGCCTCCGATCACCGCGTGAACGCC
>JADMIO011827237.1_pt1 | contig 14828 bp, 10 predicted proteins | sample 8958161 | NCBI WGS metagenome assembly JADMIO01 (sample SAMN16585339, study PRJNA669376) | soil metagenome | isolation source: Crop rotation soil | place: USA: Cullars Rotation, Alabama | collected 2011 | reverse complement strand
CTTCCCTCGTGGGGCTTTTAGGAAGGGTGCCGCGCGAGTACTGATCGCGGGCCGCAACCTGGGTGTACGATTCGCCGACAGCCATAAGCAGAGTGTGGTGGGACTGCGAAACCGGGAGTGAAACGCCATACTATGGGAGTAGTTACCGACGGTCAACGGAGTGGTTTCTTTCACTCCCAGTGCAAATGCGCGATCGCTGCTAGCGTTTCTTGAACACTTTCTGTTCATCTTGAATCTATTTCCGCATTTTGCGACGATTCGCGCGCTTGTACTACTTTCCAACGGGATACACGGATGTGGCTGGCCCATCGCAAACTGCCCGGCGCTGGTATCGCAACTTCGAAGTCGCACTGCTCGTCGTGGTCGTGCTCGGCATCTACTTTTCGCGGCTGACGGCGCTGCCGATCCGCGGCGAAGAGACCCGCCGGGCGACGGTCGCGCGCGAAATCTTGTGGACCGGCGATTGGATCGTGCCGCGCCAGCAGGGCGAGCCCTTCCTCAGTCGGCCGCCGCTGGGCAGCTATCCGATTGCCGTCGCTGCGCTGATCGCAGGCGACGCGACCGTGCTCGCCACGCGTTTGCCAACCGCCATCGCCACGCTGCTCACGACGCTGCTCATTTATGGTTATTGCCGCCAGAGCATGTCCGCGACCGGCGCGCTGGCTGCTGGCATCGCTTACGCCACCGCCGGCCAGGTGCTGCAATTCGGACAGATCGCCGAGACAGAAGCTACGTTCACGCTGCTGGTCGGCGGCTCGCTGCTGCTCTGGCATTGGGGATATTTGAGCGGCTGGTCAAAGTACTCGATGTGGATCGCCGCGTACATCTGCGTCGCGCTCGGTGCGCTGGCGAAAGGACCGCAAGCGCCGGTCTACTTTGCCGCGACGGTCGGCGCGTTCTTGCTCTATCGCCGCGAGTGGCGGGCACTCTTTCATCCGGCACACTTTGCTGGGATCGGTGTGTTCGCCGCGATCATGGGTGCATGGCACATTCCCTTCGTCATGCGGCTGGGCTGGAATGCCGTCGAGGACGTCTGGGGCGGCGATGTCGGCTTGCGATTTGTCGAGCAAACCTGGCTCACGCTCCTCGAACACATCGCCACGTTTCCGGCCGAAGTTTGGATGTACCTGCTGCCATCGTCGCTGCTATTGCTCGCCTACTTGCATCCCTCGTTCTGGAAGAAGATGCACGCTGACGCGCCGTGGATCGCCTTTGTGGTGATCGCCGTGGCGGTGACCTTTCCGACCTGCTGGTTCGTGCCGGGCGCGAGGCCGCGTTACTTCATGCCGCTCTATCCCTGCCTGGCAGTGATGATGGGCGCGGTGGTGGAGATGCTCGTGCAATCGGCCGCGGCGGCGCGAACCTGGCGGATCTATCAGTGGACGCATCTGGCGGCGGCCTTCGGCATCAGCGCGGCGGCGGTCGCGTTGGCATGGTGGCCGAATCTGCCGAGCGAATGGCTGCGCATCCCGGCTAGCCTGGCAATCATCGTGACGATCGGCTGCTCCGTCGCTGCGTTCGCGTTGGTGAAGTGCATGACTACCTGCGATGCCCGCAGCATTCGCACGGCGCTGCTGGCCCAGGCGACGATCATCGGCGTGGCATACACCGGCCTTGGTCTGCAACTCAGCTTTAACCGCAGCGAAGACGTCGCCGCGCAAGTGGCCGAATTGAAACAGCGGATGCCCGAGGGGACGCAGCTTTACAGCTTCGGCCTGCAGGAGACGATGTTCACCTATCACTACGGCAAGCCGGTGGTCTTTTTGAATTCCGACAACCCGCCGAACTTGCCGCCGGATCTCGAGTACTTCGTCATCAGCGTGAACGACCACCAACCGCCGCCATCGTTCTACTTCGCCTGGAAGCAGGAGGCGGTGGTCTCGTGCGACCGGTGGAAGCGCGAGCGGCCGGAGCGGTGGTGCGTGGTGGGTCGGAGGCTGCCGGAGTCGGTAGCGCGGAACGAGCGTGAAGGTGATGGTGCGATCAATCGCTGACAGCAGCATGGAGCATGCAACATGTTGAGCAAAACATCTCTCGCCACGCATTGGCTGCGCGCCGCGGTGATCGCTTGGGCGATTTTCTTCGTCGTGCTCACGATCAAGGGCGCGGTGCAGCCGAACCAGCGCTCGGTCTATTTCGCCTTCACCGCCGGCGCGCGCGATTTCTGGGCGGGCGATGAGTTCTATGGCCGCGACGGGTTCTACTACGGGCCCGTCTTCGCGATGTTAATGACTCCCTTCGCCCAGTTGCCCGATCCGGTCGGCGCGGTGCTGTGGAATTGGTTCAACGCGGGTCTGTTCCTGTTTGCCGTTATACGGTTCTATCGCGATGTGATCGCGCCGCGGTTTCCGCAGTTCATGCTCGGCGCGTTTCTGGTGCTGACGCTTATCGGATCGGCGCGCAGCCTCTATGCGGCGCAGAGCAATGCACTCATCATCGGCATGATTCTGCTGGCCAGTGTGGAAATCGTGCATCGGCGCTGGTGGCGCGCGGCATTCTGTTTGGCGCTCCCGGTGCATATAAAAGTCTGGCCGCTGGCGGCGGCGATGCTGCTTTGCGTGCGGCATCCCAAGCAACTCATAGCGCGAATTGTCATTGCGATTGCCGTGCTGGGAGCCACTCCGCTCGTGACGCATTCGCCAAACTACGTCGCGCGCTACTACGGCAAATGGCAGCACAGTCTCGCCGACCGTCAGGCGAAAGCCATGCGCTGGCCCGGCTATCGCGACGCCTGGACGCTGTGGGAAACGACGATCGGCCCCGTCGACAAACGCGTTTACACCATCGTGCAACTGAGCGTGGCGGCGACCATCTTTGCGTGGTGCCTGGCCCAGCGATTGCGCGGCGTCGACGAACGCTCTGCCGTGATGGATACGCTCGCGCTTTGGGCCGGCTGGCAGATGCTGCTCGGCCCCGGCAGCGAACGACTGACGCTGGCGATTCTCGCCGCGCCTGCAGCGTGGATGCTCGTGCAGAGCTACACACAGCGGCGAGGCCGCGCGCTGCTGACGATCGCTGCCCTACTCATCTTCATTCTCGGCACCGGCGAATTCGAACGGCGACTCTTCGCGGTCATGCCCTGGGCCAACACGGTGCTACCGCTCGGCGTGGCCCTGTTCATGCTGGCAACGTTCACGGCAAAATTCAACGTCTTTGGTTGGTGCGCGCTCGCCCTGCCCATGAGCCTGTTTCGCCCTAGGCTGGCATCGCCCTCGGCTGCCGTGATTTTTGAGAAGTTCTGATGCGAGGCGAATTAAGCCTTCGCCAACGCCTTCTGCATATTTTCCATACTGACGCGCCCGATCGTCTCGGCCCCGGGCGAGTAGTCGAAGACTTCGACGGAAACCCAGCCGCGATAATCGACTTCGCGCAGCGCACGGAAGATAGGAACGAAGTCGACTTCGCCCATGCCCGGCCCGAGCTGGTTGGGATCGTTGGCGTGGAAGTGGTGCAAGAGCGACCGCTGCTCGCGGATGATCTGCGGGATCGGCGTCGGCTCGGTGGACATCGCCTTCACGTCGAGATGCAATCGGCAATGGCTCGATCCCACCATGCCGCACAGCTCCGCGCCGAGTGCGCCGGTATTCAGAAAGTCGCCTTCGAGAGTGCCCAGCGGTTCGACGCAGAGCGTGACGTTGCACTCTTCCACCACCGGCATGGCTTGCCGCAATACATCGGCGGCGTAGTGCATCGCCTGGGCATGCGAAACGCCAGGCAGCAGGTTGCGCTGCAGGGGCGATCCGAGCACCATCAAATTGCCGCCTAGTTCTCGGCAGAGCCGCGCGAGTTCGGCGAGATAAGCCGCCGTCTTTTTTCGCACGTCGGCGTCAGGAGTAGTGAGATAGTAGCCGGTCGTCTTCGCGAGCAGCCAATGCAGACCAATGATCTCGATATCGGCGGCTTCGGCCTGGCGGCGAATCTCTTCCCGCTTCGCCGGCGAAATGTCATACGCGCTGGTCGCGACGGTAAAGGGTGCGATTTCGATGCCCGTATAGCCCAGCTCGCGCGCGCAGGCGAACGCCTTGTCGAAGGGCCAATCGACGAACGTCTCGTTACAGATGGCGAATTTCATAAGCGGTTCGAAAGCGGCGTCAACATCGTCTCTAACAACGGCGATATTGTACCGGATTGGACGTGCTCTGCGATCGCCGAGCACTGCGGCTAGAGGTCGCGCAGCAATGGGACGTTCGCAGAAATCCTCTTGGCGGGAAGAAGTAAGGAAGGACAACGATTGTGATCCGGCGAACACGCGTCGCGGCGGCTAACCGACCGCTTCCCGCGCCGCCGCGATCGTCTGCTCGATATCCGCATCGGTATGCCTATCCGAAACGAAGAGCGCTTCGTACTGGCTGCATGGGAAGTAGACGCCGCGATCGATCAGCTTCCAGAAGAATTTGGCGTACGCGGCGGTATCGCTCTGGCTTGCCGTGTCCCAATCGGTGACCGGCTGTTTATTGAAGAAGAGCGTCAGCATGCTGCCGACGCGCGGGACGGAATGCGGCACGCCGGCGCTCTTGGCCGCTTCGCTCAAGCCGGCCGCCAGGCGAGCGCACTTCTTTTCCAGCCGCTGGTAGGGCGGATCTTTCTTCAGCACTTTCAGCGTCGCCGCGCCGGCGGCGGTGGCGATCGGATTGCCGCTGAGCGTGCCGGCCTGAAAGACCTTGCCCGCGGGGAGAATCTGATCCATGATTTCGCGCCGCCCGCCATAAGCCGCCAGCGGCATGCCGCCACCGACGATCTTACCTAGCGTCGTCAGATCGGGCGTCACGTTGAACAGCGCTTGCGCGCCGCCATAAGCCACGCGGAAACCGGTCATGACTTCGTCGAAGATCAACAGCGCGCCGTGCTGCCGCGTCAGCCGCTGAAGCGCTTCCAGAAACTCTGTTGTCGGCACGACCAGGCCCATGTTGCCAACGACCGGTTCGAGAATCACGCCGGCGATCGTGGCGCCATGCTGCTTGAACGTCTCTTCTAACTGCGACGCGTCGTTGTAACGCAGGATCAGCGTGTCCTGCGTCGTACCCTTTGTCACACCGGGCGAATTGGGCGCGCCGAGCGTCGCGGCCGCGCTGCCGGCGGCGACGAGCAGGCTATCAACGTGGCCGTGATAGCAGCCGGCGAACTTGATGATCCGGTCACGCCCCGTGTAACCGCGCGCCAGGCGGATCGCGCTCATCGTGGCTTCGGTGCCGGAGTTCACGAGTCGCACTTTCTCGATCGAAGGCATCGCTTCGATGATCAATTCGGCGAGTTCGTTCTCACGCGCGGTCGGCGCGCCGAAGCTGGTGCCCTGATCGACGGCCGCATGAATCGCCGCGAGCACTTCGGGATGAGCGTGCCCCAGGATCATCGGCCCCCACGAGCCGATGTAGTCGAGATAGCGATTGCCATCGACATCGATCAGCCACTGCCCCTCGCCGCGCGCCATGACCAGCGGTTCGCCTCCCACGCCGCCAAACGCCCGCGCGGGGCTGTTGACGCCGCCGGGCATCAGTTGCAGAGCGCGGGTGAAGATGTCGTGAGAACGGGAACGGGTGGGCATAAGATCAAATCCGAAATTCGAATCTCGAAATCCGAAACAAATTCAAATAACGCAGAAATCCAAAATCCGAAACGGAGGAGGGCTTGTTTCGATCACTTCCTCATTCGAATTTGTTTCGGATTTCGAGATTCGAATTTCGGATTTCGCTTCGCTCAGGGCTTCAGCACGATCTTCCCCGCGAGCGTGCCCGCCTTGCGCAGCGTGTTCTCTTCCTGCAGCCGGTGGGCTTCCGCGGCTTGCGAGAGGGGCAGCGTCTGCGAGATGCAGGGCTGCAGCTTGCCGCTGGCAAGCCAGCGATTGATGTCTTCGGCTGCGTGGCGCTGTTCGAGTGGCGAGGCTTTGAACATCACGAAGCCCATCAGGGTACAGCCCTTCACATAGAACGGGCCAACGGGAAACGCCGGGCGAGCGTCGCGGCCGGCCATGATCACGATCCGCCCGCGCTCGGCGAGCATGGGGACGATCTCGTCGAAGTTCGGCTCGCGCAGCGTTTCCCAAAACAGGTTGACGCCTTGGGGCGCGGCCTTCTTCACTTCTTCCGCGACGTTCTGCGTTTTGTAGTTGATGGCGACTTCTGCCCCCAGCTTCTTGGCATAGGCGCACTTCTCGTCGTTGCCGCCGGTGGTGATCACTCGCGCGCCGATGATCTTGGCCATTTGCACGACCTTCGAGCCGACACCGCCGGTGCCGCCGTGAACGAAGATCGTCTCGCCAGGCTGGAGCTGCGCATGCTCGACCAGTCCCAGGTGCGCCGTGATGCCGACCAGCGCGCTCGCCGCGGCGGTTTCGTCGCTGACGTTGTCGGGCGTGGGATAGAGCCACTGCTCGTCAACGGCAGCCAGCTCGGCGAACGTCCCCTGCCGGCCCATCAAACCCTGGTTCGAACCCCAGACGCGATCGCCGACTTTGAACCGCCGCGCCTCCGGCCCCAGCGCGACGACTTTGCCGGCCAGATCGCAGCCGATGATGTAGGGCTTGGGCAACTCCCAATAGTTCGCGCCATTGCGGATGTAGGTATCGATCGGGTTCACCGACACCGCGCCGACCTTCACGAGCACTTGCGTGCCCGTCGGCTTGGGATCGGGCAGATCGCCGTATTGAATCTTGTCCGGCGCGCCGGTTTCGTGGATGTAGGCAGCTTTCATCTTTCTGGCTTCCTGTCTTCAGCCGCGTAGCGGCGCAGGTTTTTAGCCAGGGGCCTTGGCCCCTGGATCATGAGCGATCAAAACCGTTCAGCCTGGCCGGCCTCTCAGGGCCGGCCCTGAGAGGCCGGCCAGAAAGAAATGCGGCGCGTTGCGCTCAAGTCCAGGGGGCAAGCCCCCTGGCTACGAACCTGCGCCGCTACGCGGCTGTCGGAAAATCACTTTCCCCAATGCTTCTTGCAAAACTTCAAATACTGCTCCCAGTCGTACGCTGTCACGTCGTGCTTGCCGGTGCGAATGTGATACCCGATCGTGCCTTGCACCGGCGAGTCGAGTGAAGGCATCTCTTTCGTCGGCAAGCCTTCGGTGCCAAGGAGCTTATAGACGGGGTCGGCGTAGAGGCAAGCGAGGAACTCGCCTTTCGGATCGGCCCACAAATCTTCGGACGCGCTGGCGACGTAAATCGGCCGCGGCGCGCTGAGGGCGACGAGTTCGTGGGCATCGACGGGCAGCTCGTCTTCCTTGTCGTTGTACTTCAGAAAGTTGTCGCAGAACCAGTGCGGGAACGACTTGTTGATCACGGCGATCGTTTCGCCGAAGACGCGACGGGTGATCGCCGCGCCGCCTTCGCCGCTATTGTTGCTGATGACGATCGAGAACCGTTCGTCGTTCGCGCCGGCCCACAGCGATGTCTTGCCAAGCCGCGAGTGGCCGATGACCGCAACCTTCTTAGCGTCGATCAGATCCTTCTCGGTTTCGAGATAGTCGAGCGCGCGGCTCAGGCCCCAGGCCCAGGCACCGATCGCGCCCCACTCGTCCGGGTCGGGCTGCGTTTGACCTTCTTTGAGCAGCAGCGGCGCGACGCCGCTCTTCAAGCCGTCCTTGTGATCGGGAACGATGTCGTAGTACCAGATCGTCGCCAGGCCGCAGCCCGCGTCGAGAATCTTCTCGACTTGCCAGCGGCTCGCTTCGCTGCCGCGAGCTTTGTCGTTCTTGGCCATGCCGATCCCTTCGTCAGTGTGGACCGCATGATTGCCGTTGAAGTTGAGGCCCAGGAAGCAGGGCACCGGACCCTTCGCGTTAGCCGGCGTGTAGATCAGGATGTCCATCTTTGGGCCGTCTTCCTTGCCCGTGAAGAGGACGCGCACCTGGCGGCGCTTCGCCTTGCCGTCGAGCGCGGCGGGAGCGTTGTCGAGCACCTTGTACTCAATGTGTTCCAGCTTCTTCGTAGGCATTTTGCCGAACATCTGCGTCGAGAAGAGCTCGAGAATTTCGCCGCGGCGCTTCGTCTTCCAAGTTTCGGCGTCGGTCACCTTCTTGCCGTCGTTCGCAACGAGCGGGTCGGGCAGTTTGTACTGCGGCACCTGGGCTTCGTCGTAGTTCGCCTTTTGCTGGGCGAGGAGTTCGTCGGCGGTGCACATGAGGCAGAGGGCTAAGAAGAGGAGGATGCGTTTCATAGTGGAGGGTTCGGGGGTCAGGGTTCGGGAAGAAATGCCTTCATTCCGCATTCCGAAATTGAGTTCACTTGCGCATCCGCTTCCAACGGATGAAGCAGCCGATCGGCACGGTTTCCTTCTTCTCGGGCTCCTTGCCTGCCAAGGCGGCGTCGATGGCAAGCTGCACATAGTTGATCTTCGCCTTCTTGGCGTCGGGGTTGTCGTCAAGCGATCCCATATAGACGACCTGGCGGTCCTTGTTCAGCACAAAGAACTCGGGCGTGCTCGACGCGCCGTAGTCCTTAGCGATCTTCTGCGTCTCGTCGAAAAGATAGGGGAACGGGAACTTCTTCGCCTCCGCTTTTTCCTTCATCTTTGGCAGGCTGTCGGCTTCGATCAGGTTCACATTGATGCCGACGAACCCCACTTTGCTCTCCTTGCCGGCGTACTTGCTCGAGATGGCGACGATCCGGTCCTCATAATCCTGGGCGTACTCGCAACTGTTGCAGGTGAAGAAGACGACGACGACCTCCCTGTCCTTCAAATCCGCGAACGAATGCGGTTTGCCATCGACGCCGGGCAGCTTTTCCCAACTCGGGCCTTTGTCGCCGATCGAGAGCGTCGGATTGAACTCGCCGGCCAGCGCCGGCGCGGCGAAAAGAACCAGCAGGACGATCGCGGAGAGTCGCGGCATGGCGGGGTCCTTGGGGAGGGTCGCCGGATTATAGCACGCCGCTCGAGTGCAGGCGTTAGCCGCTTCTTGACCGTCTCGCCTATTTCTTCTTGGGATCCGGCTTGCTCGCCGTTTCCGCCGCGGGAGCTTCCTGCGGGTTTTCTTCGTCCGCCGGCGGCGCGGCATCGGCGGCGCGGAAGCGCAGATCAAGGGAGCTGATCATCGAGCGGTCGAGCTCGGCGAAGCGCTCGACGAGCCGCGCGTCCATCGTGAACACGAGCGCGATGTTGCGGCCTTTGTTATCGCTGAGGTGGTAATAGGTCCACTGCACGGGCACTTCCTGCACCGCGCCCGCCACGACGACGCGCAGTTGCCGCAGGTTGTTGTCGGTCGTGGCCTGGTCGGCGTTGATGACCTGCCGCTCCGTCGCACTGTTGGCGGTGCCCCCTTCCGGCCCTTTGCCCAGGGTCGAGCCGACCTCTTGTTGAAAGGCGTCGAGCGTGAGCTGCTTCCCTTCGGGCATGTCCTTCAGCCGCGAGATGTTGCACTGCGCGATCAAGTCGCCCCGGTCGACGAGTCGGAGGATCGTGGAGGCCTGATCGTCGGCGACGACATGCCAGCGGCGATCGTGCAAGAGCGTATACGCGCCGTCTTTGGAATCGTGCGTCAGCAGCGTCGAGCCTTCCTTCAGTTCGAGCGGGAACTGCTTGAGAAGGCTGTCGGCGAGGTGCGGGCTTTGGCTGATCGTTTCCGCGCCGATGCGGACGCGCGAGGTGATCTCATAGCCCGGCTCGGCGTGGCCGATCGCCCGCTTCTCTTTGATGCCAAGTGCCAGCCAGTTGATTTGCTTCTGGGCGAAGTCGAAGTTGTATTTCGCTTTGACGTCGATGTCGGTCGCCACGCCGCCGATCGCGCCGCTGACGGCGCCCTCAAGTTCCATGGCGGCAATTTTGGAGTCCACCTTGACGAGCTTCGCGGTGACTTCGTTGTCGGTGACGACATCGATGCCCAGGAAGATGGCGAGAGTGGCGTCGGCCAGCTTCCAGGTGTCGCCGGTCTTCACGGCCTTCTCCGGCAGCAGCGAGTTCCAGACGATCGGCTCGCCGGGCAATTTAAGGAGTTCGAGTTCGTCGCGCACCAGAGGGCCGAGCGGCGAATAGAGCGTCGCGGAGTCTTCGCCCCGCTGAACGCAGATTAGCCGCACGTCTTCGCGGACGGTGTTCGTGAGGCCGTTCTTATCGACTTTGATCGCCGCCCTGGCATTGCTGTAGTGGCGCGCGGCGCGGCCGGATTTGGCATCTAGCGGCTTCAGTATCTTCTGATCGAAGGTTAAATCGGCGAGAACTTTGAGCGGGGTCGTCGTCACCTGTTTGCCGTCGGGGTTTAAGCGCAGCGTGCCCTCGACTTCGACCACGGCCGTGAAACGCTGGGTCACGCCCGCCGTTACTTTCGGTACCAGGCGAACGGTTGTTTCGCTGGCGGCTGACGCCACGCGGGCGAGCGCGCCCCAAACTGCGTAGCCAGCGGCTAAACCCAGGAGGGAGCGTCGGGTGCGATCCATCGCAGAAACCTTTTACAAACGAGGGGTGTCTAATCGTCGTTTGACGGAGTGGTCGTTTAACCCGGAGCCAGCGGCGACGGCGTTTGGGAAACCGTGCAGCTTGGCAATTGCTGCCATTACCAACATTCCGGCGGACATTTTCGGAGTGGCGACATGCTTCAAGCAAACCAGTTCTCGAAACGCCGTCGCCGTTGGCTCCGGGTTAAACGACCTTTTGGCAGCCAACTGTCCTCAATCTGCCAGTAAGTCAGTCATGTGTCTCGAAACGAGACGGCATTCGTATCGTTTCGATACAGCAAATCGCAACGCGCTTTCCTGCCTTCACCAGCTTCATGTAGCAACTTGAAACAATTCCATCGTGGAAACGACGATCCTGTCAGCCTTTACGGCCTGAGCCGTTCGTAACTATCGGGATTCCAAAGGCAAGGCTTGCAAGGAAGTTTTTCGGCACAAAATTCGCTTTTAATCTCAACTCGTCACCTCAGCGCGAACCTTTAACCGTTAGAAACCCACTGTTTAGGGTGGTCGGCAGTTCGAGGTAGGGTTGAGGTGTGACAAATACGGGAAAAACGCCCTCTAATCTTCAAAGAAAAATAGTTTGTCCGCGAACCAAATTTCTAGGAAGCTCGTATAGGGTGTACTGAACCAAGTCAAGTCCTCAAGCACGTTTCGCAACCAGGGTGTGTCCGATTTGGGCTCAGTCGAGGGGGAGGTCCCAGGAACGGGTCTTCACCGCACACATTCGGAACCGACGGGCGACATGGCAGTCGCAGGGAACACCGTCGGGACTGAAGGAAGGAAGGGTTAGAGGTATGCATTCCGATTATCGCAATCCGGTTCTTCGCCAACTGCGCGATCAGCAGGTACGCTTCGCGCCGCGCGAGAAGAAAGTCGAACAAGCCAACCGCGCGGAGAAGCTTCTCAACGAGCTCGAGTCGAAGCGCACCTATCCGTACGAGTACCTGGCGTTTCGCATTACGGATTTCCGCCCGGAGACCACGCCTCACACGCTGATCACGGGGGACGAAGCGCGCCACGACCTGGGTCTGTTCGTCGAAGACGTTTCCGATGCGGCCGATGTGCCCGTCGAAGACGCGGGCGAACCCGTACACACGGTGGAAGACCTGAGCCGGATGTTCCACGTTTCGACCAAGACCATTTCCCGCTGGCGCCAGCAAGGGCTGGTCAGCCGCCGCTTCATGTTCGAAGGCCGCAAGCGCGTGGGCTTCTTGCAAAGCAGCGTCGAGCGCTTCGTGGCGCGCAACGAAGAGCGCGTCCGCCGGGGCGAAAAGTTCAGCCAGCTTTCCGATACCGAGCGGGATGAGATCATCGACCGCGCCCGCCGCCTGGCGCACGTCGGCGGCTGCCCCAGCGAAATCACCCGCCGCATTGCGCGGCACATGAACAGGAGCGTCGAGACGGTCCGTTATACCTTGAAGCAGTTCGATCTGAAGCATCCCGAAATGGCGATCTTTCCCGAGCAGACCGGTCCGCTCGGCGACGATGCCAAGCTGCGGATCTATCAGCAGTATCGCCGCGGCGAAAGCGTCGAAACGCTCGCCAAGCGCCACTGCCGCACCAAGACCAGCATCTATCGCATCATCAACGAGATGCGGGCGAAGCGAATTCTGGAGCTGCCGCTCGACTTCATCGACAACCCGACCTTCGCCCAGCCGGGCGTCGAACCCGAGATCATGAGCCCGATGCCGCAAGGTGACACCGCTCCGCGCAAAGTGCGCGCACCCAGCGGCCTGCCTCCTTACCTGGCTTCGCTCTATGAAGTGCCGCTGCTCAATCGCGAGCAGGAATATCACTTGTTCCGCAGGTTCAACTACCTGAAGTACAAGGCGACGCACCTGCGCGAAACGATCGACCCCGCCCGCGCCAAGAGCAGCGTGATGGACGAGATCGAGAAGCTGTACGAAGACGCCGTGCAAACGAAGAACCGCATCGTGCAGGCGAACCTGCGCCTCGTGGTGTCGATCGCCAAGCGGCACGTCAACAGCAGCGACGATTTCTTCACGCTGGTAAGCGACGGCAATATGTCGCTGATCCGGGCCGTCGAGAAGTTTGACTACTCGCGCGGCAACAAGTTCAGCACCTATGCCAGCTGGGCGATCATGAAGAACTTCGCCCGGACCATTCCGGAGGAGTTCAAGCATCGCGACCGCTTCCGCACGACCGCCGACGAAATGTTTTCCGCCCAGGCCGACAATCGCAGCGACCAGGTGGAGCAAGAGACGGCGCAGTTCCAGCGCGAGCAGCAGATCGGCAAGATCCTGTCGCGGCTCGACGAGCGCGAGCAGCGGATCATCATCAACCGCTTTGGCCTGGAGCGCGGCCGCGAACCGCTGACCTTGAAGGAAGTGGGCGCCGAGATGGGCGTGACCAAAGAACGCGTCCGCCAGATCGAAGCCCGCGCCATCAACAAGCTGCGTCAAGCCGCGCAGGAAGAGCACATCGAACTGCCGGATTGATCGTCGGCGTTCACAACAAAATGAAGAGGCGAGCGGCGTTCAGCAATGAACGCCGCTTTTTTACGCGCTCGCGGCGTCCTCTCCCCTCGCCCCGCTTCGGGGATAGGGGCCGACTTTGCATGGCGTCGAGATCCGCGGGATATTGCCTTTTTTGTGTCCACAGCGACATAACGTTGACGGGGCAAAAAGCCCCACACCTCCAGTCCCTCTCCCGAAGCGGGCGAGGGGAGCCATTCGTTGCTCAACTACTCGCGCTGCAAATACCCTGCGCCTCGTCCATTGCGATTGCGCAGCTCCTGCATTAGCTCATCTGGAAACCGCGAGCGCACCCGGGGGTTGTTGGCAGTCAACTTCTCGGGAATTCTCGTATCATCGACCACGACTTCGATCTTCGCCGCGGGAAAGCGATCGATAGTTGCGAGCGACTTCGCGGTGATCTGTGTGCCAGTCAAGTCGAGCGATTTCAATTCCAATAGGTCCACCAGATGTTCGACGCCACGATCGGTAATTGGAGTGTGCGACAGGTCGAGAGTTTCCAGCTGCGAACAAGCGGCTAGCGAGCGGAGTCCGTCGTCGGTGATGGGGCACATCTCCAGCCGCAGAATTTTGAGATTGGGAAACTTGCCCAGCAGCGCCAGGCCGCGATCGGTGAGGCGGCTGCGGCTGAGATCGAGCTTTGTTAGCGATTCATGGCACGTCATGCGCGCCAGCGCGGCATCGTCGAACGTGGAGTTTGGCGCGATGAAAAACTTCAGTTCGCGGCAATGGGCGAGCAGTGCTGCGTCCTGCTGGCAAATTTCGTCGGGCTTCGTCTTCCGTCCTTCCAATAGCGCCACCAACGCTCGAATCTGAATGTGCTGAGCCGGTGTAGCTTGGACAATCACGCGGTTGGCGCGAGCCTCTTCTGTGAAGCGCACCTGGGGCGCTACGTCTTCAAAAAGCTTCATCATTACATGGGCCATCAGCCCACTGTCGACATTCTGTGCTGAATAGAATTCGATGGTTGGCTCGGAATCGGAATCGTCCGCCCACGACGTGAAATCAATACTCACCACCTTCTGAAACCGCTCCCGCCCAAACAACCACCTCGCCCAGGCGAAGCTGCCATCTTCCGTCTTCACCACGGCGCCAAGTTCGCGAAAGCGCGCGGCGGCTCGTGCTTGCTGCCGATAGGGATGCACCCAGCCGCACCACAGGCCGAGCGCGAGCGCGGCCAGCGTCAGCGCCGCCAACATGCCGCGCATGCTGAACGAGAACCAGGATTGTCGCCGTGCGACCGCCATACGACCTCCAACCCCGCGCTCCGCAAGAATGTCTTGCAGTTCGCCCTCTGCTTCGTCTCAACACCACGCGCACACCTATCCAAACAGGCGTCGCTCTGTAAACCTTTGCCAATATTGGCTTTGTGGCTACCAACGCCAAGCGGCCCTCGTTCCGAAAATCCCGCATCCCGTGGTCCTTCGCTGGGAATTTCCGCACAAAATCTCCTTTCCGCGCCACTTCTCTCTCTCGACATTCGCGCCGGCCGATTAGAATCGATGGTGATCGCGCGGCCAGTGGAGCCGGGAACGCTGCGGTTCTTGTCTCTAACGCCTACGCGCTGTCGCACACTTTCATTGGCAGGGGCTGCCATTCGGAGAAGGTTCATGTCTGCGCGCTTTTGGCTCGTTCGTACTCTTGCTGTGCTCGCCTGCGCGGCGGTGCTCGGTGCGGCCGGCACGGCTTCGGCTCAGTGCTTCGGCTTCCGCGGTAACAACGTCGGTGGTATCAGCGTCGATGCCAATGGCGTCGTCGCCGGTCCGAACATGGACGGCAACCGCTCGCTGCTGGAAATTTTGAGGAAGGATGTTCTCAAGCCGGCGGCCGATCTCTCTCGCCCGGCGGAGCTGCGGGTCGTGTCGCTGAAAGGCTTGGAAGCGGCCGTCGCCGACGCGGTGAAAAACAATCATGGCGTGCTGCCCGATGAGGTTCGCTTCCTCGCCGGCTTGCAGGGAAAG
>JADMIO010996648.1_pt1 | contig 14828 bp, 13 predicted proteins | sample 8958161 | NCBI WGS metagenome assembly JADMIO01 (sample SAMN16585339, study PRJNA669376) | soil metagenome | isolation source: Crop rotation soil | place: USA: Cullars Rotation, Alabama | collected 2011 | reverse complement strand
CGTTGCTCCGTTGCTCCGTTGCTCCGTTGCTCCGTTGCTCCGTTGCTCCGTTGCGTCAAGTTCCGATCGCCCGCGCGGAGCCCGGCCACACCAGGCGTCTCACAAACACATACATCGTGAAGCATTCGAGCGCGAATGCGGGGAAGCCGAGATAGCCAGGTAGCGGCATTTCGAAGATCTTGAGGTTCTGCATAATCGGGACGGTGTAAATCCATTTCGTCAACGACCAGTAGTTCCAGCATTCCCAGAGCACACCGCACACGAACCCCGCGACGATCAGATTCACCAGACGATCGGTCCCGACGCGGCCTTCGAGGTCGCCGACGAACGATTCGGCCTGCAGCCAGTGGTTGATCGGATCCAGCAGCAGGATGAAGCCGAGCCAAATCGGCGCCGCGAGATACGGCGACGGCCTGACGATGGGCCACACCAGCATCACGGCGCCCGCGGCGGCAACGGTCGTCAGCAGTGCGCCGCTCACACTGCGATCCGTGGTGGGACGACGGGACGATTCCCGCGGACGACGCCAGACGGCGACAAGCTCCGCGGTCTCGAAGATCGCCGGCCAGATCGTGGCGAACGCCCACGCATAACCGAAGTACCGAAGCGCGAGGTTGGTTGGCAGGTTGATGTAATGCCAGTTCTCGATCAGCTTGTTATAAAGCTCGAAGACGACCCACAGCGGAATCGAGAGCAGCGACAGAAAGGTGAACTCTGCGGTGTTGCTGGTCAGCCACGACGATCCACGTCTGGCGCGAACGAGGCCGTCGACGAAAAGGATGTACCCGCTCCATGCGATCGGCGTGTGCCACGAATAGAACGGCTGCACCTTGGCCAGCATGCCAGCCTCGGACGCCAGCATGACGAGCACGCCCGCAACGCCGTAGAGTGGGAGACGCATCTGTGCCGTCGTAGTTACGTGAGCCGCTCTTTGTACGAAGCGCAGCGGAGCGCCGGCTTGCCGACGCCTCTGCCGAAGATGAGGACTTTGTGCGTGCTGCCGAGCCCGCCGGGCAGCAGCAGCGTTTTCAGCGCGAGCCGCCGATGCAGTGCGGCGGAAGAAAAATCGTCGGCCGCCATAATCAGGTCGTTCAGTCCGAGCCCGAGCATGAAATAGGTCTGATCGAGCCGCGCGATGGTGGTAAGCCCGCTCGCTTCCGCCTCGCGTCTGACGGCTGTGAGATCGACGTGAGCGGTGATATCCGCGCCGCCGGGATCCTGCAAATCTCCTTCGGTGGTGTGCTGCCGGAACATCGTGATAGTGCCAGCGGAGTGCGACGCTTCGTACAGCTCCTGCTCTTCGTGGCCGTAGTCGATAACCAGCAGGAACCCGCGCACCAGCGCCTTCGATGCGGTGCGCACCCAGTCTTCCGCGGCGAGATTCACCTCGGCGCGCCATCCCGGCGAGAGGGTTGCTCCAGCTCTCGCCAGATACTCGATGATTTTCGGCGTCGATACCTCCCGCAGGCACTCCTCGAATGTCCCGTCGCGCACGTCGATGAAGACTTCCCGCAATCCTTCGGCCGACATGGTGACGGCATGGGTGGGCAGCGCATCGAGTAGTTCGTTCGCGTAGATGACGCCGGTCACGCGCTCGGGCAGCAGCGCCGAGCTTGCCGCGAGCTTGGAGGCGTGAGCTCCCAGCGTGGCTGCCTGCGCTGCGCGTGCCGCCGGCGACAGCTCGACGAGGACGAGTCTGACCGCGTTGTAGAAATCGAGGTCGTGTTCGCGCGCGGCATCGAGCACGTCGCGCGCAAGACGCCCGTTGCCCGCGCCCGCTTCGACGAGATCGAACGTCGGGCCACCAGTGAGACGCCACATCTCCGCGAACTGCCGTGCGAGCAGCTCGCCGAAGATCGGTCCGACGTCGACGCTGGTAAAAAAATCGCCCGCACGGCCGGTTCGTTGGGCCGCGCGGGCGTAGTACCCGAGCTCCGGGTGGTAAAGCGAGATGTCCATGTACTCGGCGAAGCTGATAGGACCGCCAGTCAGGATGCGTTCAGCTATCAGCTCGCCGAGCGGGGTCATGCCTACTGCTTACGAACGTATACGAACTGCTCCGTGCTGCCCGACTGCGAACGCCGAGAAATGAGCAGGCCAACCGTGCGCCCCGATGGAACGGCGCGCAGCTCCTGGCTGGCTTCCGACGCCGACGACACCGTCTTGCCGCCGACCTTCAGAATGACATCTCCGGCCTGCAGCACACGGCCCGCGGGGGAATCGGGATCGACGTCGGTGACAACCGCGCCTTTCGCACCCGCCGGCAGATCCAGCCGTCGCGCGATATCGGGCGTCACGTTGTTCAGCGTGATCCCGAAGCCGCCGCCGGTCTGACCACCCGGTTCCGCGTTGTTGTTCTCGCTCTGACGCGCGCCGCTCTCGGCTTCGAGATCGAGCTCTTCCACCTTGACGTTGACCGTGCGCTCGCGTCCATCGCGCAGAATCTTCATCGGCACCGTCGTTGACGGCGCGGTGTTCGCCACGAGCTGCGGCAGGTCGTCGGTTTTCGACACCGGCTTGCCGTTGAACTCGAGGATGACATCGCCCGGTTCGACGCCGGCCGCCGCGGCAGGGCTGTCCTTCGACACCTGCGCCACCAAAGCGCCCTTGCGATCCTTCAAATTGAGCGCGTCAGCCGCTTCGGCGGTGATGGGCGTCACCGAGACCCCGATCCGTCCGCGCGTGATCTTGCCGCTGCGGAGCCCCGGGAGCACATCGCGCAGCGTGTTGATCGGAATCGCGAAGCCGATGCCGATGTTGCCGGCGCCGCCAGGGCCGCCGTTGCTGTAGATGGCCGTATTCATGCCGATCACTTCGCCGCGGACGTTCAGCAGCGGGCCGCCGGAGTTACCCGGGTTGATCGCCGCGTCGGTCTGCAGCACGTTGGCCGAGCGCGCTTCCGCTACCGGGAACGGCCGCGACGTGGCGCTGATGACGCCGACGCTGACGGTGTGCGCGAGGTTGAACGGATTGCCGATCGCCATCACCCAGTCGCCCGGCTCCATCTGGCTCGAGTCGCCGAATTTCGCCTCGGGCAGCGGACGGTTGGGTTTTTCGGTGAGCTGAATCAGCGCGCTATCGGTAAGGGGATCGCGTCCCACCACCTTCGCCGGGTAATAGTTCTCTTCATCGTCGAAGAACTGCACTTCAATCTTCGTGGCGCCTTCGACCACGTGATTGTTCGTCAGGATGAAGCCTTCCTTGCTGATGATGAAACCAGAGCCCGCCGCCTGCGTGACGTGCTCGCGCGGCGCCTGCCGCTGCGAGTTGCCGCCGCCGCCGCCGCGGTTCTGTCCCCCACCGCCAAAGAAGCGGTCGAGCAGATCGTCGCTGCTGCCGCCACCGAAGAAGTCGCTCAGATCCTGCGTGCGCTGACGCATCTCGGTGCGGATGCTCACCACCATCGGCGACTGTGCCTTGGCGATGTTCCGGAACGTCGAAGCGTCGACCGCACCGCTGAGGGGTGCGCTGTTGGTCGTAGGAATCGCCAGCGTCTGCGCTGACGATGTGGGCGAGAGATCCAGTCGAGATGCGATCACCATCCCGACCACGAGGGAGGCCATCGCAATTAACGCCACATAAAAAATTGTGGTCTTCCGACTGGATGAACCAAACCAAGACATACTTAACCTCCGCTACAAAAGCTTCACAATACTGGTCTGCACAGGGCCCGTGATGAGCGCCTCGCGCCGGCCGTAGAACACGTTGATTTCCGACCGCACACCAAAGTTCGAAAAATAAAGACCCGGTTCGATAGTGAACCCTGTTCCCGGAATGAGCCGCCGGTCGTCGTGACTCTCGTAATCGTCCATGTGCACGCCATTGCCGTGGACTTCGCGCCCGAGGTTATGACCGGTACGATGCAGGATCCATTCCCCGTACCCAGCCCCTTCCAGCACCGCCCTCGCCGCCCGATCGACCTGCCAGCCGCGTACATCCTGCTGCCCCCGGGCGCCATCTTGTGCCAGTTTTGCCGCCGCATCACGCGCGGCCGCCACAGTCTCGAACACCCGCTGCATCTCCGCAGGCGGCTCCGGGCCGGTGAACCCGACCCACGTGATATCGGCATAGACGGCTGCCGGGTCGCCGGCGTTCTTGCCCCATAAATCCAGCAGCACGAGCTCGTCGGCGCCGATACGTCGGTGCCGCTCCGGCGTGGGCAGATAGTGCGGGTTCCCCGCATTCTCCTGCGCCGCGACGACGGGTGCGGAATCGCTGATCAATCCTTCTTCGACGAACCACCGCGACATCAGTTCCTGAATCTCGATCTCGGTGGTGCCGCCGTCCCGAACTTTCGTGGCAATGGCGGCGAAGGCCCGGTCCTTGATGCGGTACAACGCCGCTGACGCGCGGCGATGGGTCTCGAGCGCCCGTTCGTCCCACGCGGCCTCGAACCGCTGGACGAGGTCGCCTGATGATTGGACGTCGACGCCGCGTTTCCGGACGGCCTCGATCGTACCGCCGTCAATCCGGGAGATATACGGGATGGCGCATTCCGGCGAATACTCCATCGCCACCCGCTTCATCCCTGCCAGCAGCCGGGTGAGGCCTGCATCCAGCTGCACGCGCCCGGCATAGGCGACCTTCTGCCCGGGCACTGCGTCTAAGGTATGCGCCTCGATCGCATGGACGAGCCCGCACGGCTCTCCCGCAGCCGGTATCAGGTAGTACCAGCGCCGCGTCGTCATTTTGCCAGCGCCTGCCGTGCCGAGCAGCCGCGAAGCAATCGGATTAGACCCGTGAAAATCGTAGAGAAGCCACCCGTCCAGCCCCGCTTCCTTGAGGCATTGCTGGACGGCTGCCACGTCGAAGGGCATCGAAAATCAGTATACCCGTCCTCTAAGTTGGACGGCCGGATAGCTGTAAAGGTTTGTTTATAATGGACAAGCGGAGATATCTCCTTATGAATAAAAGGATTTCCTGGACGACAGCCGTAGGACTGTGTCTCGCCTCGGCATTTGCGGCGGGGCAGTCTCCGGCCCCACAGCCGCCCGCGCAGACCGAAACCGTCAGCGCCCCGGAGGTGACGTTCCGTTCCGAGGTCAACTACGTGGAAGAAGACGTGCGCGTGGTCGACCGCCAGGGGAACTTCGTCAAAGGCTTGAAACGCGAAGACTTTCAGCTGTCGGAAGACGGCAAGCCCCAGAAGATCACCACCTTCGGGATGGTCGATATTCCGCTCACGCCGGTCGAGAAACCGCTGTACGCCGGCAAGGATGCCCTGCCGATCGAGCCCGATGTTGCGTCGAACGAACAGGTGCTCGATGGCCGCCTCTATCTGCTGCTGCTGGACGACTACCACGTGGCTCCGCTCCGGACGCAGAACGTGAAGAACCTCGCGCGCCGGTTCATTCTGGAAAAGCTGGGCGCAAACGATTCGGCCGCGGTCGTCACGACCAGCGGTCTGATGAAGGCGTCGCAGGACTTTACCCAGAATCGCCACCTGCTCTTGCAGGCGATCGACAACTTCATGGGGCAGAAACTGCCGTCGGCCACGTTGGGCAAGGTCGACACGCGCGCGCGTGAGGAAGCCGATCAGCGGGGCAACAACGACAACAACAATCAGGTGGATCCCATCACGCCCGAGAACATGTTCACCGAGGATCAGGACGCGCCCGAACGCATGTTCAAGGCGCGGGCGGCGCTGAACTCGCTGCGCAGCATTTCGGAGTGGATGTCGGCGATCCAGGGTCGCCGCAAGGCGATCATCTATATCAGCGAAGGCGTCGACTACAACCTCTACGACATGTTCGTGGGCGCCGATCCGTCGCAATTCGAGTTCGAGAACTTCAACATGATTCAGCAGGAGACGTGGGACACGATCTCCGCCGCATCGCGCAGCAACGTTCAGATATATCCGATCGATCCGCGCGGCCTCACGAACATGGCCCAGGAGAATATCGAAATCCAGGGGTTGCCGCTGCTCGCGCTGCACCTCGGGCCCGAAACACTCGTGCAGGAACTGGCGACCTCGCAGATGAACCTGCGGCAGCTTGCGGAGGAAACCGGCGGCGTCGCCGCGGTCGGCACCAACGACATGACGAAAGCGTTCGACCGCATCGTTCAGGAGAACAGCTCGTACTACGTCGTCGGCTACTACCCGACGAATGACAAGCGCGACGGCAAGCTCCGGAAGATTTCGGTGAAGGTGAACGGATATCCCGATGCACAGGTGACGTTCCGTAAGCGGTACGCCGCGCCGCGGGGCAAGGCGCCGAAGACCAGCAGCAAGCCGGTCGATCCCGCCGCCGGCGTGACGGCCGAATTGATGGCCACGATTGCGAGCCCGCTGCCGCGAACCGGCCTGCCGCTGCGTATCAGCGCGGTCCCGCACAAAGGGGTGGATGGCAAGAACACCGACCTCGAAGTGGTGATCGAGGCCTCGGGCAAGGAAATGACGTTCACGGAGAAGAACGGCACGTTCAACAACGTGCTCTCGCTGTCGATCGGCGTCTTCGAGAAGAACGGGAAGTCGGTGGCCGCCGAACGGCCCGACGTCACGCTGGCGCTGAAACCGGAAACGCATGCGCGTGTGCTGCAGAGCGGCATGCGCGTGATGCGGCACCTGTCGGTGCCTCCCGGAAAATATCAGCTGCGCGTCGCCGCACAGGACAGCGCCAAGACGCGGCAGGGCAGTGCGCACCTCGACATCGAGGTGCCTGACTTTACGAAGGATCCGCTGGCCATCAGCGGCGTAGCCATTGCGGCGACGGGCGATCGCTCGCCGGCCAATCCGGTCCAGAAGGATCCGTTCAACGGCGCGCTGCCGGCGCAGCCGACGACGCTCCGCGACTTTCCAATCGGCGGAGAGGTCACCGCGTTCGTCGAGGTCTACGACAACAAGCCGACACCGGTGCACCGCCTCGACATCACGACGACGGTCAAAGCCGACGACGGGCGGGTCGTGTTCACGCACAGCGACGAGCGAAATACCGAGGAGCTGCATGGAACGCCGGGCGCCTTCGGCTACTCCGTGCGCATCCCGATGCCCGGCTGGACGCCTGGTCTGTACGTGATGACCATCGACGCGAAGTCGCGCGTCGGCAACCAGGAGCCCGTCTCGCGGGTCATTCAGTTCAAGGTGGTTGAGCAGTGAAGCGCGCCGCCGCGCTGGTCGCCGTGATTGCCCTTACGACGAGCATGGCCGCCGCCCAGACGCCGATGAAGACGATTTCGAAGGGCGACGTCAGCGACCAGGAAACGCCGCGCCAGGTCGTGGCGCGCACGAACGACGAGTGGCAGGCGGTTTGGAAAGCGCACTCAGCCACCGCGCCGCTTCCGTCGGTCGATTTCTCCACTCAAATGGTCGTTGGCGTGTTCCTCGGCTCCCGTCCTTCAGCCGGCTACGAGGTTGAGATCACCGGCACGCACACGGAGGGGTCCGGCCTGGTCGTCGAATACACGCAGACAGAGCCTGCGCGCGGCATGATGGGTGCGCAGATGATCACCGAGCCGTATCACCTGGTGAGCATTCCCAAGCACGCGGATCCCATCCGCTTCGTCGAGATCAAAGGAAAGTAGGGCGGGTCCGAAGGACCTGCCGCGAAGGCTGGGGGCGGGTCCGTTGGACCCGCCCTACGTACACTATTTCATCGACTTCAACAGCTTCGGCTTCACGTCACCATTCTGATACGTGAACTTGTGCTGCGGCGAGGTCATGCCGGGCACGGTGTTCGACGTCAGCGTGATGGTGGCGGTTTCGCCGGGGCCGAGCGGCGTCTTCAAGCGCTGGCGGTCGCCGGTACCCTGCAGCGGGTTGCCGGCTTTGTCGTAGAAATATTGCTCGATCTGGAGTCCCACGATCGAACCAGTCGCCGAGAGGTTCTTCACCTCGAACGTGGTGACGATCTTGTCACCCGCGCGTTTGGCCGACATCATGTAGCCGACGTCGATCGGGCCTCTCAGCGGCGGCGCCATCTTCTTCAGCACCGGCGCAGGCGTTTGAGCGTGAATGGTCATCGCCGTCGGCAGAACGAGAGCTGCCGCCAGCGCGAGTACGGGCGCATATCGAGTACGCATTCTGAACTCCTTCGTGGCGCCGCCAAAAGGCCGGCGCCGCTGACGCGGGGTGAAACCGGTCGGCATTATAGACCTCTACATCTCGCCGTTCCAGTCCTCCGGTTCAGGGTTGACGGAACGGAAGATCTCCAAGTGCCATTTGCCGCCGCCCCAGGGCTCGATGACCTCGGTGGCCACCACATCGACCAGGATCTCCGAAAACGCCCGGCCCTCGGGGTCGCCCTCGAGGTGATAGGCGGGTTCGTCCCAGCCGAAATTGGGATAGAGGACGATGGTGAGAAACAGATCGTACCCGTCGTCCACCACGATCAGCTGCCCGCAGGGGCGCTTGATGGTGGAGTGATAGACGAGATATTTCTCGGCGCTGTGCGCGCGGATGTAGCGTTTCAGCGCGAACTCGCGCGCGACGATCTCCTCGATCGCGATCTTCTTGTCCCAGCAGTCGCGGCAGTAACGCTCTTCGCCGCGGGGTTCGGAGACTTCCGAAGCGCCACAGAGGGCACACTTCGCCTTGGTTGGAATGGACTTGCGAGGCATTGCCGGTCTACAAGAAAAGTCTAGCGTACTCCCGAGCCCTGTCCCTGAGCCGCCTCGGCGGCCGGGGCGTACATCTCTTCGACGTACTGCTTCACCATGCGCAGCGCGCTGAAGCGCGGCGTGGCGATGCGAATGGACTCGCGAACGATCTGCAGCCACGAGTGCGGAATCCCGTGCTCGTCGCGCTGGTAGAACGTCGGTACCACCTGTTCCTCGAGCAGCCGGTAGAGCGCCTCGGCGTCGGCTGCATCCTGTGCGGCCGGGTCGTCGGCCGGGGCGCCGCCGTCGATCAGCCAGCCATTCGAGCCGGCGTAGCCCTCGGCCCACCAACCGTCACCGATGCTGAGATGGGGCACGCCGTTGATGGCCGCCTTCATTCCGCTTGTGCCGCTCGCCTCGAGCGGCTTGCGGGGCGTATTCAACCAGACGTCGCACCCCTGCGTCAGGAAGTGAGCGACGTGGAGATCGTAGTCGTCCACGAATGCGATACGCCCGCCGTAGATCGGGTCGATCGCATGACGGTAAATGTGCTGCAAGTGATGCTTGCCTGCATCGTCGGCCGGATGCGACTTGCCCGCGAAGACCACCTGAACGTGCCGCCGCGAAGCCGAGAGCAGCCGGATCAGGCGATCCGGATCGCGGAAGATCAGCTCGGGACGCTTGTAGGCGGTGAATCGCCGTGCGAAGCCGATCGTGAGCGCGCCCGGGTCGAGCAGGGGACCTGCTGCGACGACCTGCGCGGCGCTGACGTTTTCTTCAGCCCAACGATCGCGTGCGCGTTGGCGGATGAAGGCGAACAGAAACCGCTTTAGCGCGAGGCGCGCCAGCCACAGCTCCTCGTCCGGAATCTTGCTCACGCCTTCCCAGAAGGCAGGATCGTCGCAGCGTTCGAGCCAGTTCGGCCCCAGATACTTATCGAAGAGCTGCGCAAACTCGAGCGAGAGCCACGTCGGCACGTGAACGCCGTTGGTGATCGTTTTCAACGGCTGCTGACTGCCCGTACGGCTGGCGAGCAGTGGCGCCCACATTTTGTACGTGACCTCGCCGTGCAGCTTGCTGACGCCGTTGACCCAGCCAGCCGTGCGCAGCGCCAGCGCGGTCATGTTGAATTCGCTGTTGTATTCGCCGAGCGCCAGGAACCGCGCGCGATCGTCGGAGAGCGGACCCCACGCGCCGGAGAGATGATGCTCGACGCGGTCGAAGCCGAACGCGTCGTGCCCGGCGGCCACCGGGGTGTGCGTGGTGAAGATGGTCGCCCGACGCACCGCCTCGAGCGCATCGTCGAAACTGACGCCTTCGCTCAGTTGCTCGTGCATCCGCTGCAGCACGACGAAGGCGGCGTGTCCTTCGTTCAGGTGCCACACCGTGGGGGCCACGCCCAGCGCCCGCAGCGCGCGGACGCCGCCGATGCCGAGGATGATTTCCTGCTGGAGGCGTGTTTCCCGGTCTCCTCCATAGAGCCGCGCGGACAGGTCGCGATCCTGCGGCGCGTTTTCTTCGAGACCGGTGTCGAGGAGATAGAGGTTGATGCGGCCGATCGCCATCCGCCACACGTTGGTCAGCACGGCGCGATCGCCGAGGGGTACCGCGACGATGCACGGGCTGCCGTCCGGCTTGATCGCTGGCTCGATGGCGACGTCGGGCCAGTTCAGCCGCTCGTAGGTTTCCTGCTGCCATCCATCCGCCGAAATATGTTGATGGAAATAACCCTGCGGATACATGAACCCGACGCCGACGAGCGGGACGCCCAGATCGCTCGCCTGCTTGCAGTGGTCGCCGGCAAGGACGCCGAGGCCTCCTGCGTAAATCGGCAGCGATTGATGAATGGCGAATTCGGCAGAGAAATACGCAATCGTGGAGTTCTGGAGATCGGGAACGCGGCGTGCCAGCCAGGAATCCTTGGAGGCGTAAGCGCTGTCGAGGCCGGCGACCGCCTCGTCATAGATTTTCAGGAAATTCGGGTCGCGCGACATCTGCTCGAGACGCTCGCGCGAAACGAGCCAGAGCATGCGGACCGGATTGTGGGCCGTCGTCCGCCAGAGCTGATAGTCGAGCGACCGAAAGACCTGCCGCGGGGTTGTCTGCCAGCTCCACCAGAGATTGCCGGCGAGTTCATCGAGACGGTGAATGCGCTGCGGCAGCTCGGGTAGTCCGGTGTAGCGAGAGCTCATGGAATTAATGATCGTATGCGTCCTGCATTCTGTTCGTCAACGCGCCGTCGCATGCGGCGCGACCTCACGACGATAATGTCGCAACATCGGCGTCACGCCGCCGATCCATGCGGCCGCCACGAGGCAGCCGATTCCGCCGCTGACGACCGACCAGCGGGCGCCCAGCCATTGGGCGACCGATCCAGCTTCGAGCTCGCCCAGCTGCGGCCCACCCATGAAAAAAACCATGTTGACACCGGTCATGCGGCCGCGGAGATGGTCCGGCGTTTCGAGCTGCCGGACGACGTTGCGCAGCACGGTGCTCACGGTATCGGCGAATCCCGTCATCGCCAGGCACCCGAAGGTCAGCCAGAACGAGGTGGACAGTCCGAAGATCACCGTCGCCAGTCCGTAGGCCGCCACGCTCCAGAGCAGCACGACGCCGCGGCGATCGATGGCATCGATGGCTCTCACCATCATCAGGCCCGACACCGCCGCGCCCACGGACGGCGCGGCGTAGAGCCAGCCGTAGCCTCGAGCGCCCACGTGAAGAATGTCCTGCGCGAAGATCGGCAGAAGAGCCGTTGCGGAGGAGAAGAACGTCGCAAAGAAGTCGAGCAGCATGGTCGAGCGGATCATCGGGCTTCTGAACACGAAGCTCAGGCCTTCGCGCACCGCGCGCCAGCTGACTTCCGCTGGGGGCTGGGCCGCATCCCGCACCACGTTGATCTCGCGCATCATGAGGAGCGCCACGATCACGCACACGAAACTGGCGGCGTTGAGCGCGTACACCCATCCGACCCCAAGCGTGGCGATGACGATGCCCCCGATCGACGGACCGGTGACCGAGGCCATCTGGAACATGATCGTGTTCAGGCTGATCGCGTTGGCTAGATGTTCGCGCGGCACGAGCGACGGCAGCATCGCCTGGCGCGCAGGGGCGTCGAACGCGCCGGCCACCGATCCGAGCGCCGCCAGCACATAGATTGGCCAGGGCCGGGACACGCCGTTGAAGGTGATCGCGGCGAGCACGACCGCTGTGATGGCCGCGCCCGTCTGGGTCACGAGCATCACTCGGCGCCGATCCCAGGCATCGGCCACGGCGCCCCCGGCGATTGAAAACACCACGATCGGGACCAGCCGAACGAGCCCGACCATTCCGAGCGCCAGCGCCCGACGCTCGGGCGAGACCAGCAGCGAGACGTGCCACAGCAGCGCCGCCATCTGCATCATCGATCCGGAAAAGGAGATCAGCTGGCTAATCCAGAGCAACCGGAAATTGCGGTACCGAAGAGCGGCGAGGGACGAAGGGCGACGCAAGGAATGGGAGTATAGCGCGTGAAAGATGTGCTACCGTTTCTCACATGGTCGTGGTGCGCACCGCCGGCACTGTTCTCGCCATCGGCCTGATTTGTCTGCTCATCGCCGTCTCGCCCTTGCGCGGCCAGTATGTCAGGCGCCGCGTGAGTCCGCACGAGACGTCCAACAGCATGGTGGACGGCGCGAAGATTTCAATTACGTACGGCCGGCCGTCGATGCGTGGCCGGAAGATCTTCGGCGGTCTCGTTCCCTACGACCGCGTCTGGATGCCCGGCGCCGACGAAGCGACAATCTTCGAGACCAGCGCACCGTTGCAGTTCGGCGACTTCCGCCTCCCCAAAGGTGCTTACACGCTCTACACGCTGCCGTCGGAACGCACGTGGACCCTGATCATCAACAAGATGACCGGGCAATTTCACACTGTCTATCCCGAAAGCCAGGATCTGGCGAAGCTCGCGATGACGATTGAACATCTCAGCTCGCCGGTTGAGGAGCTGACGATCAAAGCCGTGCCCCAGCCGCAGGGCGGCGGCGCCGTGCAGCTCGAGTGGGAACAGACCAGGGCGTCCACGCCGTTCACGGTCTTACGCTGACCACTTACTTCTCACTTACTTGTTAAGTGAAAAGTGAGAAGTAAAAAGTGAAAAGGGAAGTGCGAAAGTGAAACGTTCAAAGTAAGTGCCCAACTTACCTGGAAACTTTTAACTTTCGTACCTCCACTTTTTACTTTTCACTTTTAACTTTTAACTTGGGAAGTGCCCCAAGTGACACCTACCCTCGTTTTTCATACAATCCCACCCGCATGCAGTTTGATTTCCTGAACGGCCTTTTCGTGCTGATGCTGTCGACCTTTATCGGGTTGATGGTCATTCAGCGCGTGTCGCGGCTCCTGCACACGCCGTTGATGTCGCTGACGAACGCCATCTCCGCCATCGCGGTCGTCGGCGCGATTCTTCTCGCAGGTGAGCAGGAAACGCGGCTGAGCACCTGGCTCGGCGCGCTGGCGGTCTTTGCCTCGACGACCAACATCGTGAGCGGATTCCTCATCACCGATCGCATGCTCAAGATGTTCAAGCGCCGGGAGCCCGGCAAATGATCGATCAGCTGACGCAGCTGATTTACCTGGTTTCCACCGCCCTCTTCATTTTTTCGCTCCAGTGGATGAGCGATCCCAAGACCGCACGGCGCGGCGTGTTCGCCGGCGTGGGCGGGATGACGCTGGCGGTGGTCGGCACGCTGCTCCATCCGCAAATCGTCAACTACAACTGGATCGCGATCGCGCTCGTGCTGGGTGCACTGGCAGGCATCCCGCTGTCACAGGTGGCGCTGACGGCCGTCCCGCAGCGGACGGCGCTCTCACACGCATTCGGCGGCCTCGCAGCCGGCCTCGTCGGCACGGCGAAGTACTACTTGTGGGCGCAGCAGGGACAGCTGACACGCTTCCGCATGGGCGCCATCGCCTTGGAAGTGATCCTCGGCTTTCTCACGCTGACCGGCAGTCTCGTTGCCGCGGGCAAGCTGCAGGAGGTGCTGCCGACGCGCCCGATCATGTACCGCAACCAGAACCTGATCAATTTCACGCTTCTGGGAGTGGCGATTGTCATCGCGGTGCTCCTCGTGATCGATCCGGCACGTCCATTTCTCTTTCCGATCCTGCTGGCGCTCGCGTTGACGTTCGGCGTCCTGCTCGTGCTGCCCATCGGCGGCGCGGATATGCCCACCGTGATCTCGTTGCTGAACTCCTATGCGGGTCTCTCGGCAGTCGCGATGGGGTTCGTGATGGAGAACCGGCTCCTCATCACCGCGGGCGCGCTCGACGGCGCCTCCGGTCTGATTCTCTCCATCGTCATGTGCAAGGCGATGAACCGATCGTTCACCAACGTGCTGTTCGGCGCGTTCGGTCAGGTGAAGGCGGCCGTGGGACAGGTCGAACAGCGCACCGCCAAGAGCGCGACGGCCGAAGATGCCGCCCAGCTGCTGGAGAACGCCTCGAGCGTCGTCATCATCCCCGGCTACGGAATGGCCGTCTCGCAGGCGCAGCACCGCGTGCACGATTTGTACGAGGAACTGGCGAAGAGAGGCGTGGACGTGAAGTTCGCCATCCATCCGGTCGCGGGCCGGATGCCCGGGCACATGAACGTCCTGCTCGCCGAAGCCGAGATCCCGTACGACCGTCTGGTGGAAATGGACGATATCAACCCGGAGATGCCGCAGGCGGACGTGGCGCTGGTGATCGGTGCCAACGACGTGGTAAACCCCGCCGCCCGGCGAGACAAGAACAGCCCCATCTACGGCATGCCGATCATCGACGCGGACCGGGCGAAGGTGGTGCTGGCCATCAAGCGTTCGATGAATCCCGGATTCGCCGGAATCGAGAACGAGCTCTACTTCGCCGACAACACGCTGATGCTCTTCGGCGACGCCAAAGGTGTCGTGGGCGACATCGTGAAACATTTGCACGGCGGCGCCGGGCACTGACGTACGACGAACCACGAAGCCTCGAAGGACCACGAAGACACGAAGATCTTTTGGATTGCCCCTTCGGGCCTTCGCGACTCACGACGAACCACGAAGCCTCGAAGGACCACGAAGACACGAAGATCTTTTGGATTGCCCCTTCGGGCCTTCGCGACTCACGACGAACCACGAAGCCTCGAAGGACCACGAAGACACGAAGATCTTTTGGATTGCCCCTTCGGGCCTTCGCGACTCACGACGAACCACGAAGCCTCGAAGGACCACGAAGACACGAAGATCTTTTGGATTGCCCCTTCGGGCCTTCGCGACTCACGACGAACCACG
>JADMIO010604179.1_pt1 | contig 14830 bp, 12 predicted proteins | sample 8958161 | NCBI WGS metagenome assembly JADMIO01 (sample SAMN16585339, study PRJNA669376) | soil metagenome | isolation source: Crop rotation soil | place: USA: Cullars Rotation, Alabama | collected 2011 | reverse complement strand
AGCTGAAGGTGGCGTTGGTGCTGCCGTTCGGCACAACCACGCTGATGGGCGGCGAAGAAACCGCGCCCGCGCCGGCAGTGACGGCCAGATTCACCGTCGTGTCTCCTAAGGCTGCGATCGCCAGCGTTACTTTGCCGACCGTAGACTGGCTTCCCACAACGCTCGCGGGCGTGAATGCCAGCGTGGTGGGCGTGTTGGGCAGCACCGGCAGGCTCCCGGTCTTGGCCGTTCCGTTGAGGGTGGCCGACATGATGACCGTGGTGGAGGAAGTAACCGCCACGGTACTCAAACTGAAGGTCGCGCTGGTGGCGCCGTTCGGCACCACCACGCTGGCGGGCGGAGAAGAAAGCGCGCCAGCGCCGGCGGTGACGGCAAGGTTCACGGTCGTGTCTCCCAAGGCTGCGATCGCCAGGGTCACCTTACCGACCGTAGACTGGCTCCCGATGACGCTGGCCGGAGTAAAGGTCAAGGTAGTGGGCGTGTTCGGCACGACGACCAGGTTCGCGCTCTTGGTAACGCCGCTGACAGTGGCAGTCAATGTGACGGTGGTGGGAGAGAAGACCGCCACCGTGCTCAGGCTGAAGGTGACGCTTGTGCTTCCGGCCGGGATCACCACACTCGAAGGCGGCGATGCCAGTGCCGCGGCGCCGGCGGTGACGCCGATTGCGATTTGTGTATCGGCTATTGGCGGCGCTCCCAGGGCAACTACAACCGTGGTGTTGAGGCTGCCAATCACGGTGCTGGGGGTGAATGTGATGGCGGTGGGCCCATTGGGAGTGACGGAGAATGTGGCGACTTTGCTGCCGCCGTTGGCAGCCGCGGTGATCTGAACCGTGGTGACTGCGGTGACATCGACTGTGGGCACCGTGAAGGTGCCACTGGTGGCGCCCGCCGGAATCACGATCTGCGAGGGCATGGCACCGACTGCCGCCGCGCCCCCGGTCGCGGTCAGGGTGACCGTGGTATCGGCGTCCAAGGCGCGCCCGAATGTCATGGTGCCGGTAGTGCTGCGGGTGGCAATGAGCGATGCCGGCGCGAAGGTCAGCGTAAGCGGCCAATTGGGGTTCACTACGATGGAGGCCGTGCGAACGGACGCATTCACGGTGGCGCTGATGCCGACGGTAGTGGCGGAGGTGACCGGCAGGGTTTGTATGTCAAAGACGGCCGACTTCTGCCCGGCAGGTATGAGAACCGTCGCCGGCACCTGGGAGACGGCTGCAGAGCCCGCGGTGACTGTGATGGCGACGTTGGTATCGACAGCGGTGGTGCTGTTCAGAAGGAGGGAGCAATGAGATGGCACGCCTCCGCCAGTGACCGTGGCGGTGCAAGTGAGCGACGAAAGAACCGGAGCCAAAACCGTCAATCCACCGGTAAACGTGCTGTTGTTCCAGCTAGCGGTGATCGCCGCCTGAATATTGCTGGAAACCGCTGACGTCGTGATTTGGAACGGAGCGCTGATGCCGCCCACCGGAATGCTGACGGATGACGGGATTCCGATGGGATCGGAGGTAGAAAGCGCGACTAAGGGAGCGGTGCCCTGCGGTATGGCTCCCGCGAGATATACGGTGGCAGTAGATGTCTGTGGGGGCGTGACAGAAGCCGGCGAGACCAACATGTTGTAAATGGCGGGCGGACTGTTCAGGACACCGGAGGCATCGATCATGTATAGCCCGTTATCGCGCTCCGAGACAAGGACGCGATCGATACCGAATTGCGGGAAGACACCCCAGGCTCCGTTGAACAGACTCGTCTGAAAGCCGAGAGTAGGCGCCACGTCGTAGCTGCCGAGCAGCACGGGATGTGTAATGTCGGTGATGTCGAAGATCAGCAGTCCGGCCTGATCCCAGGAGACGTATAACAGGTTACCGATGATCACGGGATTGCTGGGACAGGTCGCATCGATGCCATAAACCGGCATCGTGATCACCGAGGTGACAGTAACCGAGGCGGGGTTGCTGATGTCATAGATGGTGACCTCACCGGGAGTGGTCTCCCGTGCGCACGCCAGATAGTGGGAATCGCTGGTTGGCCAACAACTATGCGAGCCAAATCCGCTTGGTATCTGGCCCAGAAGCACAGGCGGCACGGTACGAATGTTGCTCACGTCCCAGATCTCGGTCTGATTGGCGAACTCGGAAGTGTACAGGCGGCCGTTATAGGCGATCTGATCGTGAACACCGGGAAGTCCGGTGGCGGTGAGCCACGTCCAGAGATGAACCGGCGCGGCGGGATTCGTCACATCCCAAGCCTGCATTTGGGAATTGACTGGATAACCCGAAAAATACAGAACATTATCGTCCACCCACACGTTATGGACGCTGTCATAGGCGCCGTTCGCCGCGGACAGCCGGGACAGTAAGACGGGATGGAGAGGATTTGCGAGGTTGAGGATATGCACGCCCCCGCCCGCATTGCTGGCGAAATAACCGATCCCACCCTTGACCTTGACGTCTTCCATGTCTTTGTCGAGGCCCGGCGCCACATAATTCGCGACCAAGGAGATGGCGTCGGGATTCGAGATGTCGTAGATCTGAACGCCGTTTCCCTTGTCGGATCCGAGATAGGCATAGTTGCCCTCGGCCCAAAAATCACCGTACCTGCGGGTGATGGGCGGACCGGGAGTCTTGGAGCGAAGGACGGTATGCAGCGTCTGAGCGGCTGCCGACGACGCGAGGATCGTCAGGACGGTGAAGATGGCGGAATGGCGCGGAGAGAGAGCGGTAGGGAGAAGTCGCATGAATTGGAACGTCCTTGAGGCGTTGAACTATCGGCCCTGTCGTGGGATGTTTCAGAGCGCCGACGCAGGAGCATCTGGAGTGCCAATTCAGACGCACTGTTAACCGAATGAAACAATAGTGTTTATGGTGAACGAACAGCTCATTCCTGCTGTGGTGAGCGGGATGAATTAGTCGGAAACAACGCCATTGTTTAGGACGTCTGGCTCAGCGCCATCAACAGTTTACGACTGGAACGCGATCACAACAAACGCCGGGAAAGTCCCCACTCGCGGGAATCGCCGACTGGTGTCCAGGCGGATCACCGGCGGCGGAACGGAGCAAGCTGTTGGAATGTGCAAGCTCGAATCCGTGTCGTGTGGGCGGTGGCTGTGATGGGTCCTCCCGGCGAATTCGTCTTCGCTCTCGTATCATCCAAAACAGAAACGTGCCAGAATGTAGGTGGGTGAACAGAAAATGGCCATTTCACGGCTTACGAATGAGATCATAGACGCAGCCATCCTTGGCTTCGAAGAACAGAAACGCCGACTCGACGAACAGCTCGCGGAACTTCGCACCATGCGTTCGGGCGGATCTTCCGCAGGATCTACTTCCCGACGAAAAATGAGTGCTGCCGGGCGCAAAGCCATTGCCGAAGCGCAGCGGAAGAGATGGGCGGCACTGAAAGATGGTGCGGCGGCACCGGAGAAAGCGCCTAAGAAAGCCAAGCGCAAGCTCAGTGCTGCCGGTAGAGCGGCGATTGTGGCCGCGCTCAAGAAACGGTGGGCTGCGAAGAAGGCGGCCAAGAAGGCGTAGGCGGGCCACTGAGTTTGGGGGCGGGGGGCAGGATAAGAGGGCCCGACGATGGTTCCGGGAGGCGTCAGGCAGTGTAACTCGACTTGTCGCTCCTAGTAAGGCGATGATTGTTCCGGGTTCTGCAGGCGTGTCGATTGTGGTGGTTTGATTGATCATGGTATTGGTCTGCAAACCACTTAGTCTTCTTCACGTTCCCACTCATAGTCAAACGCGATTTCTATGGAGAGGCTTGCGACTCAGGTCTTTGGCCGCTACGGCGAGCCGAGTTGCTTGTCGCGTCGATGCGCCCGCTCACTACGGACATCGCCGCTGTTTGCGTGTAAGGGGTAGATTGGTGTTCGGCAAGCGTCGCGATGGGATGGCTGACCCACTTATACGGGCCGCCGGCCTACCGAATTGCTGGGATAAATCGTGAGTTTTGCCGATGTCGCCAGGTTCTCAAATACGCTGTCGCGCCTGGTGTCTGGTATGCATGAGCGGCGGTGGACGGAGCCGGCAAAGGCAGGGCAATGAGGCCCACATAAAATCCAATTAAGGAGAGTTTCCAATGAAACACACCACCCTGTTGACCGTCGCATCTCTGCTCTCGCTCCTCTTCCTGACCCTTCACATTACGGACGACATCGTTCGCGGGATATCGAAGGCCGAGAGCTCAAACATCGCGCTGCTCGTCCTGGCATTCCTGCTGTACGGGACACTCGTGCTTCCCGAACGGAAATCGGGACATGTCATCATCCTGATCGTCGGATTGCTGGCAGCAGCCATGCCCGTGATGCACATGAGGGGGGCACATTACGGCGAGATCGCGAAATCGCCCGGCGGCTTTTTCTTCGTCTGGACACTCTGGGCGCTCGGCGGGCTAGGAGGCTTCACCTTGATCCTTTCGGCGCGCGGACTGTGGGACCTGCGACGAGGGCGGGTTCAGTAGTCCCGGGCGATGGACGGTGGCGAGTCGTGCCGGTTGGATGTAGCGACGCTAAGACCGGCAGAGGCCATCTTGAGATCCACCATGCCGATATGGCACTTTTCACTTGCGGATTTCGCTCGGATGCTCCCACGCGAAGGCGAATGCAGCGATCGCATTCGAGCTCGCCCAAGTGAGCAGTAGTCGAGGACGGAGCGCCTGCGTTCAGCCTTTGAATTCTATTGTTGAGAGCCCCGAGAGGCACAGTGGATGGCAACGTCCGGAGTATCGCCGGCAGGTTGTCGAGCACATACTGCGCCCGCAAGTCGCCGGTGGCGATCGGACTTCGTCGAACGTTATCAGGCGTCCGGAGAACGTGCTATCGTACGCCAGATGAATAACAAGGATACCGGGCGCGAACGAGTGCAGCAAACCGGTTGAGTGATTCTCGCTGAATGCCGGCGCAGGTTGAAGCGAATGGATGGCGCGAGGCAGAGCGCAGCCTCGCAATGGAGGGAGGAGATGAGGACGGGACGATTGGAGGCGTTCAGCGATGGCGTGATCGCGATCATCATCACGATCATGGTGCTGGAAATGAAAGTGCCTCACGGCGATAGCCCACATGATTTGTTCCCCGTGCTGCCGGTCTTCCTCAGCTACGTCCTGAGTTTCGTGTATGTCGGCATCTACTGGAATAACCACCATCACCTGCTGCATGCCACTACGGCGGTAACGGGCGCGATCCTTTGGGCGAACCTGCACCTGTTGTTCTGGCTGTCTTTGTTTCCGTTTGCTACCGGGTGGATGGGGGAGAATCATTTCAGCGTGCTACCTACCGCACTCTACGGCGTCGTGCTGCTGATGGCCGCGATCGCGTATTACCTGCTCCAGCAGGCAATCATCCGTTCCCAGGGACCGAATTCGATATTGAAAAAGGCGATTGGCCGGGATTGGAAGGGCAAGCTTTCGCCCGTGCTGTATATCGCTGCGATTGTTACCACCTTGCTTTCGCCGTGGATCTCCGAGGGAATTTTCGTGACCGCGGCGCTGATCTGGCTCATTCCGGATCGACGTATCGAAAAGGTTTTGCCTCGGAGTCAGGATTAGAGTCTTATGGCGTGATCGCGATCATAATTAGGATCATGGTGCTGGAAATGAAAGTCCAGCCTGTCTCCACCGGTGGGAAGTCCGTGGTGCCCAGATCCTTTTGGGCGAGCAGGCGATACACGAGCCTGCGCGTACCGCCGCAAGGAAGCTGCCGGTCGCATCCATCCAGCCATCGTCCGCTTCTTTCGTGCGGGCTGATTATATGAACAGCGGCCGCGGCGCGCATAGCGCGATCCGCTCGTGCGAGCCGAACGGCAGATCGTTGCAATGCAGCGGACGGCGTACTCGGTTGAGAGGGTCATCTGTTCCCGTACAGCGCTCCCTCACGGTCGCGCCTCTGTGTCGGGCGGACACAAAGGCGCGATCGGTAGGGGAGCGCTGTGCGGGGCTTAATTATTCGGCGCGCTTTACGGCGACGGGCTGCGGATGGCGATCATCCCTTCCAGAGATGACGCGTCAAGTTAGGCGGGAGTTTTCGCACAAGTCGGTGAGGAAGCACGGCGTCGAGGTGAATTTCAGCGCCACCGCGTAAAGGCATTGGGATATTATGTTCCGCAGTCATGACACTCGGAAACTCGTTCTGGCATCGCATCGTGCTGGTTACAGTGACGGCGGGCGCGATTTATGGGCAGGTGATTACAGGGTCGGTGAACGGGACGGTTCTGGATCCCGCCGGGGCGGCGGTGCCGAACGCAAAGGTCCGCGCGGTGAATACGGCGACCAATCTGGCGGTTCAGACGACAACGGATACGGACGGCCGGTATACGATTCCGTCGCTGCCTCCGGGAGGGCCGTACTCGATCACGATATCGGCGGCCGGGTTCGCCAATGAAGAGCGCACGGGCATCGTGCTTGACGTCAATCAGTCCGCGCGAATCGATTTTACGTTGAAGATCGGCTCGGCGACGGAAACGGTTGAGGTGAAGGCGGAGGCGCCGCTCACCGACGCCACCACGGCGGCCATGGGGCAGGACATCAAGAGCGACAGCATTGTGGACCTGCCGCTGAATCAGCGCAACACGTATTCGTTTGTCTTTCTGGCGCCGGGTGTACAGGGCGACGTGAGTTTCACGTACAACAACATGAACTTTTCGATCAACGGCGGGCGGCCGGGCACGACGGATATTCTGGTGGACGGCATTCCCTCGTCGCCGGGATTGGCGAATCCGAACCAGGGGATCGCGGTGTTTCCTTCGGTGGAATCGGTGCAGGAGCTCAAGATTCAGACCAGCGCGTATTCCGCCGAATTCGGACGAAGCGGCAGCGGGATCATCAATCTGATCTACAAGTCGGGTACCAACCAATTCCGTGGCACGCTATTCGAATTCCTGCGGAATTCCGATCTGGATGCGAACACCTACTTCGCCAATTTGAACAACACTCCCCTGACGAATTTCAAACGCAACCAGTTCGGCGCGAGCGCCGGAGGTCCGGTCTATATTCCGAAACTGTATCACGGCAGGAACAAAACCTTTTTCTTCGCGGCGTATGAAGGATTGCGCCAGGGCAGCGCCACCACATTGACCACGACGGTGCCAACGGAGGCGCAACGCACCGGCGATTTCACGAAGCTGCTCACCGCGGCAGGGCAGCTGATCACGATCTACGATCCCACGACGACCGTGGCTCAAGGCTCTGGTTTCGTGCGGACGGCGTTTCCGGGAAACGTGATTCCCGCCAACCGGATCGATAAGGTGGGTCTGAATGTGGCGGGATATTTTCCGCTGCCGAACCGTGCCGGCGCGGCTAATTCGGGCACGAACAACTACTTTGCGGCGGGGACGGCGGTACTGAACACGAATATCCTGGACACGAAGATCGACGAAATTCTGAGCGATCGCAGCCGGTTCTTTGTGCGTTATTCACGGCTGGGACTCAACCAGCCTTCGCCAGTGCTGTTGCCTGCGGCCGTGGCCGCCGCGCAGCGCAGTCCGGACAATCAGGCGCAGTTGAACAACAGCGTGTCGATCAACTACACGCTGACGCTGAGCCCGACGCATCTGCTGGAAATGCGCTATGGCTTCGCACGCATCAAGCTGGACTACCGCTCGATCAGCCTGGGCTTCGATCCGACCAAGCTCGGCTTTCCCAGCTACATCGCCGCCAATGCCGATCACCTGATCTTTCCGGGCATCGCGCCGGCGAACTATTACAGTATGGGCGCGCCCGGACAGGGCGATACGCGCGATCCTTCGTTTGAGAATCATCTGGTGGCGCTGGAGGACACGCACATTCTCGCCGCGCACAACCTGCGCTTTGGAGTGGAGGCGCGTCTGTTGCGGGTGGACGATACGGAATCGGGCTCTTCGACCGGGAACTTCACGTTCACGAATGGAATTACGCAAGGTCCGAACCCGAATGCCGCGAGTGCGACGGCGGGGAATTCGATCGCGTCGCTGCTGCTGGGCGTAGGCAGCGGCTCAATGGGGATCGCGCTGAAAGATGTCGCCACGCAGAGTCACTACTATGCGGCGTTCGTCCAGGACGATTGGAAGGTAAGCCGCAAGCTGACCTTGAACCTGGGTCTGCGGTGGGACCTGGATATTCCGCGGACGGAACGCTTCGACCGGTTGGAGACGTTCGATCCGCTGGCGCCGTCGCCGCTGGCGGGGCCGAGCGGAATCGCAGGTCTGCACGGCGGGATCGTGTTCGCGGGGGTGAACGGCAGAAGCCGCCGGCAGTTCGATCCGGAGTGGCACAACTTCAACCCGCGCTTCGGCTACGCGTTTCAGGCGTCGCGCAACACGGTGCTGCGCGGAGGCGCCGGCGTTTTTTATGCGCCGACGCTGCGCGGGGCAGGCGCAACGGTGGGCAGCACGGGCTACGGCGCCACCACGAATTATGCCGGCAGCCCGGACGGCCTGACGCCGGCGGTGTACCTCAGCAACCCGTTCCCGACGGGACTGAATCTTTCCGCGGGCAACTCGCAAGGCCTGTTGACGGGCATCGGCAGCTCCTTCGAAACTCCTCTCACCGGCGATAAGAAGGTTCCGTACACGGTGAGTTGGAGCTTCGACGTGCAGAGGCAATTGCCGGGCGGCATCCTGATCGATGCCGCATACGTAGGGAATCACGGCGTTCACCTCAATATGGGCGGCGAAAACACCATCAATCTGAATCAGCTCACGCCGGATATTATCGCGCTGGGGACGAAGCTTCAACAGAGTGTGGCGAATCCGTTTTACCGGCTGATCACGACAGGGCCGGAAGCGGCGGCGACGGTGCCGCTGGCATATCTGTTGACGCCGTTCCCGCAGTTCACAGAAGTGGACAACATGTACCCCACCGGCGGCTACAGCGAATACCACGCATTGCAGTTGAAGGTGGTGAAGCGATTCAGCCACGGATTGAACTGGCTGATGTCCTTCACGGGGCAAAAGACGATCGACGATTTTTCGATTCTGTCGAATGTGGGCAACAGCACGGGCGGGATTCAGAACATTTACAACGGGAAGGCGGAGCGGTCGATCTCGTCGAATGACCGGTCGCGGCGGCTGGTGATCAGCGGGACGTATCAGTTGCCGGTCGGGCGCGGCAAAGCGCTCGGCGAGACCTGGAATCGCGGCGTGAACGCGGTAATTGGAGGCTGGCAGGTCAACGGGATCTACTCGTATCAGACCGGGTTTCCGATTTCGGTGACGGCGCAGAACACGTGCACGAATTGCGGCATCAACACGCTGCGCCCGAATAATAACGGCCAGAGCGCGAAGCTGGAAGGGCCGGTGTCGCAACGGCTCAAGCAATACTTCAACACGGGAGTATTTTCACAGCCGGCGGCGTTTACGTTGGGCAATGTGGCGAGGACGCTGCCTGACGTGCGGGCGCCATCGTCGCAGAATATCGATCTGTCGCTGTTCAAGATGTTCCAGCCGGTGGAGCGCGTCACGGTGCAGTTCCGGGCGGAGGCGTTCAATCTGTTGAACCAGGTTGTGTTCGGGATGCCGAATACCACGCTCAACTCGAATCAGTTCGGCGTGATCAGCTCGCAGGCGAACAGCCCGCGAACGATTCAGTTTGGGCTGAAGGTGAAGTTCTGACGGTATTTCAAGCGCGGTCGAGGAAGCGGCGATAGTCCGCAATTGGGACGGTGCACGCGGAGTCAGCGATCGCATCCTCGAGGGCGTTGTTCAGGTGGTCCCAAATGATGCATGCTTCCGGGTGGCCGGCGAGCCGTTCCCGGTTCGCATAACCTTCGAGCGCGGCGGGTATGGCATGGAGCGGGACAGCCGCGAATTCGAGCATCGGGTCGCCCCCAGCCGCCGTCCCCCCAGTCGATCAGAGCCAGCAACCTGCCTTTCGGGTCGCACAGGATATTCCATTCGTGGAGATCATTGTGAAGGAAGAGGGCGAAGCGGCCTCGGAGGATACGAACGGGCGAAGATCCAAGAGAAGCAGCTCGATTTCGCGAAACAGTTGGGCAGTTGCACGACCGGAATCGTCGAAGGCGATCAGTTCGGGTGTCAGGATGCCGGCGCTGCGGGCGATGGGGGCTGCAACGGACTCGGTGCGGGCATCGGGAATCGCGTCGGAGTGGTCGGTCGCAATTCGCAAGACCACATCGCGGGTGGCGTAGATGCGGTTGGCGAGGCCGGTGGCTTTGAGGGGTTGCCACGGGCCGGGGATGCGATAGGCGGCAAGTATGTGGTCAACGGGATCGTCGAGCGTCATCGGCCTTTCGGAAAGCCTTCAGGCGGCTTTGAAGCGCAGACGGAGCTATTCGCCTGCGCACCGAAGCCGCCGGCAGGGTTAGTGATAGTGGCGAGCGTGCAGATTCGAATGCTGGTACGGCTTCGAAACGGGGTTGTGGTGTGACATTGCCGGACCGGGCATTAACCACGCGGTGAATCTCCGCCACAAGAGAAGCAGCCTATTCCACATCGCTGTCCTCCTTCGCTTGCACCCTAGCACAAATGCGCGACGGAGTCATCGGGTGGGTGGGGACGGTGCGGTTTTGACTGCGCGCGACGCGGGTGGGCGCGGTTGGGGACAGGCGCGGTGGGCGTGGGACACGGGCGCGCGGGGTTGCGTGTGTGCGCAGTTCCGGGTGGGCGCGGGTGCGGGAGCATCCGACATGGGCGAGCGCGGTTGCGGCGGGTGGCGCTGCGGCGCGTGCGACACGGTAGGTGCGGTGCGCGTGGGCAGATGGACGCGCGAAGTACGTTGCGTGCCGCTAATGAATGGCTATGCGGCGAATCTCGTCCTGGATGGGAGCGAGACCCGTGTGCGACGCGTAGGCTTGCGTGGGGAGTTCGGCGATGGCGGCACCGAGCAATTGCAGGCGTTGATCGAGCGGTGGGAGCGGCGAGAATTGCGCGTTATTGCGGTTTTCGAAGCGCGGCAGTTCACGGGCGAGGTAACGGTCGAGGGCAGCGGGGTTGTAGCCGGCGGCGGACATGGCGGTGGCGGCGAGACGGTCGGCGGCGAGGTCCTGCTTCCGGTACATGTCGAGAAACCCTAGCGGGATGGCAAGACCGGCGCCTTGTCGCATGGCGTAGCCGGCCCAACCGCCCATGTAGATGAGCGGCTGTGAGGCGGTATTGACGAGCTCGGCCCTGGTTGCGCTCTTGGTGCCATGGCGCGACACGATGTGGGCGAGAGAGTGGGCCAGTATTCCGGCGAGCTCATCTTCATCCTGCGCGGCGAGGATGATGGACGAGGGCACGAATACGAATCCGCCGGGAAGCGCGATGGCTTCGGTGTAAGGGGTGTTGTCGTTGAAGAGGGCGAAGGTGTAAGTGAATTGCGGGCCGCCCAATTGAGCGGCGAGCCGCTGCCCGAGGGCTGTGATGTAGGCAAGCGCGGTGGGGCTTTCGAGGGGTTTGCGATCGCGAGCGACTTCGGCGGCTAGCTGTCGGCCGAGAGCGATCTCTTTCTCGATGCTGTAGAAGTTGACGCCTTTGTCGGGATCGCGCTGCTGCGCGGGAAGCTGGTACGCTCCGGCGACGGCGACGAGCAGGAGGAGGTTAAAGATGCTCCGCATACGTCGATTATGCCGCCGGGGGGAGTATCCTTTCAAAGATATGGTTAATTCGCAAGGATGGTGCAATCCTGTACGGGCCAGGCTACAGGCGGGCGAGCCGGTGTTCGGCGTCACAATCACGACGCCATCGGTGGAGGCGGCAGCGCACGCGGCGACGTTGGGCTTTCATTTTCTGTGGGTGGAGATGGAGCATTCACCGGTGACGCTGGAGTCGCTGCGGCTGATGGTGCTGGCGACCCGCGGGCTGCCGGCGGCGGTGTTCGCACGCGTGCCGGTAGTGGAGTTGTGGACGGCGAAGCGGGTGCTCGACCAGGGCGTGTGCGGGGTGATTTTTCCGTTTTCGGGGACGGCGGAGAAGGCGGCGTGCGCGGCGGCGGCGTGCCGTTATCCGCCGGTGGGGAAACGCGGGTCGGGCGCGGGTGCTGCAATTCGCGCGTGGCCGGCGGCGGGGAATTACTACGACTCGGCGGATGAGCACGTGGTCACGATGTGCGTGATCGAGGAGGCTTCAGCGCTGGAGCAGGTGGATGAGATTGCGGCGACACCGGGGGTCGACGTGCTCTTTATCGGGACGAGCGACCTCTCGTTTTCGCTGGGGCTGAGAGGGCGGCAGAATGAGCCGGCGCTGGATGCAGCGATCGGGAAGATTGTGGAGGCGGCGCGGAAGCACGGGAAATTTGTGGGGCGTCCGGCGGGAAGCGCGGAGCTGGTGCGGAAGTACCGGGAGCAGGGGTTCCTGCTGTTCCAGATGCCGACGGAGATCGGGCTGATGGAAATGGGCGCGCGGCAGTTGCTGGAGCCGCTGGGCGTGGCCGGCATTCCGGCATCGCAGCGGGCGACATATTAAGGAGATGGGAATGCGGCGGCTGGCATTGATTTGGTTGGCAGTGAGCGGGGCGCAGGCAGCGGACCTCACGCACGCGACCGTAGTGGCCCCGGTCAATTTGAGTGGGCCGGAGCGGAAAGCGGTCGCGATGCTAGTGGACGCGGTGCGGGAACGGACACGCATCACGTGGACAGTGGTGAATGCGGAGCCGGCGTCGGGAGCGGTGGTGCGGATCCGGCGTGGGAGCGGGGCGGCGGAGGGATATCAGCTGCGCGCGGTGGCAAACGGCGTCGAGATCGCGGGGAATGACGAGCGGGGAGTGCTGTTCGGGGTGGGCGGGCTGCTGCGTGCGCTCGAGATGCGGCGCGATTCAGTAACACTGTCGCGGACGCTGAACGTGACCACCGCGCCGAAGTATGCGCTGCGCGGCCATCAGTTGGGTTATCGGCCGAAGACGAATTCGTATGACGGGTGGAACGTGGTGATGTGGGAGAGCTACATCCGCGACCTGGCGGTGTTCGGGGCGAACGCGATCGAGCTGATTCCGCCGCGCAGCGACGATGCGGCGGATTCGCCGCACTTCCCGCTGCCGCCGATGCAGATGATGATCGAGATGTCACGGCTGGCGCAGGAGTACGGGATGCAGTGCTGGATATGGTATCCGGCGATGGATCGGGACTACTCGGACGCGGCGACGGTGGCGGCGGCGATCAAGGAGTGGGGCGAGGTATTCCGGCAGTTGCCGCGGGTGGACGCGGTGTTCGTTCCGGGCGGAGATCCGGGGCACACGGAGCCGCGGTATTTGATGGCGCTGCTCGAAAAACAGACGGAGAACCTGCGCCGGTACCATCCGAAAGCGACCATGTGGGTGTCGCCGCAGGGCTTCAACGCGGAATGGATGCAGCAGTTCTTCGGGCTGATGGACAAGCAGCCGGCGTGGCTGACGGGCGTGGTGTTCGGGCCGCAGGTGCGGGTGAATCTGCCCGAGCTGCGGGCGCGCATTCCGAAGCGATATCCGATCCGCTTCTATCCGGATATCACGCACAGCACGAACTCCGAATTCGCGGTGAACGATTGGGATGTGGCGTACGCGCAGACCGAAGAGCGCGAGGTGATCAATCCGCGGCCGCTGGACATGGCGAAGATCTTCCGCGTGCTGCAGCCGTTTGCAGACGGCGGTTTCCTGACGTATTCGGAAGGATGCAACGACGACGTAAACAAAGCGGTGTGGAGCGCGCTCGGATGGAATCCGGAAGTGGATGTGACGGAAGTGCTGCGGGATTATGGGCGGTACTTCATCGGCGCGGATATGGCGGACGGGTTCGCGCAGGGGCTGCTCGGACTGGAGCGGAACTGGCGCGGGGCGCTGCTCGGGAATACGGGAGTGGATGTGACGCTGGCGCAGTTCACGGAGATGGAGAAGCGCGCGACGCCCCAGCAGAAGCTCAACTGGCGATTTTCAGGAGGCGCTGTATCGGGCCAATTACGACGCGTATCTGCGCGCGCGGCTGAGCGACGAGACGCAGCGCGAGAAGCGCGCCATGGAGCGCCTGGCGATGGCGAGAACCACGGGCACGATGGCGGCACTGGCGTCGGCGGAAGCGGAGTTAACGGTCGACCCGGCGGCGCGGGCGGGCGCGGCGATGCGGTCGCGGGTGTTCGAGCTGGCGGAGGCGTTGTTCCAGAGCGTCCATATGCAGCTCAGCGTGCCGCGGTATGCGGCGATCGATGTGGGACGCGGGGCAAATCTGGATTTGATCGACCGGCCGATCACGAACGCGCCGTGGCTGCGGGCGCGGTTCGCCGAAATTCGCGCGGTGCCGGCGGAAGCAGCGCGGCTGGAGGCGATCGACGCGATCGTGAACTGGACCAATCCGGGACCGGGTGGGTTTTACGACGATCTCGGGGATCCGGCGAATCGTCCGCATTTGGAGATGGGGGAGGGATTCGACAAGGACCCGGCGTTCTTTCACACGGTGCGGACGGGATTCGGCAGCCGGCGCAACACGCCGTGGCGCATCTCGTGGCACCGGCACGCGGAGACGCTGTATGGGAACACGTTGAAGCTGCGTTATACGGGCCTGGACCCGTCGGCGCGGTATCGGGTGCGGTTCACGGAGACGGGCGATTCGACGCCGCGCGCGACGCGACTCACGGCGAACGGGGTGGAAGTGCATCCGATGCGGAAGAAGGAGGCGGAGGTGAAGGTGGCGGAATACGAGATTCCGGCTGAGGCGACGGCGGGTGGGACGATGGTGTTGGAGTGGACTCCGGATCCGGGGGAATCGGGGAATGGGCGGTTCGTGCAGGTTTCGGAGGTGTGGGTGGTGAAGAGATGAGCTAAGGCAAGGGGCCGAGCTCCCGTGCAGCGCTCGATTACGCTCGCGCCTCTGTGTCGGGTATGTCAGACACGGAGGCGCGACCGTAATTCTACTGTGTCATAAAGTTTAACAGCGACGGCAACACGTCGGACAACACGGAAG
>JADMIO011374091.1_pt1 | contig 14833 bp, 10 predicted proteins | sample 8958161 | NCBI WGS metagenome assembly JADMIO01 (sample SAMN16585339, study PRJNA669376) | soil metagenome | isolation source: Crop rotation soil | place: USA: Cullars Rotation, Alabama | collected 2011 | reverse complement strand
GATTGGAGCAGTTTTTCAGAAAAGGCAATGGAGCATATTAGTTTTGCTGTACCATTAAAGAACTCAAGAACTGATTCATTATCATCAAACAAAATAGATGAACCTATAGAATTATTACCATACACATCTGATCGAAAGAATAATCAAACGAAAATTAATGGAGATAATACGGTAGAGATTCCATCGACGAATGGAGAAGTTGTTTCTAGTGAACCAATATCAGAGAAAGCAATATCTGAATCGATTAAAATCAAAGTTATTATTTTAATCCTCTTTTTCGGCATGTTTATTACTAGTTTTATTCATTCTTATCAATGAAAAATTCTATTTTTATATGATAAATAATTCAAGAATATCTATTCCCTTTTTCTATCGACGAATAAATGTCTTTGAAGAATACATTGTTGAATATATCAAATCATATGAAAGATATTTCAGAAATATAACCACTATTGAATCAATTATCGAAAATAAAGATCCAATATCATACATAGAATAACTTCCGAAGAATGTACGAAAAGTAAATTGATAATGTCATCAAATGCCACGTTTACGAGTTTATAAATATTATTTAACTTCAACAGTACTTCTGAATAAAATATATTTTATTATGGCTTCATCATCACCATCAAATCGAAAATGACGCCACTATTATTGAATGGTTAAGTTGGCCGATATGGATAACTAAGGTACGATGTTGAACCTTGACACTATCAAGAAATATGGAATGACCTTGGAGAAGTTATTAATGGTTATATGTGTAGGATCACCCACACGATAGCATATTGATTACATGATGGGCAGTATCTGATCGATCATTGTGTGGTGAACTGTAATGATTGAGCGGAAGAATTTTGAGTCAAGCTAGCTTTCTGTACAAAACTACAACTAGTGACGGACTTCTTTCTTCTTTTCAGAGAAATCTCCTATGCTTTTTCTCTCAGTCAATTCGACCGATTAAATGGAAAGTCATAAAAAAAAATTGAACAGCCAAAGCGGTATCATAGTGGCACACGCTCATCCTTCTTCCCTATTCTATTCTATTCTATTCTAGGATTATAGGCTAGCTGATTTCATTATTGAGATTTCGACGGAAACTAACTGGAACTGAATCTGGAGCCGCAGATGATTGGGATTTATCAAGATCGACTATTACCAAATTCTAGCGTAAAGAAGGTTTATAGAGATCGTCATTGAACTCATATTGACCATAATTAAGACTGATCTAAACCGGAAAATGTCTGAAAGGAACGAAAACTAAGACAATTCAAACTGAAGGGGCTCAGTTTGATCTTGGACTCGGTAATGCCTTAATTTGAATTATCGGGCACATTTGAGCATTTCATCTGACAGCTATGTATTTTTCTTACTTAGGACGACAAATAAAATAATGTTACTTTACAATACTCAATCTTTTATCACATAGTTACATACGCTTTTATTAAATAATAAACCAACATCAGATTGTTTGTTTGAATGCACATATGAATGGAAAAACTCATATGTAAGAACATAACTTGTATAATTTTATTAGTATAAGACTGATATTAGTAAGCAGCTTGGTTAATAAAATATGTTTAGGATTGGTTTAAAATGATTTTTTTTAAAGAAAATTTAAATTGGTCCAAATTTATCTTGACCGTTCTTAGTTGGATCCCATCCTGTATTTTGCGGATTTCGTCGTCCATAATCTAATAAACCTTTCATATCTTCATCAGATAATGTAAAATCAAAAATATTCATATTTTCTTTGAGTCGTTCAATTCCAGATGTTGTTTTTGGGATAGTGATAAACCCATTTTGTAATGACCAACGGATAAGAATCTGTGCTGGTGTTTTTCCATATCGTTCACTTAATCTAAGCAAATATGGATCATTAAGAAATTGTCCTTTACCTAATGGTGAATAACCCATAATAGTAATATTATTTGTTCGACAATAATTAACAATATCTTCATTAGGCCACCATGGATGTAATTCAATTTGATTAACAGCTGGAACAAAACCAGCTTGTTTTAACCATTTTAAATGCTGAACACCAAAATTAGATACACCAATCGAACGAATTTTTCCTTCTCTTTGTAATTGAAGCATTTCTTCATACACTTCAAGTATATGACCACCTTGTGGTGCATGAATAAGATATAAATCAATATAATTAGTACCAAGTTGTTGAAGAGAATTATCAAATGATCTTCGAAGACCTTGACGACCATCATTAGTACGAAAAAGTTTTGTTGTTATAAATATTTGTTCACGATCAATAGTTTTCTTTATACCTTCACCGACTTGAGATTCGTTGCCATATATTTCAGCTGTGTCAACTAATGGATAACCAAGACGAATTGCATCACTAACAATCTGAACAGTTTTTGATGCTGCTGCTGCCTGATATAAACCTAAACCGAATATTGGCATCAAATGGCCATCGTTTAGTCTAATGCGAGACATTAAATTGAATGACATTATTTTCTAGAAAAAAAAAAGATTCATTAATCAACTAGTCAATGAGTCATTGGATAGATGAACGAGCGAAAGAGAAATTTATTTTTCATAGAATTGCATGGAGAGAAGTTTCATATCCACAGCAGATGTTGTGTCTTTTTAATAGTAGCCCTCTCCGCTCTCCAAAGTTGCTGGGGATGGTTCACTCGAAAGTTTTTGAAACTTTCAGAGTAAATAGATCTTGACGATTAGAGTAATATTTGTCATAGACACAGAGCATCTGGATGTTGTCTTCTATGAATTAATGGGTCAAAATTGTTTTACTTTTCATTCCATCCCTTCGAGACACTCCGTCATTTCTGTTACAGATGTTGAATACTGTCTGAGCTGTAGATTTCTTTTATTTCCATATATGTTTTATTCTTTAAATGCAAAGATGCGATAGTACAAATACAAGCTAGTCTCTCGGACATTTGCTTCCAAAACATATGTTTTCCCCCCTACACGTCTCAAATAGAATTCCAGACAACCTAACAACGCATTTAAAAGCGTCGAAGCCAGATGAAGATCTCATTCTCGTATTTTCCTTTGCCTCCATCCTCGCAAAATGCATCAGTTAGCTGAGAGAAAGGGTAAGCAAACATACATGGTGGATACAATTGACTAGTCAAACAGTCGCCAGACACATCATAAAAGATGCTTGCCTTTTCACCAGGACAAATTTTGTAAAACCTACCAAATATCACCAGAGCAACACTTCTGAAATATATACGTTCAGTCTTAAAACTAGGTTTTTAGAATAGATCAACAATGAAAAACATTGAATATTTTCAATTTGACTAACTTTGAATCTATAATGGAATCTCAAAATGTGTTTAATAAATAAAAGACAACTCAAAGCATCTGTCAAACAGAAAAAACAAAACTTTGAAGACTACCCTTTCAAAAGTACTGTTCTTATAAATAAAAAACGTGTTAAAAAATAATCCACATTCCGTTGCATGTATATTGTTGTATTTATAAAATAAGAGTACAGCAAAAAAACATAGTACAAAACTAAATTTTATATTATGCACTAAATTTATCACAGAATCAATAAATACTGATTAAAATAATCCATGGACGGAATTGATTGATTTGTCTGAAGACGACAGATTAAATTTATCTTGTTCATTTGATTTTTTCTAGATATATAAAAAAAAGTAATTCGACATATTCTATTGCAATCAAATACATACAATCCACTGACCAAATCCATTATTTTGAAATGCTTTATTAACCTACAAATCAAAATAATGATGTCTCGCTTCATCAGAAGGAAATAGATTCTACCTCCATTTTCGCTGATTGATAATCAACAGCCAGTTGTTTAGCAGCATAATACATTGTCGGTATTGGTTCTGATTTAAGTTTATTCATCAAAGTCATCCATTGTTGAAACAAGGCTGCTTTTGATACCATTGATGGTTCATCTACAGTTTCTCGTACATACATATATCAAGAAAAAAAAAGATGTCTTACGTGATATTGTCAATCCACTTAAAGTATCAATAATTTCATATTTTTGATCAACACAATTCCATATAAACGCATGGTGTGGTGCACGAGTCGTCTTTCGTATTTCCGGACTACTCGCACCTAAGATAAATGGTTGTCGTAATCCATACGGTGTTGAAAGATAATTCACTCTCTACAAATATTGATATCATTTTTCTCTAATTATACAATCTATTTTGTATTTACCTGTTCTATTCGAGAAAAAAATGCTCGTCGAATATGTTCACTGTGATATAGACTTCCAATGATAATACTGGTATAATAAATTGGATCAATTAATGTACTTAATAAAGCACCTGTTATACAAAAAGACCTGTTAGCACAATCCTTGTGTGATTAAAATATGAATAAGTTATTGAATTTCTACCCACTGTTAATGCATGTCGATGATGGCAGATTTTAATCGTACTATATTACAGTGAATGTAAACAAGGGCGAAGCGAGACATCTTGAATTCCCTCGTATTTTACACTGATTCATATTCGATGACTATTACACCTTACTGATTTCTTAGGCATGTTTGCGACAAATCCAAAGAGATCGAATTTTAGATGACTTTGAGTTTCAGGTAAGCACTCGTCGGTTTGACAGCGACCTGATGAGCTCTAGCTATGTCCTGTGAATGCAGGAAGAAGTTGCTAAGAATGTCCTATAAAAAAGGATTCAGTGGATCCAAATTTGTTTTTGCATCTGAGCTCAATTCCAATCATACTCTTAGTGAATATTAAAGTTTCTTATTTTATACCCGATAGTTGCTCTCAAATACACTCTCGATATGTCTCTAGCAATCTTGATAATAATTTTGTAAGAATTGAGTTAGAACAGACTATTTTTTCAGAATAGTGTCTGTTGAGTCAAATCGAACGGCCCGTACTGACAAGTCCTTGATGTCTTTCTAAATCTCTAATAAGTATACTGCGTAGAGTTTAGGTCTGAAAATTCGGTATCAAGCGAGTATGAATCCGATCTAGCAGTTGTTACTGTAAAGTAATAACCAGTTCTAATTTAATTCTGACGAGATCATCGTTAGAATTCCTTGAAAAATGTGTAACACGTGTTAGTAGTTGAATAGCAATAATCGAGAAAAGTATATCGTATTTCCAAAATGACTATCAAATTTCGATTAAAGAAATTTTATTGAGAACATTGCGAATAGGAATCGGATTCAGGTCTAGAATTTACGGATTCCACAAACTTTACTGAGACTCATTGCCAAATAAGGTGGCAAGGAAGGAATGCAAATTCCTGTCTCTATACTTCTATAATCTCTTTAGATCGTGTTTCACAAAAGATTAGACTTTTCGTTTTTACCTTGTAAACCAATAAAATTCCATCGACATAATTTATCTGAACAAGACATAGGTAAGAGTCGTTCCCTATCATATATTACATCCCATGTTTTTACATTTTGATGTATAGCTGTAGCTGAAACCGGGCTTGTACCTTCACCAAAATCAATTTTTGTTCTTAATAATCCACGAGATTTTCTTAATGAATGTTGAAAATCTTGCATTAAAGTTACGGATGATATTTTGTCAGAGGTAATTGCTTGTGGTGAAAATAGTCGACCATCACCACATGGAACTGCGGAAACATATAAATGAAAAGCAATTGATGTTTTTAGTCGAAATCGATTAATATTATCAATTTTCTCAAAAATTGATTCATCTAAATTTCCATTAATTAATAATTTTAATTGTTCATAACAATAACGAATTAGACAACGACGAGCTATTATTTCCGCATGACAATCATTTAATGATTGTCCGTTCAGTGTTAAACGATCACCGCTACTACATTTTGTTCCTGTTGTTACACAAATGATTTCTATTGATTCGAGATTATAATCACGTGTAAGAACAATACCAGATAAAACTTTACGTCGTTGAAGGCGTATATCATTTTCTGTTAATTGTTTAAATTTTTCTTGAATACATGTTGCAATACGATCAGCAAATTCATGACGAGAATATGGGAGATCATTTGGAAGACCATCATTTTCCTTCAATGAGTCTCCTGCAAATAAAAACACATTATAAAATGATCAGCATATGTTAGAGACTTTTACGGATTCTAAATCAGTAGTTTATTTATTTTCTTGCTTCTGTCGAAGACAGTGTTTGTTAGATGTAGATTATGTCTACAATAATATTGTATTGTTTTTTTCCAGCCAAAGAATCTTTATGATATCCAATAAGTGATGGTGAAAATAGGAATGCACAAATATAAATAAAATTTGTACTGTCATTTACTCATATACTTTTATCAGTTATATATGTACTCTTATGACATCATGTACTAGGTATAAAAACTGGCAACTTAACAATTAAAAAGCATGCATTGCTAAGACTACATGTAATGGATCTAAACGTCTAGAATATAACAAGATGAGGGTTAGGAAGCATTACCTGGTTGTGAACGGAAGGTAGACAAGCACATACATGAACAGCATGATTTATTGATCGAGCAGTAGTTGCGTACCATACATATCACAAACTTTCAAATTCTTGACTTTAGAGTCAACAGGTATAGTAATGAGACTATATATATCAGTGCACATGGCTATGTATGCTCTTAAACTCTAGGTTTTGTGACTCAGCACATAATGTGATCCGAATAAAAACAAGCTATGATAACATCTGCAAGTGCATGACACACCTTTTATGATTGTCTTACTCATACTCATGTATTTTCAGCGATAGAGAACACATGAAGTATATGATGAGAGATTGTAAAGGTTTCAGACTGCGGTAGAATAAATTCAATTCAATCATTGTCAGTTTATGAGCGTGATGTGCACCTCAGAATACATCCTATATTCGTATTTGTGCAGTTCTCAGTATAAAATTACGTTGCTTTAAACATGAAATCTAAGACTTATATCTTCACAATGAATATTAATAAGCAAGTGACATCGTGTATTTAATGAAACGACATGCTTTACCTTTTTTATCAAAACGCATACCAAATAATTTTTCTAAAGCAATTTGAGCTGCTTTTGTTTTAGCCAAATGTTTACTTGATCCTGTGCCAATAAAATGTTGACTATTAACATTAAGATCAAATTTAAATTCATGTTGTTCAGATATTATTTCTTCAAATTGTATGTCTTGTTTAAGTTGATTGAGAAGATAAAGTGGACTTGGACCATGTTCAGTATCATGTGGTTCAGTAGTATCTTCATTATTTTCAATAGATATCTTTGATAGATCATTATCTATACTTATCTTTGTTTCATTCGTTGATGGAAAAGGTAATTCAGGAAAGGAGCGAAGCGCTTTTTCAGCAGCTAATAAACATCAATGAATGATCATTGAATGTAATCAATATTATTTACCTGCTTGTTTAGCTTCTTTTTTTGTTTGAGCCGTACCTTCGAATATTTGTCCATTAACCTCAACAGCCATGGTAAAAACAGGTCGATGAGATGGACCTGTTTGTGCAATAAGTTTATATTCAATTGAAGGTTTAAGTTCATATAATAACATAATTGCATTTTTAGACAATCTTGAGGAATTATCATTTTTAACAACTGTTGATGTTGATGTTGATGTTGACTTAGATCGTTTTTTCTGTTGTATATCATGTGCATCATCATGTGTTCGTTTAAATCTATGAGATGCAGTTTGTTGAAAGACACAGTGTTCAACTAAACATATAGAACTTGATCAAATTTATTTATATTGACATAATATGTATATCATAATAATTCAATGTGACAAAAAACAAAAGAGTCATAACGCTTGTCAATATTTATTATTATATGACTCTAATGGTATTATTTCAAGTACTTATTCTTTTCTTTTAAAGGAAACTTACACTTGGTGGGTGTAGATAAGTTGAATGGATTACTTAAAAGTGTATTATTACATACAGGAATTATTGGAGAAGATGAAAAATCTATAGATAAAGGTCTTAATATACTTGTTGATGGTGATATAGGCATGTAAATAACACGACCAAGTGGAAACAGATGCATTTGAATAATAGTACTGGTTAAAAGTATAGTGCGTATGGTATAGATTTTTGATAGCTGTTTTTTTGCGTCGAACGGATGTCAATAGATGAAGAAAGACTTTTTTTCTCGTTCTCTATCTTACAAACGATTTAATAGAAATAACTGTCTGTTTGTACTTTTCTTTTTCTGTTTCTCTTATCTGAGAAGAAAAAATAGAAAAAAAATAATATTGATACATCTCTTTCCTTTTGAAAGTCTAGTTAATTTCTTTTTTTTTTGCTCTTCTTTTCTAATTCATCAACTGTGCATGTCTTTATTGAATGCGTGGCTATATGATTGATAATCATAGTTCATGTAAAAACTTGTTTTCTTATGATCAAAACTCGAGTAATCAGATATTTGTATGTGTAAAAGGTACCGCCCTGTTGATGTTAAATCGAAAATGACAATAGTTTTCTCTCGATTTTATATGTTTAGAAATACGAAACCTGATCGTTTCTATCATCACTTATTTATCATTGATGACATTTGTCTCTTTAGAATCAGTTAGTTTTCTATCTACGAAGGGCAGTATCTCTTTGACACTGAATTATCATATGTTAATTATCATAGAAGTCAATCGAAGTATTTTTCTTTTCTTGATTTTTACAGTTATGGAATTTCTGATTATTTGAGTAAACACAATGTCGAGAAATAGAACTTTGATGAATAAGAATCGGTTTGTTGATATAAGCATTATTGTTTATTTGGTTAAATTTTTAGCTTGTTCTCTTTTTTTTCTGTTGTATTGGCTAAGAAAAATTCTATTACACACTCAAATAAGTGAAGTGAATCAATATGAAAGAATAATAAACTGAATTATTTTATTTTATTTTACCACGGAAAGTTATTATATATTAAAATGAGTACTTGTTTACTTCGATCGCTAGTCACATTGCCAATTGCTGTTAATAAGTTTCAAGAAAAATCGGAAGAATATACTTGAATATTATTATTTATGCTTTTCGAAGTATTATAATGGACAACAGCAGAAAAAAATAATCAGATAATCGAAAACAGATTTGAATTCTTCTGTTTCTTGTTAGCATCAGTGTCATCAACTATGATTAATTCGACTGATTAACGACCCCAATATTATGTCAACAATATTAGTAGATTTACACGTCATTTGCTTGACTTTTTTCTGAAAAATAACATACAGATGGATTGTACCATTATTTACTGACAAGTCTTCCAGTTTGATTGTAAACAAAGGAAAAATACATGTGCAGTTAGATCTGAATAATATATACAAATTTACGTTTTCGGTTGAAAACACACATATTATATTAATTTTATCGTTTAACCGCTCTCTAACTAGTGTTCTGTAACCTGATCAATCCCGAAGTATGGATTGGGTTCGGGTGTGAGCTAGAAATCAATGAAAAGAAAAGCATTGGAGTTAAACTGTTTCAACCATGATTAAGCAAACTATTGCACTTTAGAAAACCGATATTGAATTCGTTTTTTGATGAAAATTTATTTATAGATAATCATGAACCATACAACGAAAAAAGTGAATACATGCAAGAAAAATGAATTCTCAAAAAAAACGGTGAAAATACAGTTATGTGGTTTGGTATCACTACTACGTTTCATTCCAACTGTATCAGAACCAACCAAATGTATACTCAGACCAATTGATCTAACTGCGAAGCAGAAACTCAGCAAGTAAATTAAGGATGAAATTAAATAGTGTAGCTTTTCATACAAAATAAAAGTTTAAAGAGCGTGCTATTCCTTCAAAAAGATCGATCGAATGTCGATAATATTCGCAATGAATCTGGACAGCTATCTAGATCTAGATGTAAGATGGTCGTGTCCAATTTGGACTAGGGGATAGAAAAATGTACCGGTTCGAACAGATATACCAAAAGTCGCTCTTAAAATGTGCAAGATACCACTTTAATTACAAAATCTCTCGTCTATAAACCATACTAGTTAAAATGTCGGGCTTTCTCGTTCCTTTCATCTAGCACTTGAAACAACTATAAATAAAACAAACACCACAAAAGATTTGTTCGATCTCCAATTGACTAAGCGATGGTAATGTCTTTTATACTGAACAAAAAACTATAAAATTCAACATCGGATTATCGATCAATTTGCAACTGGTTAATTTCCAATAAAAACAATCAATTACTTACAAAATTCGTCTGATAATGCATGATGCTCGTTATTTGATTTTTCTAAATCGGTATTAGAATCATAGATTGATTTTGCTGCTTGCTCTGTTATATCTTTATGTTGATAACTGTGAAATGTATGTTCTAAAAGTAGACATATATTTAAAAAGAAGGCTTCAAGCTAATTAAGATAAAACTCACCACGACTGTGTTTATTTGCCTTGAGGGAAGTATAGATTTCACAATAAGTGCGCTAAAATCAGATATTTGACGAATTATATACGGTTTTACCGTACTTAACTGAAAACACAGTTTCGTAGAAATTAATTTTAGCGATGTTTTCTCTCGGTGCAGAATACCTAGGTTCAGTCTTTAATTAAAAATCTAATTGGTCGAAATAATTATACGAATAATTTTTCATTCGATTGTGGCGCCAAACTAACTTTTTATTAAAATATTTCGAGAAAAACAATATACTTATTTTTATTTTTGTATTTTAAATTATTCATTTTCTCACTGCGAAATACGGCCTATCATGACTCAAGAAAACAAAGAGCAAACATGACTCATATCACATCTTGTTTCTTCTTATTACTCATTTGATATCAGCATTGTTAATACATATATGTGAAAGTTTATCATCTTTAGTTTATTCATAACGCTTATTTAAGACAAGTATTGTGCTGGAGATTACGTGTTGGATAGAATTGAAAACAGAACTTTAGTCAGGTAACGATTTTCTTTTTTTCTAATGATATTTCGACGATGCGCTGCTTCAGCGTGTAAGTAAAGTCTTCTCCTAGATGCAATAGAGTGCACAAAAATACCGTTTGATTTTGGCACAATTCATTTTCTACATGCAATTGTTCGGAAAACTCTTTTAATCCATAGTTTAAGCAGATAGTATAGTATAAAAGTTTAGTAGCCAGTAGCCAATTCTCTTTGACGTGGAGCCAATTAGTGTCAAACATCTCGCTTTTCTTATGACTTACAGAATATACTTGACAGTTTCTTGTCATTTGCTCGAGAATCGATCACTGATTTTCATTATACAATAGGGAAGTCAGACAGTTGCCATCCATTAGGTGACTAATTTTATCAGTGGTTAGAACGAAAGACCATTCAGACTTATTCGAAGATAAGAAACCTGCGCTATAATGTCATCCAAATTCGTAAGCCTGTGAAGTGGTAAACGTTTTCTGTTGAAACAATAGGGATGATAGATTAGATTTAATATTTACTTCATATATTTTAATTTCAGATTTTTAATTTCAATTAAATAAAAAAAAAGATGCCTGATAATAAATGGGTAGCAGATTTGAAAACTGTTCTTCAAGTGGCTAAAGCACGTCTTGATGTACGTGAAAAGAAAAAAACTGAACAAGTAGCAAAAGAACGTTATACAGTTGCTGATTATATTCGTAACAATAAAGTTCCTCGTGGTCGAATTGGTAAGAAATTTTCTTTCAAAATTTATTTATTTATGAATTTAAATTATTTCAGCTGTTGAACATCTTGTACGTGAAGATTATAAAATCGAAGCAATGGATCGAGTTGAAGCTTATCTTGATACACTTCTTATGAGAATGCAATTAATTAAAGATCGACCGTATGTTGAATATTTATTTAAATTAATTTGTTTTTTTGAATTTAATCTTTTAGAAAAAATGGAGCTGTTGATCCAGCTATTGAACAACCATTAGCAAATGTTTTATGGGCTGCACCATTCCTTACACAAGATATTCCTGAACTTGGTCAAATAACATTAATGTTTAAAAAACATTTTGGTTTAGAGTAAATTTTTTATTTTATTTTATATAAAATAATTATTTTTCTTTTTATTTTAGATATGTAACAATGTGTGAACAAAATAAACTTGGAATGGTTGATGTTGATCTTTTACGTTGTTTAAGTTGTGATCTTATTCCAAAATTACTTATTGAAAAATATTTAGTTGAAATATGTCGAAGTCAAAATGTTCCATTTGAACCTGATCCAACAATAATGGCACAAGATGAATTTTGGACTATTGGACAACGTTATATTCAACATCCAACTAATAATGATGAAAAACGACCACCACAACCACCACCATCGTCATCATCATCATCACATGGAGGAGATTCATCAACAGGTGGTGGTGGTGGTGCAGGTCGTTTAGATTTTCCAAGTGTTCCTTCGGCTCAACCAAGTGCACCAGCAGTAAGTTTTCTCTTATTTAATTAAATAAATTAATATATGATACAAAATTCTTGACAAAAATTTTGTATCGTATTTTATATAAATAAAAAATTAAAATACTAAATCCCCGTAATATTTAACAGTATGAAAGACCACCTCCAGGTTATTTATTAGTAAGTCGTTTTTGCATGCTCGTGTGGTGAACATATTTCTTCTAATAAGAATTGAATACTTGATTATTTGTTCTATGATTTTAGCCACAACCTCAATATCCAAATATTAATTTTGGACCATCAATTCCACCACCACCACCATCATCATCATCTAATGCACCTCGTCTTGGATTTAATTATGATACGAATTCAAAAACACCATTTAATGATCCATTTCCACAAGTTCCAAGTTCAAATGATCGATCAACACCACCTGGTGCAAGTGGAGGTTCAGATGATCCAGGTTTTGATGAATTAGCTCGTCGATTTGAACAATTGAAAAATAAAAAATAAATCACGAATGATTATGTATAGAATAAAACAATTTGTTTATTAATTGTATTTACATACATGGACAAATCTGTGTTTTCTTTATTCTATTTTCCTTATGTTTTCTTTCATCTTCTTTATTTATGCGTAATATACATCCTTTTTTGTCATTTATTATTGTCAATGATACTTAAGAATGCGAACGAAGGAGAAAAACCAATGATTTTTTTTTGAATACGTATCATTAGATTTCTAAAAGGATTGTAAACATTACAGTCAAAAATAAATATTTAATTCTGCAAGGATATTTTGTCAATATGTTATCATGAATATATATACGATCAAGAGGGAAAAAATTGGCAACCATTCATAGGATTCACTCAGAATCAGACAAACCAGATAGGCATAGAGAAATGAAGATGCATCGAAAAAAAGTAGTAGATAAAATAATAATCCGACACGAATATCTCAAACACTTTAAAAATTAATTTCGAGAATAGACATCATACATAAACACGAGATATTTACGAACTCAATCTTTTTCCATCGTAAACTTTGTTTTTATCAGTATAAATATCGCCAACAGATTTACGAATTTTTGTATAATTATTTTATTATCTGTCAACTGTGTTAGCCATAATTATATGTTCCAATTGACTCAACTGAAAGTCACATACATCTATCAATCAAGTCAGATTGAACCAAGATCAGATTAAATTTGATCTAAAGTTTTAGAAGAAAATTAACACACAAAAACTATTGTGAGGTTTATTAACATAGTATTTATCGTGTAGTATAAAAAAAATTTGATATCTAATTTCGATGTTTGGCATCAAGGCATCAACTAGAGTTCGTCGAGTCGGAGTCTCGTAATTTTCTATGGACCAGGATTAAGTCCGACCCAATTGGCGATGCACTGAAAACAGCCAATTATGACTTGATTCATATAAGATCATCGTTAAGATCGCTTGATAAATGTTGAGAATGTGCTCTGGAGTGACTACTAGATGCTAATTAAAACACTGCATCAAATATCAAGAGTACGATTCGAGTTCAGCTCCAAAAAAGTTTCATCAACTAAGTCCAAGTCTTAAAAATGTTCAATAAACTAAACCAGGATTCAAAATTTATTTGATCCGATGAATTCTAAGCTTCATACTTTATATTTAAAAATATTTTAATTATTACAATACAAGAAATTCTACGGATTTACTTTTTTCTCGCGTTTGCTTTTCATCACTATTCATCTGACACTCTTAAGTTATTTGTTCGTGTCATTATGCGGTTCATTTAGTAAGCAAGACAGGTACTAGTTCATTCTATTGTTTATCATATTTTAGTCATCGATTTGATCATGTCAATCAAATGAAGTGTATAAATGTATCGATATAATCTTTTCTGAATGGACTATTTATTGTGAAAAAAGATCGATTATTTCAATTGATCGATTGAAAGAGAAAGAAATAGACATTATATCCGTTCGTTCTATGTCTTCATTTTCAGACTTTGTCTATTATACTGAAAAAGAAGAGTTTATCAGACAGTGCTTTTATATGTTTACATATCCATTTTGGTAAACAGTACGATCATCATCGATCAATGTCTTAGTTTTTTTTTCAAGTAATTCTTATAGATTTTTGCTGGGTGTATCACTTGACCTTGACCTAAGATAAATATCTGGTTAAAATAAGATGATTTTTACAAAAGTTTATTTGAAATAACAGAAAAGTTAATTAGATTTGTTCGTTCTATATATTACTCCACCTCCTATCGTGATGAGTGACTCTTATTTTATCAAGTAAGCGCATCTTTTATTCGTCACTGTGTTCATTCGCACACGACGATGATAAACATCCGTCCTCATATTTCATGCACAGTTCAATTACATATGTGATGAATATGAATGATGTTTCTAATTACTCCCTTACTGTGTCTCATCACACGCACGAACGATTTATCAACAACAGTGTGATTTTTTGTCAAATAAAGTCTGTTGGTTATTTTAATGAATCATGATTAGATAAGGAAACAAAAGAAGTCAAGAT
>JADMIO011227342.1_pt1 | contig 14834 bp, 19 predicted proteins | sample 8958161 | NCBI WGS metagenome assembly JADMIO01 (sample SAMN16585339, study PRJNA669376) | soil metagenome | isolation source: Crop rotation soil | place: USA: Cullars Rotation, Alabama | collected 2011 | reverse complement strand
AGGTTTCGGATCAGGCGGGCTATCCGTCTGGCCAGCTCCGGATCGCGCGCGATCCGTCGCTCGAGGTGCTCGCGCCGCGGGCCGTCGAGCCGGCCGAGGGCGTAATCCAGCAGGTCATCGGGGTCCATCGCCTCATGCCCTCCCCGCCCGGTCGTACCGCTCGGCCATCGCGCGCAGCCGGGCGATGGCGCCATGCAGCCTGGACTTGACCGTGCCGGGGGGGACCCCGAGCAGGCCCGCGATCTCGGCGTACGACAGCCCCCGGTAATAGACCAGCTCTAGCGTCTGTCGTAGCGGTTCCGGCAGGCGGGCCAGGCTCTCGCGGACCCACTGCTGGCGCTCCCGTTCCTGCAGCTCCTCGAGCGGCCCCGGCTCGTCGCGGGCGAGTAGTTCGACGAGGGATTCGGGTCCATCCGCCTCGTGCGACGGGTCGAGTCGGGTCGTCGGCAGCCGCCGGGATCGCCGCAGGGCGTCGACCGCACGGTGGAGGGCGACGGTGTACAACCAGGGCCGCGCCGGCCAGCCGATCCGGTACAGGCCGCACTTGACGTGGACCTGGAGGAAGGTGTCCTGGAGCACGTCCTCGGCCAGGGCCGCGTCGCCCAGGTAGCGGGTGAGGTAGCGCCCCAGCTCCCCGGAGTGGCGGCGGACGAGCTCGACGAAGTCCTCCGGCCGCCGCTCGTCCCGATAACGGCCGAGCAGGTCCTCGTCGCTCGGCGGGGCGAAGTCCTCCGTCTCCGCGGGGATCGGCCGGAGCGCTCGCGGGGGCGCTTCCTCTCGTGGGACAGCGAGACGACGGGGTGATCGACTTCCATGTCCGGGTCGGTATCGAATGCTCCGGGCCGTTCGGCAGAGCGTCGCGGACAGTGCCATGGGGCCACCTCACGGGGTCTCGGGCGGCGGGCCCGGGACTTGGTGTGGGTGCGGTGGCCATCGTCGCGGCAGAGCGAGGGCGGGTGGTGGTGCTTGGTTCCGATCATCGGGTCGGAGGGCGCACGAAAAAGGCCCCGTCGCTGCGATGGTTCGCACAGGGGGCCGCCATGGCCGGGTCGTATCGCCCCTCAAGAGCGATGCGACCGTTGAGTGTAGGACGCCGGCCATCCGGAGTCAATCCACGATTTCACCGATTCGTCCCGGTCGAGTGACGTTTCGCGAGCGACGTCATGATGAACCTTGGGCGGACGGACCGATGGCGGGGCCGAGGCTCTCCACTCCGGGTTTCCATGATGACCACCCTGCCGAGATCCCGGCTCGGGTTTCTGGAACGCCTCCTCGGCCGTCAGCAGCATCCTCGCGATCTCCACCAGCTTGCGGTTCGGCTCGCTGGCCAGCTTCTGCAGCCGCCGGAACGCCACCGCCTCGTCGAGCGATCGCTGGAACTCGGAATACCGCATCAAAAAACCTCGTCACGCATCCCCGTAGGCCTCCTCGGCCGTCAGGATGATGCGGGCGATCTCGATCAGCTTCTTATTCTTGTCGCTGGCCAGCTTCTGCAGTCGCCGGAAGGCGGCCTGCTCGTCGAGTCGCGCCTTCTTCATTAAGACTCCCTTGGCCTTCTCGATGGTCTTGCGGTCTTCCAGGGCCTGTTTCAGGTCAGACGCCTCCTTGTGCAGGGCCTGGAACTGCTCGAATCGCCGCATGGCGATGGCGATCGCCGGCTCGAGGTCGGCCTGCTTGATCGGCTTGACCAGGTAGGCCAGGATGTGGTCGGCCTCGGCCCGGCGGATGAAGTCGGCGTCATGGAATGCGGAGACGAGGATGACCGGGACCGGCGACTGCTTGTAGATCCTGGCCGCAGCCTCGAGGCCATCCATGTCGGGCATCTTGATGTCCGTGATCACCAGGTCCGGAGGGGCGAGCCGGCACAGCTCGACCAGCTCCCGGCCCGTCCCGGCCGCGTAGATGACCTCGTGCCCCAGCCGGGGAAGGATCGTGGTGAAATAGTCCCGCATGTCGGGCTCGTCGTCGGCGACGGCGATGCGCAGCGAGCGTGTCATGACTCCCCCCGCGGTAAGGTGACGGTGATCTCGGCCCCTCTTCCCGTGCCATCGCCCACGGCGATCCGGCCTCCGTGGGCCTCGACAATCCTCCGGGAGATGGCCATGCCCAGCCCGGTCCCCCTGGTCTTCGTCGTGTAGAAGGCCTCGAAGATCCGCTTCCGGTCCTCGACGCTCAGGCCCGGACCGTCGTCTCGGACGGAGACGCGGACGGCGGCCCGGCCATCGATCTCGTCCGGCGTGCAGGCGACCTCGACCGTGACCGGATCGGGGCTGGCGGCCAGCGCATTGTCCAGGATGTTGGAGAAGACGCGCTCGAGGCGGAACGGGTCGACGCGGCACCGCAAGTCCGTCACTCCGATCGCCTCGCGCAGCGTGGCCCGCCGGCCCTTCCTCCGGGGCTCGAGGTGCGACCAGGCCTCCCTCCAGATCGCGGCGAGGTCGCATTGCCGGCGGTCCAGCCGGATCGGGGCCGCGTACCCGCGGACGTCCTCGTAGAGGTGATGGAGGTGGTCCTGGGCCTTCTGGAGTCGGGCGATCAGCCCGAGCGCCTCGGGCCGATCGTCGACCTGCAGCGTGAGCATCTCCAGGCACGCTTGGCTGCGTTGAAGGGCGTTTCGGCTCTCGTGCGCCAGGCCGGCGACCATCTCTCCGATGGCGGCCAGCCGCTCGGCCTGGAGGGCCCGCTCCTGGGCCTCCTTCAGGTCGGTGATGTCCTGCCCGATCGCAAGCGTACCGATGACCCTCGCCTCGGCATCCCGCAGCACGCGGTTCGACCACCGGACCTCACGTTCCCTGCCGTCCCTGGTCAGGATCGGGTTCACGGTCCCGCTGGTGCCCACATCCCTGAGCGTCTCCCGAAAGACTTCCCTGATCCGCTCCCGGTCACGATCGGGCAGCATGGTGGCGAAGTAATCCCGCCCGATGACGTCCTCCGCCCGGTAGCCGGAGAGCTTCTCCGCGAAGCGGTTGAAGCGAGTGATTCGGCCCTCGGTGTCGAGCACGAGCACCACGGCCGGGGCCGAGTCGATCAGCCCCTCGGCCAGGTCGCGCTGCCGGCGCAGCTCCTCCTCGGCCCGCTTGCGCTCGCCGATGTCGCGGTAGATGACGACCGCCCCCTCGATCTCCCCGTCAGCGTAGATCGGGCTCGCGTTGACGCTCATCCAGCGACCGGACTGTTCACCAGGTTGCCGGATGAGCACCTCCTCATCGACGACCTGCTCATGCCGGAGCGCCCGGGCGAGAGGCAGTTCCGTGAGCCTATACGGCGTCACGCCGTCGGCCCGTAAGGCCCGCCCCAGCTGGGCCCACTCCTCGGGCGGTGCCCCGACACTCGTCGGCCCTATCAGACGCTCGACGGCCGGGTTGAAGAGCAGTACGTGCCCTCGAACGTCGACGACGCTGATGGCATCGGAAGCGCTGGCCAGGAGCGACCGGATGATCTCGGCCTGCCGCTTCAGTGCGGACTCGGCCTGTCGGCCCTCGACGATCCGCTTGAGCCTGGCCCGCAGGCCGTCGGGCTCGATCGGCTTCAGGATGTAGTCGGCCGCCCCCTGGCGCAGCGCCGAGATGGCCCCCTCCAGGTCGGCGTATCCGGTGACGATCAGGACCGCCGCGCCGGGGGCCGCCTGCCTGAGCCGGGGCAGCAGCTCGTCGGCCGTCGCGTCGGGCAGCTTGCGGTCGAGGATGATGGCCGAGATCGACGACCAGTCATCCCGTCCCAGCGCCTCGGCGGCCGAACCGGCCAGCTCGACCCGGTGGTCGTCCATCTGCAGGATGTCGCTTAAGTTGGCGCGCGTGTCCGGGTCGTCCTCGATCACCAGGATGTGAAGGGCGTCTGTTCGTACCATCCGTCTTCATCTCGGGGCCTTGGCCAGTCGATCGAGCGTGTCCAGGAGCCGGGGTACGTCGAACGGCTTGTAGCAGGTCGCGTCGGCCCCCACGGCCTTCGCCCGATCCGCGAGCGCTCCCATCGTGGGGCGGGAGCCCGTGATCAGGATGGTGCGTGCCTTTGGGGTGCGTTCCTGGAGCAGGCGGAAGACCTCGCCGCCGTCGCCATCCGGCAACTTCATGTCGATCAGGGCCACCCGGAAGCTTGTGCAACGCAGCTGCTCGGCCGCGCTGGCCGTGTCGTGGGCCACGGCGACCCGGTAGCCCCGGTCGCGCAGGATCTGCCACTGGGTCTCGCACAGCTCGTGGTCGTCGTCCACGATCAGGACAAGCGGCTGGCCTTTTGCCACGTCCAGGAGGTTCAGGACCTTGGGAAGGTCGACCGGCTTAGGCAGGACCTTCCAGATACCGTCGGTCAAGGCCTCCCGCGACGTGGCCTTGCCGGCGTAGGCCGTGATCAGGATTGCCATCGTCTCGGCACGGAGCTTCCTGATCTCTCGGTAGAGCGTCAGGCCGTCCATGCCCGGCATCCTGAGGTCCATGAGGGCGACGTCGTAGTGGGCCCTTCGTACGAGCTCCAGGGCCGTCGGCCCGTCGCAGGCGCAGTCGACCCGGTAGCCCAAGTCGGACAGGATGTCGGCCATGTTGCTGCAGGTGTCCTGCTCGTCGTCGACGACGAGGATGCGCGATTCTTCCGGGCGGAGCATGAGATCACTCCCCCACCTGAGCGGCGTCATGAGCCATGAGACTGACGGTGAAGACGCTCCCCCGGCCGGGTTCGCTCTCCACCCGTAAACCACCTCCACACTTGTCGAGGATCGCCCGGACGATTGCAAGTCCCAGGCCGAGCCCCCGGGCCTTGGTCGAGTAGAGCGGCTCCTGGATCCGCAGGTGCTCCGCCTCCGAGATGCCGACGCCGGTGTCGGCGATCGCCACCTCCACCCCCTCGCCCACCTGGCGGCCCCGGATCGAGAGCTGGCCGCCCCGGACCATGGCATCGCGGGCGTTGCGGATCAGGTTGCCGAAGACCATCCGGATCTGGTCCGCGTCGGCCAGGACCGGCGGCAGCGTGGCCGGGAGGTCGATCGCGACGTGGATGTCGTCGCCGGGGGGATTGGCCTCCAGCGCCTCGCGAACGCACGGCTCAATCGGAGTGGGGTAAAGGGTCGGGATCGGCATCCTGGCGAAGTTCGACAGCGTCGTGATCACGCCGTCGGCCAGGTCGACCTGGCGGCCGATCCGTCGGAGGTGCTCGGCCTGCTTCTCGGGCGTGGGGGTGCGGACGTTGAGCAGATAGTAGACCGAGGTCTTCACCACGTTCAGGGGATTGCGAAGCTCATGGGCGATGCCCCCGGCGACCTGGCCGAGCGTGGCCAGCCTCTCGGTTCGCTGGAGTCGCGAGGCATACTCCGCCTGATAGGCCTCCTCGATGATGGCGAGGTCGAGGTCGAGCAACTTGTTCAATGACTGGGCCGTATGGTCAAGCAGGGAAGGTTCGAACTCGGTGTATCCTCGGAGCGCGCTGCACAGGCCGGTACGCAGCCGGGAAAGGGCGACGTTTGTGTAGACCTGGTCGAGTCCGATCTCCACGTGCCGCCAGCCGACCCGCCAGCGGCGGTCCACGTAGGACTCGTCGTACCGGCCCGAGAGCAGCTCGCGGACCCACCGCAGGAGCGTGCCCTTGAGGCGCTCGATCTGGGGCTGGCCTCCCGTGATGACGTTGCGGGCCGCGGGATGGCGCTCGATGTGGGCGTAGAAGTCGTCGATGAGGCCGGGCAGGTGCGGATCCAGGAGCGGGGCGACCGCGGCGATCCGGCCCGCATCACATTCCGTCCAGCCGACGTAGGCCTGGAGCTCGCGATACCGATCGAACAGGCGATCCGCGTTCATCTCTGCCCCCCGAATCGGTCGTCCCGACGCGAAAGCCTACGCGCCCGCCTTGGCGACGGGGGGGTGGGCTCTCAAGACCCTGGTGGGATGGCCCATTCGCGAGCGACCCGCACTCTAATGCACCAGTCTACTCCGGTGACGAGGCAATGGAAGCCATCCCACTGGCGATTGCGCCGTCGTTCAACCTGCGACGAGTTTAAAAATCTCGAAGCATTCCATATTGACACGCACGGATCCCGCCATTAGCATTTCTGACGTCATCGCTCATGAGCGGCGATGACAGAGGCTATGGTGGCCCCGCCCTGCGGATTGACGCATGGCCGGGGTTTTCTTTTGCGCCTCGCCCACCTCCTCCGATGATCGGAGAACCGGAACACAGCTCGTCCCGGCCCGTGTCACCGCGGTAACGGTTGCCGCTCCAACGCCCGGCGATGGTCAATCCATCCCGAGGCCGCCAGGAGCCGGCACCGTGACCAATTCAGAAAGCTTAGCCCCGAGCCCCGAGCGGCCATCCGCGCCGGATTCATCCGGGCGAGCGGCCATCGTCATCGAGTCCTTGAGCCAACTCCGGCAGAGCCGATGCTCGGCCCTGCCGGACATCTCGTGCGACGTCATCGGGGAGCGACTGTGGCTCTCCGGCCGCCTCCCCTCCCAGTATCTCAAGCGGATGGCTCAGGCGCTCGTCCTGGGAATCGAGGGCGTTCACCGTGTCGTCAACCTCATCGAGGTCGCCGACACGGCGGGTCGAAACCGCACCACGCGTCGGGACGGAACCACAACCGTGAGCGAGAGGCGGGGCCTCTCCATGCATCCAGGAAGGAGTCGGGGACGATGCTAGTCCTGAGCCGCAAGCCGACCGAGACCATCGTCATCGATGGCGACATCCGCGTCACGGTGCTCAGCATCCGCGGCAACCAGGTCCGCCTGGGGATCGAGGCTTCGGAACGGGTCGACATCTATCGGGAGGAGTTGCGTGGACCGGGCCGTGATGACCGGCAATGCGGAGGGCCGCCGAAGCTGGCGGCACCATCAAGCCTAAAGACCATCCCGGGCCGATGCCTCGAACCCGATTCGATACCTGGGAGGGAGCCGTGATGAATGAGCCGATTCTCCAGTCCCTCCTCTCGCTCGAGCCGTCGGAGACATCTCACGCCGCGAGGCGGTCCCTGGGATGTCGGGACAGCCGCGACGCGATCAGACGCCGGCTGGAGGCCGTTGGGTCACGCATCGATGAGGCGATTGCCTCGTGTGCCCGTCGCGAGTCGCTGGGCGATCAGGTCGAGGCCGTCGCTCCCTGGCAATTCGTCCCACGCCACCTGACCGAGATCGACTCCCTGCGCGGGCTGAGGAACCACCTCGACCACCTCGCGGCCCGCCTGCAGCGGATCATCCCGTTAGGCAACCACCCCGACTCATCCGACCCTATCATCAAGATCGACCGGGCACTGGACGAGTGTACACGGGCGATGGAGAGCTGCTTCGAGGTGCCCGACGTCTGTCACGATCTCCAGGCCGACGTCGAGTCGGAGCTTTGCCGTTTCGAGAGTCTCCTGGACGCACGGGCCTTGTTGTATCCGGAGGATGGTCGCCATCGGCCCAAGGACAGGCCTCACGATGAGTGGCTCGGGTCCGCCGCCGGATCGATGGATGCGACGTCCGACCGGGGCGTCCAGCCGGAGTGTGTCCGGTTATTGAAGGAGTACCGCGCGGTGTTGCGGTGCGTCGACGGTCACATCGCCCGAACTGAGGCCGACCCGCCCTATCAAAAGTTCTGGCGCGGGGTCAAGCAGGGCTATCGCGAGGAGATCGAGCGGAGCTATCCGCCGACCGCGGGAGCACCCCCGCGCCTTCGCTGGCGGTCGGCTGAGATGGACTCGCTCCAAAGTACGGCGGTCATCCGAAAGCCGACAAAAAGAAAAGTTTGAGGAGGGGGCCGGCGATGGAGACAGAACGGGCCGACGAGCAGCTTCAAGCGAAGGTCCAGGCCGAGCTTCGCCGTGAAGCCAGCCTCGACCCGGCGGACATCGGCGTGACGGTCGAGCAAGGCATCGTGGCCCTGGACGGGCACGTGCCGAGCGCGTCGTGTCGGGAGATGGCCCGCGAGGTCGTCCGGCGAGTCACGGGTGTGAGGGCGATCGTGGACGACCTCGACGTCAGGCCTCCCGGCATCGTCCCCGACGAGCTCCATATCGCCCTGGAGGTCGTGGACGCCCTGCAACGCGAGGGCTACTCACCCGGCGGTCGCCTCAAGGTGCTCGTTCATGACGGCCGGGTCCGGCTCGTGGGAACCGTGGACAGCCCGGAACTGCGGGAGGCCGCCGAGGTCGCCGTCGGCAACGTCGTGGTCGGCTGGGGGGCCGTGGAGAACGAGATCTTAGTCAAACCGGTGGCTGACCCGCGGGCCGCCGCAGGCAAGACGGGAGCCGGTCCGTTGGACGTCGGCTTGTAGGTCGACGGCCGGGCGTGCTGACGAGTCGGCCGCGCCGGCCCCGTGACTCGTTTGGTGTAACCGGATCGCCACGGGCGTCGAGGCGGTCGTATTTTTCGTCGTTGCGATCGAGGAGGTGTGAGATGAGGTGTGGTTTCGCGTCCCTTCTTGCCGGGACTTTGGTGATGTCGGCCATCTCCGCCTCGGGCCATCAGGCGCCGCCGCAGCGGCCCGCGCCGGGGGATGCCGAGAAAAGGGACTCCCAGGACAAGGCCAGCCTCTGGATGCAGCTCAAACTTGGAGCTACTCAGAAGATCCTCGAAGGGATGACACGAGGCGACTACGAACTGGTCGAGAAGCATGCCAAAGCCATGCAGTCGGTTGGCCACCTCGAAGGCTGGATGCGGTCCGACCTGCCGGAGTACAAGGCGCAGCTCCGAGCCTTCGACCACGCCAACGGTGCGCTCGTCCGGGCCGCGCAGGACAGGAATCTCGACGGGGTGACCATCGCCTACGCGCAGTTGACGATCAGCTGCGTTCAGTGCCACAAGGTCGTCCGCGATCCCGCGAAGTGATGAGGGCAGCCCGACGAAACCAGAAGAGACGACGCCGGGGGTGGTCCGTCGCCGCGGACGAGCGGCTGGGGGACCGGCTGGATGGATGACTTCACATGATCGGTCCCCGAGGAGATGGTTCGATGCTTCCCGTGCGTACGATCCTCCACCCGACGGATTTCTCGGAGCCCGCGGATAGTGCCTATCAGGTCGCCCGCCTGATCGCCCGCGAGTGCGGCGCCCGACTCATTGCCCTGCACGTCGCGGGGCTCCACATCGACGTATCCCCGGCCGTCTGCACCGAGTGGGGCGTGCCCTTCGTACTGCCGGGAGACTACCTGGGCTATCACTCATCCTTGCGGGGTCGCCTCCAGGCGAAATTCGAGTCCGATCCCCGGGTGCACGTGGAGACCCGGCTGGAGGACGGGGACGCGGCCGAAGAGATCCTGCGCACGGCCGAGGATGTCGCCTGCGACCTGATCGTCATGGGTACCCATGGCAGGAGCGGACTTGGTCGGCTGATCATGGGCAGTGTGGCCGAGGCGGTCGTCCGTCAGGCACGCTGCCCGGTCCTGACCCTGAGGTCTCCAATCAATCCCGGGGTCGCCGGCCCAAGCACGCAACCTAGCGGGGCTGCGACTGCGTGACCCCGAAGCGACGAGGTTGGCGAACACGTGGCACTCAGAAGGGGCGGTCCCGCACCGTGCGGGACAATCCACGCGAACGGCAGGGTCCTTCATCGGGGAGTCGGTCATGACGACGCACATCGAGCACGCTCGGGCCCCGTCGGTGGTGAAGGTGGAGGAGATGGTCGGCGTCTCGAGCGTGGGCTGGGAGGACGCCGCCCGCATGCTCGTTAGCCGGGCCTTCCGGTCGATCCGTCACATCACCGGGCTGGACCTGATCCGACAGACGGCCGTCGTCCGCGACAGCGCGATCGTCGAGTACCACGTGACGTCCAAGGTGGCCTTCATCATCGAGCCAGCGGCCATCGACCAATAGACGTCGGTCTCGATCGAGTCGGAGATGTATCGGCAATCACGGGGCCCGTTGACAGGGTAAGAGACCCAGGAGAACCGCATGCTGCCGATCCATACCCTCCTCCACCCGACGGACCTCTCGAAGCATTCCGACTGCGCGCTCGGGGTCGCCGGCGCCCTCGCACGGGCCTGCGACGCCCGGCTGATTGTCCTCCACATCCTCCAGGCCACCGAGCCCCCCGTGTGGCTCTACGATCGGATGGCCGGGGTCCTCCTCATGGGCCGAGGGTTGCCGAGACGGCCTGGAGCAGCGTATTCGCCGGCTGCGGGAGGAGAATCCGGGCCTCCGCGCCGAGCTGCGAGTGGCGAAGGGCATCCCCGCCGAGGAGATCCTCCGCGCGGCCGAGGCGGACGGGTGTGACCTGATCGTGATGGGCACCCAGGGCCGGACCGGCATGGACCGCGTCCTAGCGGGCAGCGTGGCCGAGGAAGTCATGCGGAAGGCCCCATGCCCGGTCCTGACCGTGAAGGATCCCGTCCGCGCCCCGATGCAGGAATCGAAAAGGAGCAACCGGGGGCCCATCGCGGCGGCCGTGCCGGATTGAGTTCCTTGGGGCCAGACGCTTATTGCAGTCGCCCATTCGCCGCGAGCGCTCGCGTGCCGGGCGAAGCCGGGAGATCCAAGGGTCCCACCACGGTCGCCGTCGAGGAGCCCGCCATGTTGACCGATCGGAATCGCGTGATCGTCGAGGACGCGCCCTGCACACGATGCGGCGTCCCCTCCAAGGAGATGCACCACCGCCACTTCCCGGAGATCAGGTCCGAATGCGGCTCGATCGCCGAGGGGGCAGCCCACCTCCATGACCAGTTGCTGCTCTACCGCGAGGGTGCCCAGGACCCATGGCACCGCGAGACGATCGACGTCGCCGTTGCCGACGTCGCCGCGTTCCGCGAGTCATTGTCCGAGGCCGCTCTGGCGAGCGACGCCCCGTGCCGCTGCGCCCCGCGTCGCGACATCGTCCAGGGTAGCGAGCCTCAGTAATCGAGCCTGGCTCAATGAATTGTTCGCCCCACGTCCCCGCCCGATACCCGGAGGTGCTGCGATGCTGAAAAGCGTCCTGCTCGGCCTCGATGGCTCCGAGAACGGTATCTCCGTCGTGGAACTGGGCCTTCGCTGGGCCAGGCGTTTCGACGCCTTGGCGGTCGGGATCGGAGTCGTCGACGAGCCGGGCATCCTGGCCTCGGGAGCGGTGCTCTGGTCGGGAGGCCATCATTGGCACGCGGGTGACCCGGCCGCACCTCAACGCTCCCATGCACGTTACCGCGTCGAACAGTCGCTGGAGGAATTCGCACGGCGTTGCGGCGAGGCCGGTGTGAAAAGCAGGACCCTGGAGGGCCACGGCTCGCCTTATGTCGAGATCGCGAAGGAGGCGCAACGCTTCGACATCGTCCTGCTCGGGCAGGAGACCCACTTCGACTACGGGCACGATGGCGAGCCCGACGAGACACTCGCTAAAGTCCTGAAGGAGTGCCCCCGTCCGGTCGTCGCGGTGCCGAAGGCGCTCGTGGGCGGCGAGTCGGTGGTCGTCGCCTACGACGGCAGCCTCCAGGCGGCCCGCGCCCTCTACGCCTTTGCGGCGACGGGGCTGGGCAGTTCCCGAAGAGTTCACGTCGTGAGCGTCGCTCAGGATCGAGGTGACGCCGCCTGTCACGCCGACCGGGCCGTCGAGTTCCTGCGATTCCACGGCCTCGAGGCCAGCCCCTATCCGACGGCGACTTCCGTGCTGCCAGCCAAGGCAATCCTCCACAAAGTCGACTACTTCGAGGCCGGCCTGCTGGTCATGGGGGCCTATGGCCAGCCGGCCTTGCGAGAGTTCTTCCTGGGCTCCGTGACCCGCGCGGCGTTGCGGGAGAGCCCGGTGCCCGTGCTCTGCTACCACTGATCGAATCTTATGACGAACTGAGGTTATGAAAACCCCAATGTTTTTTCTCCCATTCTCAAACTTCGACGAACGTATCCGCCATGAGGGACGTTCAAGAGAAGCGGGCGACGTCCTAGGCTCGCGGGCCGAACGTGGACGCTGCGGCAGCGAAGATGCCAGTGGCAACCGGCGGCACGAGCTTTACTCCCGCCTCCCGCCTCGCGAGTCTCCTCACCTCAATGCGTCGCTTTGCGGAGGAGATGGACGCCTCGTCCCGGCTGGCCGGCCGGGGCCTGAGCTGTCGATACGCGGCCCCGGGGCGCCGGGCTGGGGCTTCGCGCCTGCCCAGACCTGACCGGAGCGAGCGTCACGCCCGATCTTCTTCGACCATCGGCGGCGGGGTTATCACGGCGAATGGAAGCATCCGCGATCGGTGTTTCACCACTCAGGAGGTACCCATGCTCCCTTTCCGAACAATCTTCGTTGCCGCGGACTTCTCGGAAGGTTCAAGGGGGGCATTCCGGGCCGCTTGCTCCCTCGCTCGCGAGGACGAGACGCGCATCATTGTCCTGAATGTCCTGGAGCCGAAGTACGTTCCGGAGACGCCGGTCTACATGGGCGACCAGACGCTCCAATACGCCCGAGGGCCGAGGGACCGGTCTGAGCACGAGGGCCTGAGGGAGCGACTTCGCGCGGTCTATGCGCCCGACCGGGCGCTCCGTATCGAGTACCGAACGCGGGAGGGGGACCCTGCCGAGGAGATCCTCGGCTCGGTCGAGGAGGCCGAATGCGACCTGATCGTCCTGGGGACCCACGGCAGGACCGGGCTGCGTCGATTGCTGGTCGGCAGCGTCGCGGAGGCCGTCCTGCGCCGCGCGCGCTGCCCCGTCCTGGCCCTTCGTGAGCCCGACTCACCACGGGAGATGGACCGGGATGAGGTCATCCTCCATCCGACCGACTTCTCCGAAGACTCGGATGAGGCCCTCCGGACGGCGCGTGCCCTCGCACAACAACGCGGCTCGAAGCTCGTCCTGCTGCACGTGATGCCGCTCGAGCACTTGATCTACGGCGACGTCCCGGCCCCATTCGACGTCCGGGCGGTGCGAGATTCTCTGACCGCCCTGGGTGGCAACGTGGACGGCCCCGACCTCAAGCATCCTGTCGCCACCCTGCTTACCCAGGGGGACGCCGCCTCGGAGATCGTCCGGGTGGCTGAGGAGGAGAAGGGCTGCGGCCTCATCGTGATGGGCACGCACGGGCGTGGCGGCCTGGGCCGGCTCCTGATGGGCAGCGTCGCCGAGGCCGTCATGAGGAGGGCCCGGTGCCCGGTCCTCTCCCTGAAGTCCCCCCATCCCGAGGCCTCACCCTCGAAAACCGGGCCGAATGGCGGCCATCGGGAGCGGTAACCCACTGCGGGCGGGACGCCAGAGCACGCGAGCCCGTGATCGGACACCGTTTCGTTACCGGCGCGTGCGCCATCGTCGCTGGCCGAGCGATCCCCGACCCTTTCTCCCTCGGTCCCCTGAGGAGTCAAGTCCGATGTTGCGTACGATCCTGGTGGGCCTCGACGGCTCGGAGCACGGCGAATCCGCCCTGGGGAGGGCCATCCGATGGGCCGAGCGGCTCGACGCGATGGTGATCGGCATGGGCTGCGTCGATGAGCCCGGCCTCCACGACCCGGTGGAATACCTGGTGGGCAAGGGCTATTTCGAAGGCATCAACGCGTCCCTCTTGTCGGACATGCGGAGGCGGGTCGACGAGGTTCACTCGCGGGCCGCCCTGCGATGCGCCGAGGCGGGCGTGGCGTTCAAGGCGCTGGAGGACGTCGGGACGCCGTACGTCCAGATCCTCATGGAAGCCCAGCGCTTCGACCTGATCATGCTGGGCCGAGAGACCCACTTCCGGTTCGGTTCCGAGCAGGTGCCCGACGTCACCCTGAGCAACGTCCTGGCCGACAGCCCACGGCCGCTCGTTGCGGTGCCCGACGATCCGGACGACGGCGAATCGGTGGTCGTCGCCTACGACGGCAGCCTCCAGGCGGCCCGCGCCCTCTATGCCTTTGAGGCCTCCGGCCTGGGTCAGGGGCGCGAGGTCCACGTCGTCAGCCTCGCCGACGACCAGAAGGACGCCGCACGTCGGGCAGATCGCGCGGTCGAGTTCCTAAAGTCGCACAAGCTCAATGCACTTCCCTATCCTCTGGGTTCCGCTCGCCCGCCGGCGGACGTGCTCCTGGAGATGATCCGGCTCTTCGACCCCGGACTCCTAGTGATGGGGGCCTACGGCAAGCCGGTCCTGCGAGATTTTTTCCTCGGCTCGACCACCCGCACGATGCTCGAGAAGAGCACGGTCCCGCTCTTCCTGTACCACTGAGACCTGGAGCCATCATCAAACCCCCTCCGAGCTGGGCCTGTAATTGCAACGGATCCTCCTCGTGGGGGGTATGATCTCGGCACCGCTCGACCTCACCGCGGCCAACCGGCCGTTCGCGTGCCAGGTCCGCGACGTCGTGGTCAGGAGGTTGGAATGGAGCTGACCGAGTTGATCACGGCCCTCTCCGACGCGGCCTCGTACCCGCACCCGGCCGACGACGTGGAGGTTCATCAGACCCATATCTCCGTCGTCTTCCTCGCGGGCGACTACGCCTACAAAATCAAGAAGCCGCTCGACCTCGGCTTCCTCGACTACAGCACCCTGGAGCGACGTCGCCACTTCTGCGAGCGCGAGGTCGACCTGAATCGCCGGCTGGCCCCGTCGGTCTACCTGGGCGTCGTCCCCGTAGTCTTAGCCGGCACGGCACTCCAGGTGGACGGCCCGGGCGAGGTCGTCGAGTGGGCCGTGAGGATGATCCGGCTGCCCGAGGAGGCGACCCTGCGAGAGCGACTCCGTCGCCTCCTTCCATGCCCGCGCCGACTCCGGGTCGCACATCGCGGCCTTCGGGCGGTTCGAGACGGTTGCCCGGAACGCTCGCGAGAACTTCGAGCAATCGGAGGGACAGGTCGGCATCACGCTGAGCCGTGACGTGTTCGACAGGCTGAGGAGGCTCACCGAGGACGCCCTCTCGAGGCACCGGCCGGTCATCGAAGCTCGGGCCGCCCGCGGCGTGCCGCGCGACACCCACGGCGACTTGCGGCTCGGGCACGTCTATCTCTTCCCGGGGCGTCGTCCCCCGGATG
>JADMIO010991073.1_pt1 | contig 14834 bp, 9 predicted proteins | sample 8958161 | NCBI WGS metagenome assembly JADMIO01 (sample SAMN16585339, study PRJNA669376) | soil metagenome | isolation source: Crop rotation soil | place: USA: Cullars Rotation, Alabama | collected 2011 | reverse complement strand
GGGGTCGTGGCGGGCTCTCCCATTCCTGAGCCGTCCGCTTGGGCGACGATCGCCGCGGCCGGCATGCTGGGTTTCACCGTGGTGCGGCGGCGCAGGGTCGCACGGTCAACCTGACCGTTCTCGGACAATCGCTTGATTGCGCCAAGGCGCCGGACGCCACCGGTGGGATGGCCTCAAGCGCGCACGCTGATACGACCGTCGGCCGCGATGTCCTTCTGGATCTTCGCGAAGACCGCGTTGACCTCGTCGTCCGTCAACGTCCGCTCGGGCGAACGAAACACCAGCCCGAAGGCGACGCTCTTTTTCCCCTCGGGCAATCCCTGCCCGCGGTAAACGTCGAACACGCGCACGCTCTCCAGCGCGAATGCATTTCCCACCGCGGCGCGAGCGGCCTTGCCCAGCGCCTTCTGGACCTCGGCCGCCGGCGTCGCGGCATCGACCACGAGGGCGATGTCGCGCAGCGCCGAAGGGAACAGGCCGAATTCGGAGAAACGCCGGCGCGTCGCCTCGCCATTGATCTTGTCCGGCATGATCGCGAAGAGCCCCGCGTAAACGCGGCCTTCGACACCCGTCGACTTGACGAAGGCCAGGTTCAGAAGTCCGAAGCGCGCGTGCCAGCCGTGGGCGAGATCGCCGACCGCGGCGGACTGACCTTGCTGCCAGCCAAAATACGCCTCTTCGCCCGGCGCCGTCGCGGGCTGGCGGCTCAAATCGACCCCTGCGGCCGCCGCCAGCGCAGCCAGATGGTGCTTCACCGAATAGAAATCGGCCGGTTCACGCTTGAGCCACGCCCGCTCGCCGATCGGTTCGCCAATGACGAAACCCACGGCCGCGCACTCGAGGTTGAGCCCGTTGTGCTCCACGAAAATCCGGCCGGTTTCGAACAAACGCGAGGCCACGACGCCGCGTGCCTGGTTCAATTTGAGCGACTCGAGCAAACCGGTGATCAGCGTCGGACGCAAATGCGACTGGTCCTCGACGAACGGATTCGCCAGCGCGAGTTCCTGGGCGGCGGCCTGGGAAACCCAGGTTGAAATCTCCTTCGCCGGCCGAAGGGTGTAGTTCACGCATTCGTGGAAATCGTGCCCCACGAGGTAGTCGGTGGCACGGCGATTGAAGGCCACGATCGGATCGTCCTCGGCCAGCAGCCCGGGCGACGTCACCACCGTGGCGGGAATCTTTTCGGTCCCGTAAACGCGCAGAACTTCCTCAACGAGATCGATCGGTCGATCCAGATCGTCGCGCCAGCTGGGGATGCTGACGGTCCACGCGAGCCCGCGCGCAGGCGAGACGGTTTCCTCCTCGCGCGTGACGGTCAGCTCGAGCGCGTCGAAGGCGGCGCGCATTTCCGCGGCGGGAATGTCGAAGCCCAGTTTTTCCGTAATGTAGCCGTGGGTCACCACGATTTCCCGCTCCCATGGCACATCGCCGCCCACCCGGTAAATGGGGGCGACCACCTTGCCGCCGGCGGTTTCAAGGATGAGGTCGATCGCGCGCCAGGCCGCTTCCAGCGCGGCATGCGGATCGACGCCACGTTCGTAGCGATACGACGAATCGGACGTCAGCCCGAGCTTCCGCGAAGTCCAGCGAACCGACTGGCGCTTGAAGATGGCGCATTCGAGCACGAGATCGGTCGTGTCGCTGCTCACGCCAGAATTCTCGCCGCCCATGATCCCGGCGATGACCACCGGCTTCTGGGCGTCCGCGATGACCAGCATGCGGCTGTTCAGGCTGCGTTCCTTCCCGTCGAGCGTCGTGATTTTTTCGCCGTCGGCCGCGCGGCGGACCACGATCTGGTTGCCGCCGAGTTTCTTCGCGTCGAAGGCGTGCATCGGCTGGCCCGTTTCCAACATCACGTAGTTGCCGACGTCGACGATGTTGTTGATCGGCCGCAGGCCGACGGCGCGCAGCCGCTCCTGCATCCACGCCGGACTCGGGCCGACCTTGATGCCGGCGATGACGTGCGCGGTATAGAGCGGGCAATCCTCGGGCGACTCGACCCGCACGCCCTGCAGCAATTCCGGACGCGCCGGCGTGCCGCTGACGTCGCCGCGGAACTTCTCCTGCGGATATTTCAGGGGCAGCTTGAACCACGCCGCGAGCTCGCGCGCGATGCCGAGGTGCGACTGGCAATCCGGCCGGTTCGGGGTGATTTCGATGTCGAACACCGTGTCGCCCGACGGCAGCGCGGCGTTGATCGGGGTGCCGAGCGCGGGCTTGCCGTCGAGGATCAACAGGCCGCTGTGATCGCTGCCCATGCCGATTTCGTCCGGCGAGCACATCATGCCCTGCGATTCCTGGCCGCGAATCTTCGAAAGCTTGATCTGGAAATTACCGGGTAGCACCGCACCGGGCAGCGCCACGAGGACGCGATTGCCGGCGTCGCAATTATGCGCGCCGCAGACGATCGTCTTCACCCCACCCGCCGGGCCGACATCGACGGTGCAGACGGACAATTTGTCCGCGTTGGGATGCTTGCCGCGCGTCAGGATCTCGCCGACGACGACGTTCTCCAGTTTCGGCGCACCAGTGGAGACGACGCCCTCGACCTCGAAGCCGAGAAACGTGATGGCGCGATTGATCTCATCGATCGAAGCGTCGAGTTGGACGTAGTCGCGGAGCCAGTTGAGGGAAATTTTCACGGTGAAATCTCGGGAAACGCAAAGACGCAAAGAGACCAAGGTCTGAGCAAGGATAGTCCTTTGCTCCGGCCTTCGCTCCTTCGCGTCTTGGCGTTTAGCTCAGGAGCCATCAGGCGAATTGTTTCAGGAAGCGCAGGTCGTTCTGGTAGAAATAGCGGATGTCATCGATGCCGTAGAGGAGCATCGCGAGGCGCTCGAGCCCCATGCCGAAGGCATAGCCGCTCCACACCGCGGGGTCGTAGCCCACGCCCTCGAAGACCGTCGGGTCGACCATGCCGCAGCCGCCGATTTCAATCCACGGTTTCTTCACCTTCGGCAGATGCGTCGCGGTGAGGTCGACTTCGAAGCTCGGCTCGGTGTAGCCGAAGTAATGCGGACGAAAACGCGTCTTCGTGTCCTTGCCGAGGAGCGAGGCGAAGATGTAGTCGAGCAGCGCCTTCAGGTCGCGGACGGTGACGTTCTTGTCCACGTAAAGACACTCGAGCTGATGGAAATTCGCGCTGTGCGTCGCATCCGTCGTGTCGCGCCGATACACGCGACCCGGCGAGACGATGCGAATCGGCGGCGGCCCCTTCAGCATCGTGCGGATCTGGACCGAAGACGTGTGCGTGCGGAGAAGGTATTTCTCGTGCGGGACTCTCTTCGAGACGTTGCCGAACTTCGCGCTTTCCGGAAAATAGAACGTGTCCTTCTCGTCGCGCGCCGGATGGTCGGCGGGCGTGTTGAGCGCGTCGAAGCAGTAATATTCCGTCTCCACCTCCGGTCCGTCGGCCACGGTGAAGCCGACCTTGCGCAGGATGCGGCACATCTCTTCGCGCACGAGGGTGAGCGGATGATACGTGCCCGGGCCCACGTCCGGGGACGGCAGGGTCGGATCGACGGCGGGCCCGAGTTGGGCGGCCAGTTCCGCGTCGGCGAGGCGCGCGAGGGCGGCATCGAGTTCCGCCTGCAGTTTGCCCTTCGCCTCGTTCACGAGTTTGCCAACGACGGGCTTCTGCTCCTTCGGCAGGCTGCCCATCTGCTTCATCAACGCGGTGAGTTCCCCGTTGGGCCCGACGTAGCGCGCCTTGGCGGCCTCGAATTCCGGGCGCGTCTTGATCGCCGGCAATTCGGCGGCGGCCTTGGCAATGAGGGCGGAAAGTTGGTCCTGCATGGAAAGTAGAGGGTTAACCGCGAATGGACGCGAATAAACGCGAATTAATCAAACCAGCGGCTCGGACCATTCGCGTCCATTGGCGTCCATTCGCGGTTCGAAAAAAAGAAGGACGAATCCCGCGGTGCAGGACCCGTCCTCCGGAAAACGAACTGGGAGACGAGCCCGCCCGGGGCTCGCGTTGCTCAGGCCTTCTTGGCGGCGCCTGACTTGGTCTTCAACGCGTCCTGGGCTTGTTTGACCAGGGCGCTAAAGGCCACCTCGTCGCGAATCGCGAGGTCGGACAGGACCTTGCGGTCGAGTTCGATATTGGCGGCCTTGAGGCCTTCGATGAAGCGGCTGTAGCTGATGCCGGCGTTGCGGCAGGCGGCGTTGAGGCGCACGATCCAGAGACCGCGGAAATCGCCCTTCTTTTTGCGGCGGGCCGCATAGGCGTATTGCCAGGCATGCTGGACGGCTTCTTTCGCGTAGCGAAAGAGCTTCGATTTGCTGCCGAAATAGCCCTTGGCGTATTTCAGCACCTTCTTGCGGCGCTTGCGCGACGCGGGGGAGTTGGTTGCACGAGCCATGTTGGTGGATCCTTTTTTAGGTTGGGCGCGCGCAGGTCGGCTTAAATTTCACCCGCGCGTGCGGTTATGGTTTCTGCTGTCGGTCGGCTAACGAGTTAGAGACCGAACGGCAGGGCGCGCTTGAGCGGCTTGGCATGGCCTTCCGCCACCAGCTTGTCGCGAGAGGCACGACGCTTTTGCTTCGTGGATTTCGCGCCGAGCAAGTGACGGAAACCCGGCGTGCGCCGCACGAGCTTGCCCCGAGCGGTCAGTTTGAACCGCTTGGCAACGGACTTCTTGGTCTTTTGCATGGAGAGAGCGGTCGAAAACAGAGATCCCCCCTCCCCTTGGCAAGGGGAATCTTTCCCCGGTCCTCGCGAGCGGGGGACGGGCCACAACGGCACGCCTTCTTTCAGTCCCGGTAATTCAAGGCCGGCGGCCGGTCGCCCAACATCGCCGTGTACTTGAATTCCGCCCCGCGGCGCTGGTTAAGTTCGGCTTTGGCCGCGGAAATGACCTCCGGCTTGCCGAAAAGATCGATGATCGTGCCCGTCATGACTTTTGCGGCCACACCCATGCCTTTGAGCCCAAGCGTCGTGCCGGCGCACGCCGCCGCCTGCCAGCTGTGACTCGGCGTGCCGGGCGCAAACGCGGCGGCGCGCAAGCCGACGGTCGGGACCGTCCAGCTCACGTCGCCAACGTCCGTGGAGCCGCCGGCTTCACGCGGCTGGTTGGGATTGAAGGCGGGTATCATCGCGGCCGTTTCGGGCGCGAGCGCCCGCCCGATCACCGTGCGACCGATCTTCTGCGCGAATTCCTTTTCCTTCTCGTCGTAAGTCACGCCCCCGACGACCATGAAGTTTTCATGCATCAGGCGGCCGAGCGCTTCGTTCGGAAGCAGCTCATAAACTCCGCCCGTGATTTCGACCTCCATCGTCGTCCCGGTGCCGAGCGCAGCGCCCTTGGCCGCCGCTTCGACGCGGGCCCAGACATCGTTGACGATCTCGCGGCTCGGACTGCGCACGTAGTAATAAACCTCGGCGAAGGCGGGCACGACGTTGGGCGCCTCGCCCCCCTTCGTGATCACGTAATGGATCCGGGTCGAATCGGGCACGTGCTCGCGCAGCATGTTCACCATGTGATCCATCGCTTCGACACCATCCAAGGCCGAGCGTCCGCGCTCCGGTGCGCCAGCGGCATGCGAGGCGACGCCACGGAAGCGAAACTTGCCCGAGCGATTCGCGAGCGAGCCCGCCATCGTGATCCCATTGCGATCTCCGGGATGCCAGTGAACCACGGTGTCCACGTCGTTGAACAATCCGGCGCGCACCATGTACACCTTGCCTGAACCGCCCTCTTCCGCGGGTGTGCCGTAGAAGCGGATCGTGCCTTTCTGCCCCGTCGCCTGCAGCCAGTTCTTCACCGCGACGGCCGCCTCGGCCGAGGCGGCACCAAACAGATTGTGACCGCAGCCGTGACCGGCGGCCGCGCCTTCGCGCGACTTTTTTTCCGGCACCGCTTCCTGCGATATCCCGGGCAGTGCATCGAATTCCCCGAGAATCCCGATCACCGGACCGCCGCTACCGAAGCTGGCGACGAAGGCGGTCGGAATCCCCGCCACCCCCGCCTGCACCGTGAAGCCTTCGTTTTTCAACTGCTCCTGCAGCAGCGCGGAGCTTTTCGTTTCGTGGTAGCCGACCTCGGCGTAGGACCAGATTTTCAGCGCGATGTCCTCGTACGCGGCCTTGGTTTCGTCCATGCGCTTGAGGACGTCCGGCTTGGCGGTCTGCGCCGCAAGTGTCACCGGAAGGAGAAAGAGGAAGAGACTTGGTTTCATGATTGGAAAAAGAGAATCCCGCGCGCCATCGATCCTCGATGGTGCACGGGACAGGGAAACATGGCGACCGGGTCAGAAGTGGCGCGTGAGTTCCAGCGTCCAGGTCCGCCCCTGGAAGAGCGAGCCGTAGACTGAGGAGCTATATCCGAAGGCACCCGACTCGAGCGGCGGCTCCTTGTCGGTCAGATTCACGACTCCAAGCCGCACGGCCGATCCGCGCAGCCACGGCGCGGCCTGAGCGTTGAAGCGGCGCTGCAGAAAGGCGTTGAACGTGACCGTGTCGTGCACGCGGTACCGGTAGAGATACGCGCCGTCGGAAAACTGCCGCGACAGATATTTCGGTGCGCCCAGCGTGTTGTAGATGGCCGCGGTGGTCGTCGCGCCGCCGTCGGCGTAGCTGCCGACATAATATCCGCTGACGCCGGAGCTCCAGTTGGCATTGCGCCACGAAACCGTTCCGGTCCCGCGCCAGCGGGTGGTGCCGTTGACATCGAGCCGCTCGGTGAAGAGCGAAGGCGAGCCGGCGATCGCGCGGAATTGGTAGCTGCGAATGATGTAGCTCCAATCCGTCGACACCGAGAAGCGGCCGACGCGCGTCTGCGGGATCTGGTAGCTCAGGCTCAAATCGATCCCGCTGGCGTAGCCTTTCGCGATGTTTTCGTAGTTCGCGGTGCGCGAAAGAATCTTGCCGGCCACGGCGCTTTGCTGGGAGGCGGGCTTGCCGGCGTTGGCGGCATTGTAGGCGGTGATGTCCGCCGCGTCGGGCGCGAAGCGCACGACGTTGGGGTCGCCTTTGTAGTTGGGTGTGCCGGAGCCCAGGTCGATCTGCGCGATCGTCTTGCCGGCGGCGACCTGCGATTGCACGTAGGCGGTCAGCAGTTGTGCGTCGCTATTGAGCAGCTGCGTGGCCGAGCGGCTGCCGATGACGTTCGCTTGTTCCACGTTCCAGTAATCGGCCGTGATCGCGAGGCCCTTCACCTTCGGCACCTCCAGCACGAAACCCACGCTCTTGCCGATCGAGGTCGTCGGCTGGAGTTTCGGATTGCCCGAGGAGTAGTTGCGCTGGCTGTACGTCGCATCGCTGAGGCCCGCCAGGTTGCGGTAGGTGTCAGTCTGGCCCGGCGCGCTGTCGACGGTGAACTGCGAGGGCGCGTAGAGGGTCGGCAGGTTCGGCGCGGTGAAGCCTTCGTTGAACGAAGCCCGCACCATGAGACCGCTATACGGCCGCCAGTTCATCCCCACCTTTGGGCGCGTGGTGTTGCCGAAGTCCGAGTAGTGCTCGTAGCGCACGGAGGACGTGAACTCGAGGGAGTTGGTGAGAAGCAGATTGTGCCGCGGCGAAATCACCGGCACGACGACCTCCGCGTAGCCGCTGTAAACTGAGCGGTTGCCCGAGGAATCCGGCTTGGGCGAGGCGAGCACGAAATCGTTGTCGTCCGCATTGAGCCCGAGCGAATTGCCCACGCCGTTCACCCCGACGAACGGGGCGCGTTTGTCCATGAACTGCTCGCGGCGGATCTCGGCGCCGCCCGCGAGCGAAACCGTGTTGCCCCAATAGCGGAAGAGCGGGCCGGCCGTGCGCAGATCCCAGCTCGAGATGCCGCTGAAGCCTTCGCGGCGCCACACCTGGTTGAACTGGTCGAGCGTCGACTTCGGGTTGACGTACGGCTGATTGGCGACGACGGCGTTGCCCTGCACCTTGAAGGTGTAGCCGAAGGGATTGAAGGCGTTCGCATCCGTGCGCAGCAGCGAGGCCGCGAAGGCGGATTCACGTACGGCCCCAAACGAAATATCGGAAGCGTAGGCCCGGGTGTAGAGCGCGCCCGACTCCCAGGTCCACTCGCTGCCGATCTTGCCGCGGGCGCCGACGACGCCGCGATAAACGCCGCTGTGCACCACGACGCTTTCGCCGCCGATGTCGTTGAACGAGACCGCGAGCAACGTAAGGGCCTGCGGCGTGCCGGTCAGACGCGGCGTGCCGTCGGCATTCGGAGCGCCCGTGGGACTGAAGAAACGCGAGCCGTAAGGGTTGAAGGGATTGTCGACGGAGATCGGCTTGAGCAGATCGCCGCTCGGCGCATTCAGGAACACCGGTTGCCGGACCAGGTTGGTGTTCGAGTGATAGAAGGAGAAGTCAGCGAAGGCGGTGATGCGATCGGTGACGTCGAACTCGACGCTGTTGAACAGATTCTGCCGGTCGCTGCGCGTGGACCCGAGCGTCTGATAGTCGTTGATGTTGAGATAAAACTCCGGATTGGCGGCGCGAGTCGGGGCGACGGCCGTGAGCGCCGGGGTGCCGTTGACCGGGCGAAAGTAATTCGCGGCCGTGACCGTGCCGATGCGGAAGGACGGCCAGTTGCCAACCGTCGCGCGCCCGTCGAATGCACTGCCCGGCACGTTGAACGGCGCCGGCGCAAGCGCGGAGTGATCGGCATTCTTGGTGAAGTCGCGCTCGCTCATGTAAATCGGCTCGCGCCAGACGAAGTCGAACGTCGACAGCCAACGTCCCTTGCCGCCCGCGAAATCCTTGCCGTAGGTGAGCGTGACCTGCTCGTTGCGGCCGCCGCCGTGTTCCGGCACGCCGAAGCGAGTGCGGATTTCCGTGCCGCGAAAATCCTTTCGGGTGATGTAGTTGATCACGCCGGCCACCGCGTCCGAACCGTAGATGGCGGACGCGCCGTCGCGGAGCACGTCGATGCGCTCGATGCCCTGCGTGGGGAGCTGGTTCACGTTGACGGAAAACGCCAGCATGCCCGCGTCGGGCGACGTCATGGGATTCGGCGCGGCGCGGCGGCCGTTAAGCAGCACGAGCGTATTGGCGGAACCAATGCCGCGGAGGTTCACGTTGGCGTTGTCGCCGCGGGAATTGGCGCCGCCGGCGGTGGACTCGTTCAGCGGAATGTTCGTCACCTGCGGAAGCGCGGTGAGCAGTTCCACCGGCGTGAGCGCGTTGCGCACGTCCATCAGTTCACGGCTGAACACGGTCACGGGCAGAACTTTTTCGAAGTCGAGCCGCTTGATGTTCGAGCCGGTGACGGTGAAGGCCTCGAGTTTGACCGCTTCGTCCTCCTTCGCGGTCGCTGGGTTCGCGTTGGCGGGCGCGGTCTGGGCGTGCGCCGGTGCGAATGCCCACAGGAGGGCGAGGACGCACAGCGCGGATTTGGCTGCAGGCTTGCTGGGTATATTCATGAGCTTGGCGGGTTGGTCAGAGCTGGACGCAGTGGCGCTCCGGTCGAAAATGCGCGGCGAAGCGTAACCGCGGTTCGGCCATCAGTCGTGTGTGTGGGCAGTGAGGCAAAGGTGGCGGTGGAATGCAACTTTCCTGCCACCATCGCGGCTTATCGGGCGAAGTTGATGGTTTGCCCGCCTCTTTCCCCCCCCGCGCGTTCGCGCCCGTGCCCCGTCACCAAAGTGCTATTGGCTGTCGCCGGCGACCGTTTGCCCCTCGAGCACAAAGGGTTGTCGCGCTCGTACGGGCGACGCATCTCGGCGGACTCGAAATCTGCGGGCCCAGTTATCTCGGGCGCGTCTTAATAACCCGCCGCCGCATTGGTCCGACGGGGATCGGCGTAGCCGGTGAGCGTGCCGTCGGCATTGAATTCAACGGCATTGAGCCCGCCGAAATGTCTCCCGCGGCCCGGCTCCTCCGGCAGCCTCACGGTCCAGCCCTTCGCGGTCAATTGCTCCACCGTCGCGGCCGGCAACGAACGCTCCGCCTCAAAGGCCTCCGATTCCAGGCGGCTGGTGGCCGCGGCAAAATGGAACCGCGTGTCGCCAATGGCCTCGGCCAGCGGACGATCCAGCGCGAGTCGGTCGAGCAAACCCTGCAGCAAGGCGGACGGAATGCGGCTGAAGCCCGGCGCGCCCAGGGCGAAGACAGGCCGGCCCGCCCGCTCGACGATCGTCGGCGAGACGGTGCTGCGCGCCCGTTTTCCCGGCGCGACGAGATTCGGGCTGCGTGTTTCGAGGTACGCGAAGTTGCTCATGGAGTCGTTCAGCACCACGCCCGTGCCTGGCGGAATCACGCCCGCGCCGAAATGGCTGCTCTGCGATTGCGTCGCACACACGATATTCCCCTGCGCATCGACGACGATGAAGTGGGTCGTCGACGCCTCCGGGCTCTCGCTGAAGGCGGGCTCGAGCGAGACGAGTTTCTTCGCGTTCGCGTCGGGCGCGGCAGCCCGCCGGCGAATGTCCGCGATCGATTCGGGCGCCAGCAGTTTTTCCACGCGTGCCCGCGCTTCGGGCACGTCGCCGACCGCCCGTGACGCCTGCGGCTGGACGATGCGCCAGACCCGCGCGATTTTTTCAAGATTCTCCGGCGAGCGGAGCGGACCACCTCCAAAATCCTCGTTTTCGAGCGCTTTCAACACCGGCAGAAATATTGCCGCGCCGTGCGAAGGGGGTGGCGAGGCGAACACGCGATACCCGCGAAAATCCACCGTGAGTGGCTCGACGATCCGCGCCTCGTAGCGCGCGAAATCGTCCTTGGTCAGCTGTCCGCCTCCCTTCGCGGCGGCGCGGACGATCGCATCGGCGATTTCTCCCGTGTAGAATCCGTCCCGCCCGCGTCGCGCCAGCAATTCGAGCGTACGGGAAAGGTCCTCGTTTTTCAGCCGCGAACCCACGGCAGGCAGCGCGCCACCGGGCAGATAAATTCGCGCGAGATCGGGATCGCCGCGGCGCAGCTTTTTTTCCTGCTCCTCGAAGAGGTCGCGGGTTTTTGGCAGCACCTCGAATCCCTCGCGGGCGAGCAGGATCGCCGGAATGACGTCCTCGCTCCATTTTTTCGCGCCCCATTTCTGGTGCGCCGCCCACAAGCCCGCGGCGAGGCCCGGGACGCACACCGCGCTGTAACCGAAGTGCTGCCCTTCCTCCGAAATCAGGCGCAGCGCGACCACGTCGCGGCCGGAGCCACATGCATCCATGGCGTCGACGACATAAACCCGTCCGGTCTTCGCCTCGCGGAACAGAAGCATGAGCTTGCCCCCGAGCCCGGATCCGAAGGGCTCGGCGACGCCGACCGCCAGCGAAGTCGCAACCGCGGCATCGATCGCGTTGCCGCCGCCCTTCAACACCGCGGCGCCGATCGCCGCGGCTTGCGGATGGGCCGCGACCACCATGCCATGCGGGGCCGTCACCGGCACGACCGTGACCGGCACGGCGGCGGTGGCGGCCGCCAGCAGCAGCAGGTACCCGACAACCAGGAGGCGACGCATGACCGCAAATTTGGCGGGAGCCCGCAGCGGGGCGAGCGCAGAAAACAGGCGTTCGCGCCGCCTTGCGGCGGCACGGTGAATTCAGTTCCGGGGGTGGTCGGCGACAAGCCGGCCGCGAGCGCAACTCCGGGCCTTCGATTTCCGCTCGCGCTCCCGTTGCCGCGTCGTCAACGTGGGTGGCTTTTCCAGCAACATGAGCCCCTCGCCGCTTTCCAACCGCCGCATCCTCGTGGTCGATGACGTCCCGGGCTTCCTCCAGGAAATGCGGGGCATCCTCAAGGCGCATTGCGACGAGGTGACGATTTGCACCAGCCCGTTGCGCGCGCTGCGGCGGCTGAAGGCCGAGCCGCCGGATCTTCTGATCACCACGCTCGTGATGCGCGAACTTGGTGGCTTCGAGGTGATCCGCCGCGTGCGCGGGCTCGGGCTTTCCATCCCGATCGTGATGATCACGGGCTACGGGAACGAGAAAACGGCGATCGAGGCGACACGCCTCGGCGTTTCCGACTATCTCGAAAAACCGGTGCAACCCGACGAGTTGCGCGCGCGGCTGGAAAAGATTTTCACGGCGCAGGACCGTCCCGCCGCAGCCGAGGCCGCGCGCGTGCCGCAGATGGTCTCGGAAGATCCGGCGATGAAATCCATTTTCGACATGGTGGGCGCGGTGGCCAAAAGCGACAGTCGCGTGCTCATTCTGGGCGAAACCGGCACGGGCAAGCAGCTCATTGCCCAGGCGATTCACGAGAAGAGCCCGCGCCGCACGCAGCCCTTCGTCGAGGTGAACTGCGCCGCCATCCCGGAAAACCTCCTCGAGAGCGAACTGTTCGGGCACGAGCGCGGGGCGTTTACCGGCGCGACCGAGCGGCGCACCGGCCGCTTCGAGGAGGCCGGCGCCGGAACGCTCTTTCTCGACGAAATTGGCGAGACCAGCTTCACCGTGCAGTCCAAGCTGCTGCGCGTGCTGCAGAGCGGAAAATTCAACCGCGTGGGCGGCAGCACGACGTACCAGTCACGGGCCCGCGTCATCGCCGCGACCAATCGCGATCTCCAGACCGAAGTCGAAGCCGGCCGCTTCCGCGCCGATCTCTTCTACCGCCTGCACGTCATCACGCTGACCCTGCCCCCCTTGCGCCGACGGCTCGGTGACGTGCCGCTGCTCGCGGAGCATTTTCTCCGGCACTTCCGCGGCGTGCGCGGAATGCCCAAGGGGTTTTCCGAAGACGCGGTGCGCCTGTTGAAAAGTTACAGCTGGCCCGGCAATGTGCGCGAACTGGAACACCTCGTCGAACGCTTCGCCGTGCTGCACGCCACCGCGTGGATCGAAAGCGACGACCTGCCGGAAAAAATCCTGCGCGAAACGGGTGGCCGCGCCCCCGGCCCCGGCCAGGGTCCGGACGCCCTGCTGCAGGGAACGCTCGCGACGGCGCGGGCGGCCTTCGAGAAAGCTTATCTGAGCGAGTCGCTGAAACAGGCGCGCGGCAACATGGCCGAGGGCGCCCGGCGGGCCGGACTCGACCGCTCGCATTACTTCCGGCTCGTGCGCCGGCACGGTTTGGAGGCGAAGTCTTTCGCCTAAACGCCTCCGCGCCAACGCACGTTTGCCACTTGGCATCACACGTGCAAAGGCTCACGACTCTTTCCTCCCGCGCATGAATAAAATCAAAGTGATCCAGTTCGGGCTCGGCCCGATCGGCATCGAATCCCTCAAGCTCGCCGCAGAACAGTCGTGGCTCGAGGTCATCGGTGGTGTCGACATCGATCCCGCGAAAGCGGGCCGGACACTCGCGGAGCTGACGGGCGTCGCGGCCCTGGGTGGCGCGCGCGTGTTTCCCAATCTGGCTTCGCTCTTCGCGCTGATGGGCAAGCCCGACGTCGTGCTGCACACCGCCGGGTCGAGCGCGGCCGCCTCATTCGAACAGATGCGGCCCGCGCTGCAGAACGGCGTCAGCGTGGCGTCGACCTGCGAGGAGCTGATCTTTCCCGCGTTGAAGACGCCGCAACTCGCCGCCGAGTTCGATGCCCTCTGCCGTCGCCACGGGGCGCGCATTGCCGGCACCGGCGTGAATCCCGGCTTCGTCATGGACGTGCTGCCCATCTGCCTCACCGGGGTGAGCCGCGAGGTCCAGTCGATCTACGTGGAACGAGTAGTGAACGCGTCGACGCGCCGCCAGCCGCTGCAGGCCAAGATCGGCAGCGGCCAGAATCCGGACGACTTCCGGGCGAAGTTCGCCGCGGGCAAGGCCGGCCACGCCGGCTTCCAGCAGTCGATCGCCCTGCTCGCCCACGCGATGGGCTGGACGCTCGATGAAATCCGCGAAACGTGCGAACCCGTCGTCGCGACCAGCCGCGTCGTGACAAAATTCTTCGACGTCGCGCCCGGCCAGAGCGTGGGCATTCACCAGAAGTGCATCGGCCTCGTGGGCGGCGAAACGAAGCTCAAGCTGGACCTGCAGATGTACCTCGACGCCCCGCTGCCGCACGACGCGATCGTGATCAAGGGCCGGCCCGCGTTGAACCTGGTGCTGAATGGCGGCGTGGCGGGCGACGACGCCACGGTCGCTTCGCTGATCAACATCGTGCCGCGCCTCCTCGCCGCCGCGCCCGGCGTGCGCCTGATGACGGAGCTGCCGGTGCCAGCCTGGCAAAACCCCTTGCGGACGGCGGCCCCTGCACTGGTGCAATCCGGCTCGTCGGCCGCGGCGTGAGCCGGTAGCGTTCGCCGACTTGACCGCCGCGATGCGTTAAGTCGCCGCGGTTTTTATCATCATGAGACTGATCCGCCTGTTCTCCGTCGCGGCCGCGTTCGTGGTCGGGACCGTTTTCATTCCGATCGCCGGTGCCGTCACTTCCCCGAAGGAACACTTCGGTTTCTCCATCGGCGACGACTACCAGCTCGCGACCTACACGCAGACCGAGGCCTATTTCAAGAAACTCGCCGCCGAGTCGCCGCGCGTGAAGCTCGTCGACATGGGCAAAACCGAGGAGGGCCGCACCCAGTGGATGCTGGTCATTTCGGACCCGGAGAACATGGCGAAGCTCGCCCGCTATCAGGAGATCGCCCGGCGCCTCGCGCGGGCGGAGGATCTGAGCGAGACGGAGGCAAAGGCCCTGGCCGCCGAGGGCAAGGCGGTCGTGTGGATCGACGGCGGCCTGCATGCGAGCGAGACGGTGGGATCGCACCAGTTGATCGAAACCGCCTGGACTCTGGCGAGCGCCGACGATCCGGAAATCAAGCGCGTGTTGAAAGACGTCATCGTGCTGGTGGCGCACGCGAATCCGGACGGCCAGGAACTGGTGAGCACGTGGTACCTGCGCGAACCGAATCCGGCCCTGCGTGCGACATCGATCACCCCCCGGCTCTATCAAAAATACATCGGGCACGACAACAACCGCGACTTCTTCTATTCCGCGCAGAAGGAGAGCACGAACATCAAC
>JADMIO011288150.1_pt1 | contig 14836 bp, 12 predicted proteins | sample 8958161 | NCBI WGS metagenome assembly JADMIO01 (sample SAMN16585339, study PRJNA669376) | soil metagenome | isolation source: Crop rotation soil | place: USA: Cullars Rotation, Alabama | collected 2011 | reverse complement strand
CGCGACAACTTGTCCACGTGGAATTCTAAGCTTAGGATCCCAATGTGCTGGAAAGAAGATGACCGTAGCCCTTTACAAGCCATAAGAAATAAGCTTTCTCTCGATAAGCGTCGGCGAAAGCGGCACCCCGGCTTACCACCTCAGCGTCCGTTGAAAGTTCCACTATATTGAAGCAAGCCAGCGCGCGGAAAATACTCGCCACCGATGGCTCATGTAAATTTGCCTGGTCACAATAGGAGGGAATATGGATAGTACCGCTATGCTCAAGTTCCTCAAGTAGCCCTAACTCGAAGGCAGCTGAAATGGCAAAGCTGGAGATTGTAGAGTTGAATAAACGGGCGGTTTCCATAGGTTACTCCGTAAGAAGCTATCAGCCGAGAGTAGGTTATCATAGCTCACTACATCGCGAACACTCATTCTCATATGCTGCTTTCGGAGGGGACAGTATGGGCTAAACCAGAGATCACGAGCCTGATACACTCGATGATGCGAGAAGCCTGATAAGTAGGGCCTATTCTCGATGTCGAGTGTACCAAGCCTTCTGCATTCTGGTTTAGAAGCGACAACTCCGGCGGCAGCGACAAGCCATCCGCTACTGTTTTTCTTCAAAGGCTGAAAATCAAGGTGCTATTATTTCGGATACGATTTTCTGATCCATAAGTCACAAAATAGTGTATACTGGCCGCATGGAAACATTTGCAGAATGGCTCGCCCGCCTCATGCGCCAAAAACATCTTACCCCTAAGGAACTCTCCAGGCGGTCCGGTATATCCAATAGCTATATCGGCAGAATTCTCAAAGGCGAGCACGGCGACATCCAGGTCGACACCATAGTCAAACTGGCAAAGGGCCTGAATATGGACGCCCACGAAGTCTTCGCGGCGGCGACGGGCCTCCCGGTCAGGGAGGCAAACGGGATAGACCCGCTCTCGCTGTTGGATGCGATGCAAAGGCTGATTGGCGACTCGGTAGCCTTTATCCTGATACGGCAGGTGCTCAACCTGTCATCCGACGAGAGACAAGCGCTATCGGATTACCTTGGTCACTTCAACCCGCCAGCTAAGAGCAAAGGCAAATCATTCAAGAAGGTCCAGCCGGGCAAGAAGTAATCGGGCAGGGGGCGTGTCGGTGGCTTACTCGGCTTTGAGCAAAAGGCCGCCTGAGTTGTCTCAAGCGGCCTTTGCTTCGTTGCAGCGCTGGTAGAAAAATTTCAGGCGATGTTATCGACGCTCGTCGCGCGGCGTCCGGTCTTGCGGATGGTGAACTCGACGGTGACGTTGTTGCCGATGCCGTTCGGCATCACAGAGTATTCCAACATCAGCACAGAGCCGCCGACGCGCCAGCCTGCCTGCTTGATCTTGTCCGCTGTGCGATCAACCTTGACCGGCTCGCCGAATGCGGCGGTGACTCTGCCGACCAGCCCTTCGAACGACTGGCTGCGGCTCGACAGGCTCGCCGTGCAGCTCATCTCGATCAAGTGTTCGGGCCGCCGCATCGGCGTGTCGAGCGTGTCAAAGCGGAACGAGGCGCTCCACTCGCCGCTGCCCGGCAGTTCGACGTTCAGCACAAAGGCTTCGTCCGTCGTCACGTAGACGAGCGTGTCCTGCTCGACGCTCTTTGGCAGAGCCGCCTGAACCTCGCTGTAGGTCATGCCAATCTTGAAGTGCTTGATGAACTCGACGCCGTCAACCGCGCCGCTGTTCGCGGCAGTCGCGCCGTGCGGCTCAACCGGATTAGAGGAATTCTTTGTGCGGTCGTCGTCCGGCTGGCCAAAAGCCGAGGCCGCTGCCATAAGCATCCACGCAGCCAGAATTGCTGCGGCTGATCGTTTCGCTATACGCATCACTTCCCACCTTCAACTTCCTGCGGCCTCTGCCGACGCGTCAGCGACACGACGGCAGCGCGTTCAATAAAATCGTTTCAATGATTTGGGGAACGACTGTAGGGGCAGTCGCGCGTACTATATCACTAAAGCGCGGCTTGTGGAAGTTGTAATTCTATTGCGCAGACGACGCGCCCATCAGCGAGCCGGCGTGCGCGACTCGATCAGCGCGCGTAACTCGGTGGGCGTGTAGAGGCCGGGACGCAGGCCCTCGGCAAACATGCGGTTGACGACTTCGAGCAACGCCGAATTATACGGCGTCGGCAGTCCGTGCCGGCGGCCCAGGTCAACAATGACGCCGTTCAAATGATCGGCCTCGCCCGTGCGCCGGCCAAGTTCGAGGTCTTGCCACATCGAAGGGTAAGTGCGCTCGCTCTCCGGCAGGTTCATCAATCGTTCAGCATCAGGCGGCGCGGCCTGCGCCCTTTCGTGCAGCTCGCGTATGCGAATCGGCGAAGCGACGCCGGGCGGCGGCTCGACCGTGATGCCTGCCGCGTCGAGCACGCGCAGTCCTTCTTCGCGCACGTCGGCCAGCAAGCGACGCATCTCCGCATCAGCCGCGCCTTGCTCAACGTAGTATCCGGTGATCGCGTAGGTCGCGTTGTTGAGGTTGACGACGAACTTGCTCCACTTCATCGCCATCGTGTAGGGCGAAGCCAGCGCCGCGAGCCCGGCGCGCTGGAAATCATCGCCGATGCGCCGGGCCACCTCGTCAACGCCTTCGGGGTAGCAGCCGACTGCAATCGAGCGCCCGCGCGTCATCAGTATGTGTGCGGGCGTCATCTGCGTGGCGCTGAAGAAGACCAGCCCCGCGTAAACATTCTTGAAGCGGCGCACGGCTTCCTCTTCATTGGTCACGCCGTTCTGCAAGCAGACGACCGGCGCGGTGTCTGGATAGACGGCGGCCAGTTCTTCGATGGCCGCTTGCGTGGCCTGCGATTTGACCGTAATGACGATTACATCATCACCTTGGGGCGGCAAGTCGCGGGCGGCGGTCACGGCTTCCACCGGCTGGACGAATTCTTCGCCGCCGCGCGTGAAGGTGACGCCTTGCCGCAGCGCTTCGGCCTGCGCCGGTCGCGCCACACAAATGACGCGCTCGCCCGCTCGACTTATCAGCACGGCGAGTGCGCCGCCAATCGCGCCCGCGCCGAAGATCACGTATCGCAACGCCTTTTCTTCGCTCATCGCGTTAGATAATATCGCATTTCGCCCGCCGCGTCTCAAAGTGCGGCGCGACATCGCCAAAGCGCGAAGGGATCGTTCATCCGACAGCCTTGCAAAGGAGCCAGCGCCGCCGCAATGATTACTGAAAGAGCCACTAACCAACACGTCAAGCTTTATTACGACCTCTACGTGCCCGACGAAGACCGCGAGAGGCCCAGGCCGCTCGTCATCGCGCTGCACGGCTATGAAGGCAACAAGGAATCCATGATGGCGCTGGCGCGCAAGATCAACGAGCGCGACTTCATCATCGCCTCAGTGCAGGGGCCGAACGGCTTCTTCGTGCGCGGGGACGATGAGCGCCAGCCGCGCATCGGCTTCGGCTGGATGATGCAGTTCAAAGCCGAAGAGACTATACGTCTGCACCACCAGACCTTGCTCTCTGTAATCGAAACCACTGCCGCCGAACACGCGGTCAACCGGCGCGCGATCTTTCTGATCGCCTTCTCGCAATCGGTTTCGCTCAACTACCGCTTCGCCTTCACGCATCCCGATCTGATTCGCGGCGTCGTCGCCGTGTGCGGCGGCATACCGGGCGATTGGGATGCGGATAAGTACCAGCCGAGCCGCACCGACGCGCTCGTCATCGCCGGCGAAATGGACGAGTTTTATCCCATCAGTCGCGTGCGCACGTTTGAAGCCGCCCTTGCGCGCCGCGCCCGTTCCGTGACATTCAAAAGTTATCCGGTCGGCCACATCTTCCCGCGCGAGTCTTTGCCGTTCATCAACCAGTGGCTGCTCGACAGAGTGGAGGGCGATACATGAATCCTGTAATCGCCATCACACCGACTAGAGCCCGATTCAAAGTCCTCTGGCTGCTCTTCACGCTGACCCTCATCACTTATCTCGACCGCCTCTGCATCTCGGCTGCCGCGCCGGCCATTACCGAGGCGTTCCATTTTTCGCCTTCGCAGATGGGTTACATCTTCAGCGCCTTCACGCTGGCCTATGCCGCGTTCGAGATTCCCAGCGGCTGGCTCGGCGATTATTTCGGCACGCGCAAGGCGCTCGCACGCATCGTCATCTGGTGGTCGCTGTTCACGGCGATGACCAGCCTGTCCACAGGATTCTTCTCTCTGCTGCTGGTGCGCTTTCTGTTCGGCGTCGGCGAGGCCGGGGCTTTCCCGAACGTCGCGCGCAGCATCTCCTGCTGGTTCCCTTCCTCGCATCAGGGCCGCGCCCTGAGCATCGCTTTCGTTGGCAACTTCCTCGGCGCTGCCATCACGACGCCGCTGGTCTTCAAGCTGGTCGCCTGGCAAGGCTGGCGTCTGCCTTTTATAGAGTTCGGCATCCTCGGCATGATCTGGGCGCTGATCTGGTACTGGTGGTTCCGCGACCGCCCGGAAGAACACCCGAACGTCAACGCCGCAGAGCTGCGCTTCATCCGCTCTGATCAGGTTGATGCCGCTGCGTTCGGTCACGCGCAGCGCGTGCCGTGGAGCGTCTTGCTCAGGAGCAGAAATCTCTTGCTGATTTGTGGGATGTACTTCGCGTACGGCTACGCCCTCTACTTTTATATCACATGGCTACCGACCTACCTGCTCAAAGCGCGCGGCTTTTCGGAAAACTATGCGGGATTGTTTTCGGCGTTGCCGTGGCTGGCCAGCGCCGGCGGCGTATGGCTGGGCGGACTGCTGACGGATTGGCTGACGCGGCGCACAGGCAGCTTGAAGATCGGGCGCTGCGCGGTCGGCGGCTTCGGCTTTCTGACCAGCGGGCTGGCGCTGGTGGCGGTGGCGTTGACCGATGATCGAGTGGTGGCCGCTTCGATGATCGGCGTCGCCGCGTTCTGCCAGATGCTCACAGCCGGCCCGGCCTGGTCTGTGTGCCTGGACGTTGGGCGGCGCAATGCCGGCGTCGTGACCGGCTTCATGAACATGACCGGCAACATCGGCGGCACCATCGCGCCGGTGGTGGTCGGTTACGCGGTCGAAAAGCTCGCCTCCTGGACGCTGCCGTTCTACATCACCGCCGGCCTGCTGGGATTCGGCGTGATCCTGTGGATGCTAGTCAATCCCTACCGCTCGGTCGTTGAGTCGTCAATCGGCGAAAGTAATGAATGCAACATTCCCGCTTGATCATGGATCAGGCAGCGCGCCGCTCGCGCTTTTGAGCCGCCACCGGCGGAACGGGCGGTTGGGGTCGAGGCCGACCGCGCCGGTGTCTTCGTAATTTTCCTTGAGAAAACTGGTGATCTCCGCGTAAGGCAGATCGTCCATGTCGCCTTTGATGTCGAGGATGAAGCGCGGGCGGACGCGCTTCAGGTCTTCGATCAGGTTGGCGCGCGCCGCTTGCCAGAATGGCGCGTTGGGCTCGAAGGCGACGGCTTCGGCATCGCTGAAGCGACCATCAATGTAGTAGGGCGTCAGGTAGCGCGCCGCTGGGCGGCAACCCGTCTGCCAGTAAACGTCATGCGCGTAGCCCCAGATGTAAAGCGGCTCGCCCGGCTGCAATTGATCTCGCAGCGCGGCGCTGATCGCCTCGGCCTCGTGCTGGCGCTCGGTCATGCCCCAGCCCGCGCTCCAGTGCGTGCGCCTGCCGGTCAGGGTTTCGTAAGCCAGTATTGCCGTGCGACCGTGCGAGCGAATCAGGCCGACCGCAAAAAAGACTACTAGCACGGCGAGCGCAACTCGCGCCCGGCGTTTGTAAGCTGGATCACGCAGCAGATGGGCGAAGCGGACGACGCTCGGCGCGGCCAGCAGCGCCAGCGCCGGCAGTGCCGTGATGAAGTAATGGCCGAAGAAGCGCCCGCTCATCACCACGCTGACGAGCGACACGGCGCACCATAAGGCCACCGCGAGGTTGAACTCCGTTTGATTCCTCGTCTCGCTCTCGACACTTTCAGTTGCGAATAACGCGTGTTCGCTTTTGGGCTTCGCCTTCGCCGTTTGTCGCGCTGCTTTGATTGAGCGAATGACTGTCCAGACCGCAAACGACCACAGCACGAAATTGAACAGCACATAGCCCAGCCCGCGACCCAGCGCGAAGCGCCACCACAAGGTGGCCGGCTCCGAGTCTATGTAGAACATGTTGATCTCGACGCCGTTGCGCCAGAAGTCGGCGAGCGCGTGCATCGAGACGAGCCACGCGACGAAGGCCGCTAGCACCAGCAGAAATCCGACCATCACCAATAACAATCGCCTCGCCAGTCGCTTCGTCGAAGCCGCCAGCCACGCCGCGACGGATTGAAAGTGGTGCCGTATGCGATAAGACTGGATCAACTCGTAGAGCCCGAAGAACAACAGATTGAGCACGCCGATCTGCTTGCACATCGCCGCAAGTCCCGTCATCACGCCCGCGCAGATGAGCAGTAAGCTCTGTCTCAGCGCCTGCCGCTCGCTGCCGCCAGCCGTCGCGCGCATGAAGCAGGCGAAGCCCGCCGCGTAGGGCAGCGCCAGCAGCAACTCGGTGTTGGCCGCCATAGTGTCTTGCGTGAAGTAATTCGTCGTGAAGTAGACGAACAGCAACGCCGCCCACAGCGCAACGCGCTTGCCGTAGATGCGCGCGGCTGTGAAGTAGACTACAATTGCCGTCGCGAAGTTCCAGAGCGCCGCCGCCAGGTGCACGGCTTTCATGCTGCGCCCGGCGAGCGCGAAGACCGCCGCGTAAAAGAGCGTCGCGCCCGGCGGCTTGTCGGTGACGACATCGGCGTAGAGCCGCGCGCCTTCGAGCAGCCGCGTCGCCGTCAGCGCCCGCACGCCTTCGTCGCCGTTGACGAAATCGTAGCGCAGATAAAAGACTCGCAGCAGCAGGTTCAAAACGAACAATCCCGCAAACGCCAGCAACACCTGCCGCGACGTGAGCGCCCCTGTTTCCTCTGTGGTGATGAAACCCGATTGATCGGCGAACGTTGCCAAACGGCCCTCCTCAGCTTGCGGCTGAATAGTAACACGCGGTTGCTTGACTGTGCATTCGCGGGTTTGCTCTAATCCTCAAGGGAAGCTGAGGTATGAATAAAGACGAGCTGATCTACGATTGGAATGCAGTCGGGCGCGCAGACGCCGCGCCGCGCCGCGTCGAGTTGAACGACGAATCGTTGCGCGATGGGCTGCAATCGCCTTCGGTGATTGACCCGCCGATTGACCAAAAGATCGCCCTGCTCCACCTCATGGATTCGCTCGGCATCCACGGCGCTGACATCGGCCTGCCGGGGGCGGGGCCGCGCGCCGTTGCCGACGTGACGCGGCTGGCTGAAGAGATCGCCGCCTGCAAGCTCGACATTCAACCGAACTGCGCCGCCCGCACCGTCGTCGCCGACATCATCCCCATTGTCGAAGTCTCGCAGAAAGTCGGACTGCCCATCGAAGCCAGCACCTTCATCGGCTCCAGCCCTATTCGCCAGTACGCCGAAGGCTGGTCGCTTGAGATGATGCTGACGGCGACCGAAGAGGCCGTGAAGTTCGCGACTTCTCATGGGCTGCCTGTCATGTACGTTACTGAAGACACGACGCGGGCGCACCCCGAAACGATCAGCGCGCTCTACCGCACGGCCATTGCGGCGGGCGCGCGGCGCATCTGTGTCTGCGACACGGTCGGCCACGCAACGCCCGAAGGCGTGCGGGCGCTGATCGGCTACGTCAGAGATATCGTTCGCAGCATGGAGCTTGACGAAGAGATCAAGGTGGATTGGCACGGCCATCAGGATCGCGGGCTGGGCGTCATCAACGCCCTTGCCGCTTACGAAGCCGGCGCGGATCGGTTGCACGGCACGGCGCTCGGCATCGGCGAGCGCGTCGGCAATACGCCGATGGATCAACTGCTCGTCAACCTGAAGCTGATGGGTTGCATAGACAACGACCTGACGAATCTGGCGCGCTACTGCGAAACGGCGAGCGCGGCCACAGGCGTGCCGATCCCTGTGAGCTATCCGGTCGTGGGCCGCGACGCTTTCCGCACGGCGACCGGCGTGCACGCGGCGGCGGTCATCAAGGCATTCCGCAAAGGCGACGACTGGCTGGCCGACGCCGTCTATTCGGGCGTGCCGGCGAAGGTCTTCGGGCGCGAACAGGAGATAGACATCGGCCCGATGAGCGGCAAGTCGAACGTCGTCTTCTGGCTCGAACGCCACGGCATCGAGCCGACCAGCGAGCGCGTCGAGCGCATCTTTAATCGCGCCAAGACCAGCGCCAGCGTGCTGACGACGGATGAGATTTTGCAAAGCGTTTAATCAATCTGGAGAGTTAAGCAGTCGCGTTAGGGACGAGAGGTTGATAGCCGGCGGCGAAAAATAACCCCGCCAGGGCGAAATGTCAGCATTACGCTCCTGACGAGGCTTGGACGTTCAACGAGTGATGATCAACGGACAGGGAACTATAAATATGGCGCTCCTGCGGAGCTAAATACTCTACAGACGCTCTGGACTTTTTAGACTCATAAAATTCGCTAGACTTTTTCATATGCAATCATCAATTAATCCGCAATCGGCAACCCGCAATCCGCAATCGCGCACGCTGCTCTACGCGCCGGAGATGATGCGCGCCTTCAGCTTCATCGAAGCGACGGACGGTGAGACTCACGACGAGATGATCCGCATCTGCGAAATCCCCGCGCCGCCTTTCAAGGAGCACGCCCGCGCCGCTTATCTCAAAGCTCGCTTCGAAGAACTCGGCCTCAAGCGCGTGCGCACGGACGCCGAAGGCAACGTCATTGCCGAGCGTCCGGGCCGCGCCGCTTCGCCCAGCATCATCATCTCGGCACACCTCGACACGGTCTTCCCCGAAGGCACGGACGTGCGCGTGCGGCGCGACGGCGGGCGCTGTTACGCGCCGGGCATCAGCGACAACACCGCAGGGGTTGTCAGCTTGATTACACTGGCGCGGGCGCTCGACGCAGCGCAGATCAGCACCGAAGGAACGATCCACCTGGTCGGCACGGTCGGCGAAGAAGGCGAAGGCAACCTGCGCGGCGTGCGCCACCTGTTCACCGCTGGCGATTTCCGCACAGGCGTCGAAGCCTTCGTCTCGCTCGACGGGCCGGGCGTCGAGCGCATCACGACGCGTGCGCTCGGCTCGCGCCGCTACCGGGTCACAGTGAGCGGGCCGGGCGGTCACTCGTGGGGCGATTTCGGCATCGTCAACCCTGTGCATGCGCTGGGCCGCGCCATCGCGCGCTTCGCCGCTTATCCCGCGCCGATGTCGCCGCGCACCTCCTTCAACGTCGGCATCATTGAAGGCGGCAACTCGGTCAACTCGATCCCGCAGCGCGCCAGCATGATTGTAGACATGCGCTCGGTGTCGAGCGAAGAGATAGACAAGCTCGAAGCCTATCTGCGGCGCGTCGTCGAGCTTGCCTTGCGCGAAGAGAACTCGCAGCGGGCCATGAGCGGCACGACCCTGGCCGTCAAGTTCGAGCAGGTCGGCGACCGCCCGTCGGGCGAGACGCCGGTGAATGCGCCCATCGTGCAGGCGGCGATTGATTGCTCGCGGGTCTTAGGCATCGAGCCGCGCCTGGACTGCTCTTCGACCGATTCGAACATCCCCATCTCGATGGGCATCCCGGCCATCACCATCGGCGCGGGCGGCATGTCGAACAACTGCCACACGCTCGCCGAGTGGTACGAGCCGACGGGCCGCGAGCTGGGCTTGAAACGATTGCTGCTGCTCGCGGTGACGCTGGCCGGGCTGATGAGCTGAGGCGGCGCGGCCCGCCTCAGCTTCAAAAATTGTTATTGGTGCCTGTGACGATGATGCGCGGATCGGCCTTGAACGCTTTTACAGTTGAGCTATTTTGAGCGATGACCGCGACCGTAATCCCGTAGTTCCCAATCTGATCAGCAACGTACCCTTCGTTCTGAGACCCCGCGGTAATCTTCCACTGCGTTCCCCTAACGTTGCAGCCCACGCTGTCCCGAGGGTCGGGTAGATGTGATGGGGTGAGCACGTCGATTGAGGAGCCACTTACCGTGCTGAACGGCGATTGAGATTGGCCTGGGCTGTCTTTGTTGGTGAAACTAATCACGACACTGACAATACTCATCGGGTCTGACGCCGTATCAAAAATGTTGAACTCGAAGAGACTGTTCTGGTCAATGGTTAACGTGGTCTGGCCTTTGCCCTCCGATGAGGGGGATTGTTGCGCGAAACCAAACGCCATCGCGACGGGCACCGACGAATTCGGCGTTATCGTCGCCGACGAATAAGCGACATCAAGAGAATACAGGTTAGGCATAAGACTCTCCTTTCGCTTTAAGTAGCGGTTTGCGAAAACGGCATGACGTGAGAGCAGATGCCGGTGTCGTGCGGCAATGCTGGCAGCGTCTGCTCTCGACAACCTGCTTCAACCTGTGTGAGCGGAAGCGGCGGGCCAATCCCCTCAGCCGAGCATTTTTTTCTGACCGAGGTTAGTGATGCGGTTCGGCAGCGAGTTTCACCACGAGCCGGCGATACTCAGGGTCTTCGCGCAGCTTCAGCAGTTCGGGATCACGGCTGAACTCGGCCAGCGAATACCCGGCCTTCAACGCCGCCGCCAGAGCTTCCAGCGCTTGCGCTCTCTGCTCGCATATCTCGTAGACCGAGACTAAGGTGGCTAAGACCGGCGCGCTTTGATCCGCCTGCTTGGCGCGGGCGGCTTGCTCAAGCGCCTCTGACCTTTCGCCAATCTTAGCCAGATAGAGGGCCAGTTGGCTGCGCAGATCACCGTCCTCGGATTTGCTGTCAAGCTCGGTGCGAACCAGTTGGATGGCCACCTGAAAAGCTTCGCGCGTCTTCGCTTCGTTGCCCTGCGTCCAACGGTAAGCATCGCCGAGGTTCGCCCATATCTGGTAATTGTTGGCTCCGAGCTTGATGGCTTCTTCGAAGGCGGCGACCGACTGCTGGTAGAGGCCCTGAAAAAAGAGACTGGTTCCGAGATTCGAATAGGTGCTGGCCGAGGGCCTGAGCTGCAAAGATTTCTGATACTGCGCGGAAGCTTCGGCAAAGCGCCCCTGCATGTGATAAACCCCGCCGAGATTGCGATAGCCCAAATGCGAATCGGGAGCCAGCTTGACGACTTCGGCATAAGCTTTCTCGGCTTCCGCGTAGCGCGCCAGGCGATAGTAAAGGTTGCCCAGAGCAAAATGCAGATCCCAGTTGTTGGGGCTGACTTCGAGTGCCTTCTTGTAAAGGCGCTCGGCTTCGCCCCAGTTATTCTTGCCGCTCTGGATGTCGGCCAGCCCGCGAAAAGCGGCGGCATTGAGCGGCTCCAGAATCAGCGCCTGCTTCAACTCGGCTTCGCCGAGATCGTATTCGCCCTTTTCGGCATACGCCCGCCCCAAGCTGACCCGGCCAATAGCGAGATGGCCATCGAGTTTGACGGCTTGCCTGGCGTTCTGCGCCGCCAGTTCCAGCAGCGACTCATCGCGGATGTTCTGGAATTTTGCGACGTAAGCCAGACCCAGCCCGGCATAAGCCGGCGCATACTGCTGGTCTTTCGAGAGCGCCGCATTGAAGGCTTGGAGCGCCGCTTCGACGTTTTCTACACGGTCATAACGCTCCAGGTAGACAAGCCCCTGCTGAAACAACTCGTAGGTTCCGGCGTCGGCATTCAGCCGAATCGGAGCGGTGACGCGGCTGGCATCGGGCGCGGTGCGCCTATGCAAGATGAGCGTGCCGAGCGCACCTAATAGAGCGAAAGCCAGCAGCGCCGCAGCGGCAGCCAGCGTCTTCCACTTGGGTTCAACTGCCCAACTGCCGAGACGCGAGACGAAGTGGCGTAGCCCTTCGAGCGTCGCAGACACACGCCCGGACGATTTCGAGTTAAGGCTTGCGCTCACCCGGCTCAACTCGGCGCAGAACGACTCGATGCTCTGCCGCTGCTCCCTGTCCTTTCGCAGACTCCTCATGACCAGCGCGTCGAGCGCAACAGGAATCTCTTTGCGCAGTCGCCGGGGCGAAGGCGGGTCGGCGTTGAGGACGGCTTGCAGGACAGCGGCCAGCGTGTTGCCGGAGAAGGCACGACGCCCGGTCAGCATCTCGTAGAGAACCGCGCCAAAGGAAAAGATGTCAGACCGCGCGTCGGCGGCTTCGCCCGTGGCTTGCTCAGGCGACATGTAGGCAGGAGTGCCGACGATCATTCCGGTCATAGTCACGGACTGCACCTGGGTCGCGGCTTGTGCGTCAGTCGGCTGGCGTTCGCCGTGTAATTGCTTGGCCAGGCCGAAGTCGAGCACCTTCACCTGTCCGTCCGAGGTAATCTTGATGTTGGCCGGCTTGAGGTCGCGATGGATGATGCCCTTCTTGTGAGCGGCCCGCAGCGCCTCGGCAATTTGTAGCGCGATGTTCAGCGCCTCCGACAAAGGCAGCTTGCCCTGCTCCAGTCGCTCGGCCAGCGTTTCGCCTCCGACCAGTTCCAGGACGAGGACTCGTCGGCTTTCGCATTCGATCAGGTCGTAGATGGCTCCAACGTTGGGATGAGTCAGCGAAGCCAGCACCTGCGCTTCGCGCACAAAGCGCGCCAGCCGCTCGGCGTCACGGGCAAAGATTTCGGGCATGACTTTGAGCGCGACCTCGCGGTTCAGCTTGGTGTCGCGGGCGCGGTAGACTTCGCCCATGCCGCCTTTGCCAAGAAGATCGAGAACGTCATAGTGATCAATCGAGCTGCCCGCAAGGTCGGTCGCCTGCGCCGCCGCGATCAGGCTGGCCGCCGCTTCATAGGCCGGCGAGTCAATCAGGTTGTCGGTCTGTTTGTGTGCGGCGATGAGCGATTCGACCTCGGCTCCCAGTTGCGGGTTCGAGGCGCGCACCTCGGCGATGAAGCGGGCGAACGCTTCCGGCTCAAGCTTGAGCGCGTGGTGGAAGAGTTCTTCCAGTTGATCAAAGCCTTCAGCTTCGTTCATCGCTCCTCTGAATCATTCAGCGTTTAACCGATCCTAATTTTTCATCTGGCGGCGCAGCCAGGCGCGCGCAAACGTCCAGTCTCGCTCGACGGTCGCGTGCGACAGGCCCAGAGCTGCCGCCGTCTCTTCTATCGTCAAGCCGCCGAAGAACCGCAGCTCGACGATCTCAGCGTGTTTAGGCTTGGCAGCGGCCAGTTCGTTCAACGCGTCGTCAAGCGCCAGCAACTCAACGTCCGAGCGCTTGCCGATGCGATCCACTTCGCTCAACGATAAGCGGTAGAGCTTGCCGCCGCGCTTGGTCGCCTGGCGTTGGCGGGCGTAATCAACCAGGATGTTCCGCATCAGCTTTGCCGCCAGGCCGAAGAACTGTGCGCGATTCTGCCAGTTGCTCGTCCGCTGGTCTACGAGCCGGACGTAAGCTTCGTGGACGAGGGCAGTCGGTTGCAGGCTGTGAGCGACGCGCTCGCGGCGCAGGTAGTTGCTGGCCAGTTGGCGGAGCGTGTCGTAAACGAGCGGCATCAATTCATCAAGGGCGGCCTTATCGCCATCGCTCCATTTGACGAGCAGTTGGGTTATGCTCTGCGGCGGTTGCATAGCCGGCCCTCCCGCCTTTACTTCGTAGATACAATCCCGTCGCCTGAGTAGGATAAATGAACGCGCGTAGTCTACCAGACCACATAATTTGTAGCAACTTTTACTTGGGCGGATAGGGCGAGTTCAGCTTGAGCGGAACGAAGATCGCAAACTGTTCAGCGGGAGTACACGAATGATCACGACTGGAGAGGATTCGTTGCGATGCGGCCTGCCCGGCTACTGGTCACGGGCTCACGTTGATCAAGGCTGCGATGACGACTCAGGGGGCTTGTGCGCGGGCTGTTGAGCGGACGGCTGCGGCGGCGGCTCCTGCGACTTCGGCGTCTGCGCCGCGTTGATGTAAGCGATGATCTCTTTGCGCACGTCGGCGTAAGGCTTATCTACGAGATTGTTATTCGCATCACGCCAGCCTTTGACCACTTCATTGACGATGAGGAACTGGCCGTATTGAAAGTTGAGGGTGTGGAAGAGGCTGTCCTGCGGCTCAAGGAAGACGAGCATGTCCTGATCCTTCATGTAGCCGTCTTCGGCGCAGCGCACGGTTGACTGCGCCAGCACGTTCAACTCTTTCAGCGTGAAATCACCTTCGATCACATCGAGCGGCAGCAGCGCGGCGATCTGGCTGAACGAGCCGCGATAGTTTGCCCGGTCGGCTTTGCGGACTTTGACGCGCCCGATCCAGATGGCGTTGCGCGTCAGCTCGTCCGTGTGCATGACGCGCAGGCAGTTGCGCGATTGCGCAACCCCGGTGGCCGCCAACAGGGACAGGGTGATTAAAGTGATTAACGTTCTCATGAATGGGCCAGTTACTCCTCCCCGAAATCACTAATGCTAACACACGCTTTGCGGCCCGCGAAAGTTCCTTTTTGTCGCTGCACCTGTGATAGTTATTCAGTGGGCCGCTCCAGCCCGCCGACCGCGAGGCTGCGGGCGCGGCGCGAGCGTAGGATGTTAAAGACGACCAGAACGGTTGTAGCGACGACTACCGTCAGCAGGACTTTCCAGCCATGCTGTTTGATGATCTCGCTCGCCCGCTCTTCAAAGGCGATGGCCAGCATGCCTTCGACCGTGAAGCGCACCAGGCGGCCCGCAAAGACGGCGATGATGAAGCGCGGTAGCTTCAGCTTGAAGACGCCTGCCGACAGCACGAATGGCTTGAACGGAAACGGCGGCGGCAAGATCGCCGTCACGATCAAGGCCAGCATGTCATAACGGCCCAGCAGATTCTCGACGCGCTCGCGGCGGGCCGGCTTGATCTGCTTCAAGGCGACTTTCCAGCACAGTGGGATCCGAAGCTTGGAATTCACGTGACTTGAAGTCGCGGC
>JADMIO010987997.1_pt1 | contig 14836 bp, 3 predicted proteins | sample 8958161 | NCBI WGS metagenome assembly JADMIO01 (sample SAMN16585339, study PRJNA669376) | soil metagenome | isolation source: Crop rotation soil | place: USA: Cullars Rotation, Alabama | collected 2011 | reverse complement strand
AAAGATCCCAGGCTCGGGCATGAGACCTGCTTAGTCAAAGAATTGAGACACAGAAAACTGAAACCTTTGGCCAAACAGATGCTTAAACAGCCGGCCAGTTATTTTGAAGGCCGTTTAAACAAATGGGCGCACAGGATCATGGAGGCCAACCCAATCCTCGGCCCGCCGGCGGACACGATTTATCTCAATGAAACGCCTGCCGTCTTCAGAATGCCGGGCGGCCCGCACTATGTTTACCACGTCAGCCGCACTCCCACCACGCTCACCATGGGCAATCTCCACGAGAAAGTCCCACACAAACATTTTATGAACTCCTGGGTCGGGGCGGAGAGGCAGATTGTTGGTAACAAATTTAAGCAATATAATCGCAAGATTTTGGAGTTGACCGGATTAGAAAAACAAGACGTTGTGGCGGCAGTCGGAGCTTCCGGCGTAAATGTCAGTGATGCGCTCGAAGCAACGAATTTCCGCAAAGCTTATTTTATCGATCACCGGCGCATTGATTTTAATACATTGGAGCAGGAACATAGAAAGTGGGCGCCGCTGGATTTACAGCATGATTACTTTGTCAACAAATTTACCCGCGGCTGGTCGGTCTCTGAAAGCTTCCGGGATAATCCGGAATATTTTTTGATACAGGAACTGCAAAACCTCGGCATTGAGCAGAACGATGTGCATGTCGGTTCGGATCACCGGGGCAGGGTAGTTGTTGAATTCCGTTTACCGCAGGAAAGCCGGACAAGAACAATTATTTTTGTACGCGAGGAGATTGTTTCGCTATCGGACCAAATTAATGAAGAGTTGCGCTCGCGCGTGGATGTTTATTATCAAAAAGCCTGCGGATTACCAGAGGATTACCGCCTGTATTTGTTAACCGTTCTGTCCTGGTTAAAACCCCATGGGTTTATGATCCTCAATGATTACACCGCAGGCGATGATTATTACGACTCGGATGATTTTCTGGGGCGTCAAGGCAGGCGATTGATAGATCCATCATTAGAAGCCCTGGCGGAAAAGATCCAGGCTTCCGTTTTGCATCGTCATCGTTACGGCTGGTACATGGCGGTTTGGGAGATAGGCCAGAATAGAATTGAGCGCTTTACAGATGATCGCACCCCTTCCGGTGCCGTGATCGGTAACATGACGCCGGATCCGAATAGGGAATTCAGCGATATCGGAGAAGCAGCATTTGAACAGCAACGTCCCGGAGGAAGCAAAGTCCGTGCAATTTACGAATTAATCGGCCTGCCTGTCTTACATCCCCGATTCTCGACGGCACAAGCACAGGTTTTTGCGGCGGACATTGTTGCTGGAAAATTGGAGCCTGTTTGGAAACAGAATACAGACATTAAGGTTGTTATTGAAATATTTAAAATCATCCAATCGCGGTTCGGAGCATTCGATCCACAAACCGGTCTGGTGCTCAATTCTCAAAATGCGGCGGTACTTTCCCGCTGGGTTTTCGGCCGATTGTATATAAATTCTGCAGCCAGTACGGGTGTCTTCCCTAATATAGAAGTATTCCGTAAATTATTTTCCCAGAATCCTCAAGAAAATCTCCAAGCTATTTATCAGCGGATAGGGGAAGTGGCTCGGGAATTGCACGGAACTCCGGCCCTTATTGATGAGGCGAAGCGGCTCATTGCGTACATGCATCAAACATTTGCGTTGCCGCTGGAAGATTTCTTCCTGCCCTGGGAAGACGATAAAATTGCCCGTGAAGGAGCCACATATTTTTACTTCAATGCACCTAATGAATTTTCCTTCTTTGATTTATCTTTCGTCCGGTTATTGGGGGAATTCATTGATCCGGCTGAGCATGGGAGAATATATAACGATCCTTTGACGAAGAACCAAATACAAGCACTTTTGTCTATTGACGCTGCAAATGGGAAGTACGACAACGTAAAAGATTATTTAGAGACAATGAAAGAAAGAGCATGGGACCAAGATGCTTCCCGGATTGCCAGGGCTCTTTTAACACTTCCGGATGTGTCGGCCGAGTTCCGTAATTGGGCTAACCCATCAGTGAAGTTTGTACATTCCGACGTTCACGATCTCCGCCGCGTGCGCAACATCAGACCGGATTTGCACGAGGGAGAGTACAAAAAGCCGGATGCAGAAACCATCAAGCCGATCTCCCGCATTTGGCAGAGGCTTTTGCTTAAAAATCCGATTCCATCCGACGGAACGGTTGTTGAAGTTGCCCCCGGATATGAGACCAAGATCGGGGACGCGCTGGCACTGACCGGTTTTAAGGGGACCTTGATCCTCATTGAACCTGATGCCGCTGCCGCCGAACACATCCGCGCCGATTATCAAAAGATTATGCCGGAGGCCGTGGTCAGGGCCGTGATCAAGCCGCTGCAGGATGTCGTGATCGGTTCCGATATACCGGCGCGTGTGGACGCGCTTCTGGCGAACCATCCGTTTGACGACATGGTGCTGGCTTATGCGATCGGACGCGTGCAGACGTCGTTCTTCAGCGCCGAACGTGCCAACGAGACACGTTCAGCCCCGCCGATCCAGGAGGTTTACGATTCTCTCCGGGACGAGGATTACATCGAAGGCGTCCTGTTCACCGCCGCGGTCTGGCGGGAGATTATTCAGAGATTAAAACCGTCGTCGGTCATGGTCAATCAGTATCCCAGCCGCACGCTTGATGTTAAAGGGTTGACCAAACGTCAGAACAGCGGGTTCATGGTCGTCGAGCTTTTGAGAGACGTTTATGAAAAGTCGCTGAGCCGCAATTATACCGAAGCGTCCTGGGGATCGCAGGGTGCGCCCATGTGGTGGGTGATCTCCGACCGTCCTTATGCCGACCTGGCTTCCGACCTGGCCCTTCAGCCGAAGGCGAAACAGCGGTTGGGTGAAGACATATTTGTGGCGCAGAAGGCCAGACGGATGAGGCCCGATGAGTATGAGATTGTTTATGTCGATCGAGCGCATTTCGAGGCCCGTTACGGAAGCGATGCATTACAGCAGATCGAACAATTTGCCATCATGACCGAGGAGGATATGCCGTCCGACACGCCGACCATCGAAGTTTACGCCGACCTGCAGAAGGACAAGACCGACATCAGCCTCAGCGGCAACCTGGGGTCCGGGCGTGCCGTTTATGTTGGGGCCCAGTATAACCTCCTCGGTGTGAAAACAACATTGTGCCGCAGCACCAGCCCGTATCACAACTCCGGGACCATGGATCTGTTTAGCGCCTTGCGCCGTGTGATCATGTCGCACTGGATCAACCGGTTTGTCCGGCGCGCCGGCGCGCATCCCGTGGTCATTGTCCGTAAAAAGACGGGGCAGCTCAAGTGGTATCCCAATCCGGTGCCCCTGGCGCTTCTGGTCCGTGAAGATGAAGGAACGCTCGACCGCCCGAGCCACGTCGAGCAATCGCCGCCCATTGCGGTTGATTTTGAGAACATCTTGACCGAATACGCCCGGCTCGATGCGGAATATTTTGCGTACCGTTTGATGATGGGTGCCTGGTCCAACGGCAACTATTCTCTCACCGGTCACATTGTTGATTTGGACACCATGACCTTTGTGCCGTACCGCGGCCCCTATTACACGGCTGCGTCCATGTATACGGCAAACTTTTTCGGTTACGAAGGCATCGGGTTTATCCGCATTTTGCATCAGTTGGCCGAGGTCAAAGGTATTTCCGTTAAAGGGATTGAGGAACGTTTTTATACCGTCCGGAAAAATCATCTCGCCTATCATTTTCTTTTGTTGCTGGGCCTGGAGGAGGCGGCAGCAAAGAAAGTTTTAGAGACGCACTTTGCGGAGGTCATGGGGCTCGTTGATGAATTTGAGCGATTGTCGAAGAAGATTTCTCCCCAGCGGATTTCGCTCAAGCTGTATTACAGCGAGTTTGCGGCGGCCCAGGACCCAACGTTGCTTGATATGTCCCTGTTGTTCCGCAATCTTGCCGGGCTTCTAGATGATAAATCCCGACGTGAAAAGCTTGCCGAAGCTTATCTGCTCCGGCAGTCCGCGATCGATCAGGTCCAGCCTGGCGCGGCCTATGAGCCGGAGCCGCTCAAAGACGGCGGCATCAATCAAGGCCAGGCCTTCATCAGGGACCATGCCGTTGTCAACTTTGGTCAACTGCCGGCATTCTTAAACGACACTGCTCTTTTTATCCGCCGTTTGTTTGCGTTGCTTGATCTTGTCAATGAGGAAGGGCTTCTGCCGGCCAGGGACATTTGGAAAGGGAAGCTCACCGTCATCAACCAGACGTTCCCGGCCTTTTATGAATTAAATGACATGCTCAAAGTGCTGGTTGAAAAATATCGTGCCGGGACCATCACGGCCGCCCAGCTGGGCCAGGAGGCTGAAAAACTGGCGCTCGATGAAAAGCCGCTGGGCCTTGAGATCTTTCGCGGTGTCAATCCGGAGATCATCAGCCGCTTTATGACGGAGAAGGCGGTCAACCGCACATTCGCGCAGGGCGAGGTGCTGATCCGCGAAGGGGAAAAGACCGATGGGGTCTACATTATTCTCAATGGATCAGTGACGCTCAGTCAGGTAGGGGCGGGATTGGAACGCGTCCTTCTCACCGACACGCCGGTTACGAAAGGACTTTTGGGAGAGTGGTCGGTCATCTACGACCAGGGGGCAAGTTGTACGGTCACCGCTGAGCGCGAGACGCAGACAATGTTTATAAAACGTGAAGATTTTCGCGGATTGACAGTTTTGCATCCGCAGATTTTGGACAATGCCCTTAACCGCATCCGCGAATATTACCAAGCCAACCGCTTAAGAGGGCAGCTGGTTTCCGAGCTCAAGGATAGATTGTCGGTGAGCATGGTTGGTAAGGCATCGTCTCAAAGCAGACCTTCAGCAAGCCATCTTTTCAATCCCATGTTGGCGATGGGGACAGCGGAATCGTTCGTGTGCATCGGCCTTTTATTGTTCATCTGGGGCGTGCTTCGCTACGACGATGCAGTGGTCAAATTTATCGACCAGCAAACCCCGCTGCGAAGGCCTTTGAGCAGGAACAATCAGGTGCTGGCGGTCAAATATTGGATCGAGAAGAACTATATCGATGGAAAAACGCCGGTTTTATTTAAACAGATCCTTGAAGAGGCCTTTGAACGTGCGATCGAATATCAGCAGGAGGTTGAAAATAAAAAGATCTATCAGCTGCGCAGCGAGCTGATGATCAGGATTATTTTAAAAAGCCTGGTGTGGTTTATTGCGGCCAATCTTTTTTATGCCGGATTTGCTGCGGCCACAGGCACACGGCCGTTCAGCGAAATGATGGTCGCTTTCGCGACGACATTTGCAATCTTGAGCGTTGTGGCCTTGGCCCCGATCTATTACCGCATTTATTATGCGACACGCGACAGTTTTGCGCTGATTGCAACCCACTTCAGCCCGCGCATGGCCCGCAGGCTCAAGGAACTTTACGGTGAGGTGACGGAAGAAAAAGTTTTGAGCGTTCCGCATGAGGACCCGGCCCTCGAGAAAAGAGAAGCTTTGTTCTGGACCGCGGCGGGGCTTATATTTCTTGCCTTCGTGTATGTGGTCTATTCTGCGGCGAGTATTCAGAGCATGCTGGCAAGCAATCCTGCGACCCAGCGTCTGAGCAGCGCAACAAACGCGTATTTCTGGACGGTGCGGCTTTTTACATGGATGACGCTTGCCGGCGCTTTCTTTGTGGGGCTTCGTGTCGTCCTTCTCGGCACGGCCGTCTTTAAAACCAAGATCGATGATGCTCCCACCAGGAATTTTTTCAACAAGATGATTTTCGGGCTTGTCGTCTTTTCTTTGGTGTGGTTTGCCGTGCTCAATCAGTGGCCGTACACCTTGGGCGCGGGAGTGGTTTTTGTGTATTTGATTGTGTGCGGCACTTCAGGTATGGGCCTGGAGAGTTTATATCATGCCATGCAGTTTTTTAAGAAGTTTAAATTGCAGATCAACGAGACAGCCGAGCTTTTATACGGCGTCATGACCGATAAGAAAAACGTTGTGGCCCGGGCCATGATCGAGGAGGTACTGGTGCAGAGCCGCGAACTGCAGGGAGCCGGTACCATTAAACGCATCCGTGAAACGAAGGTTCTGTCCGCGGTCCTTTCCCGCGTGCTGCTCAATCCGGCGGTTTGTGAACAGGCGCGTATCCAGACACATTTGTCGCAACAGCCCGCTGATTGGACAGCCTTCAATTGTCTCGCTACTCGCCTGAAAGAGCCTGATTTGGAGCGATGGGATGTGATTGAGACGCTCATGCGCCGTGTTCAGCGCGCGCGAAGGCATGGTGTCGAGCTTATCGAGTGGGTGCATGACAAAGACGGATGGCATGCGTATCTGCCGGCGGAATTAATATTCGATGTCATCGAAAGAGACCATGAGTTGATGGGAAGGCTCAGGGTCATTGGTGTCGGGCCAAACCGCTGGCATGTTTTGACCCGTGCCGAAGAAGCCCAGGCGCAGCGTGATGGAAAGACGGTCAAAAATATTAACGAAGTGCCCGTTAAAGATCAAGTCGGGGCGTCGAAGAAAAATACAGACAGGTTGTCTCAATTGACGATCACGGCCGAGGCTTCTTTAAGGGCATTGGCGCAGGATTTTCTGGGGGGTTGGCTTCAGATGAAAGTTTCTGCCGGGAGTCCCTCGCTGATGCAGCGAGTCAGACAAATGGTCTTTGCATCTCCGGCACAAAACATGGCTGAACAAATTTTTGAAGATGATGCTTTAGTTGCAGCGCTTGATCAGTGGCATAAGAAGCGGCGTGGTGTAAAAGATACAGCTCTCATTGATCCGATCGACGAACTTCTTGCCGAGGCTCGCCGGATTGTCAGACAAAAGCGGTTTCTACGCAATGCCTTCAAACAGGAGGCTCGGATCATCGCCGGTACAGCGCTCGATCTCAACACATTTTCGACGCTGGGCAGTGTGGTAAGGGTTCTGGCTATGGCGGCCGATGAGTGCGAGCCGCTCTTTAAGTTCATTTCTCCCAGAGCCGAGGGCACAATCAGCTGGTTGAGGTCTTATGCGGCGTTGAGATGTTTGCCGCCCGAACAATGGACCGCACATTTATATGAACTCCGTCGCCGGGGATTTTCGAAGCGACAAAGGTCCGAGAAAATGTTCGCCGAAGCGAAAGACCATGGGGACGACTTTCGCGAAAGAATGATCGATGATCTGGTCCCCGAGGAGCTGGCATTTCATATTTGGACCGACGTCCGATTCGAACCGCTTCAAGAGAAAATTTTCAGCACCCTTCCCGCCCATTTATTTGAGGAAGATTTCGATCTTGAGATGGAATATCGCCTGCAGCAGGGAGGCATTGTTCTTTCGCAGAAAGAGGAGTTCCGTAAGATGTCTTTTGAACGGACAAAAGAGTGGCAGATGGGGTATATCCGTTCCTATGTCGAGACGTTTACTAAAGAAGCGGCCCCGCACCTGTTACGGAAAGGTCTCTTGTATCGTTCGGTGGGAGAGACTTTCTTAAGGGATTTTTTTGTTCCCGGCAGCGCTATTCATAGCTACTTCGTCAATAGCTATAGGGATAGTTTTGTCGAGGGTATGAAGGAAAGTCTGGCTGAGAGCAAGGAAAGCGTCTTAGAAAGACGAGAGAAAATTAAGAAGGCAGCCCATCGAAGGTTAAGCGGCGAATATTACTGGCTCACGCGGTCCATCCAGGACGGTATTCTTTATGACCATGAAGGCCGGCCGACCATGGTCATTCCCGACGAGGGAAGGGAACAGTGGGTTGAATATCTGCAGAACTGGGCCGATCAGGTCCGAGGCAAGACGGAACTGATCGAGGACGCCCAGCCTCAGGACATCGGCAACTGGACGCCTCACGCAGTGAAAGTCAGCTGTTTTAATTGCTGGATGGTGGCGCTCGAACACGCCGGTTTTACTGATCTTCTGGCGGATTTCTCCGATTGGCTGGAGAAGCAGGCAGGCCTGACACCCTCTCCTTATGAGGGAAGCGGCATCAACGCCTGGTATGTCTGGCAATATTTCTTCCGAGATCGCGGATTGGACCTTGAAGGCGTGCAGATCATTGAACCCAACATCAAACAAAAGGGCGAGAAGTTCGTCTGGGGACACGCGTTTTACGATCCAGGCGCGACAGGCATTAATTTGAAAAGTGCCCGCAAATTCTTTAGTACAAAAACGGAAGCGGAAATGAAAGAGATGTATATCGCCGGCGGGCCAATGGTTGTGAACGAAGATGTAAATACAGAAATATTCTTTAGAACACAGAAGGCAACCGTTGGCGGTGAGGAAGGTTATTGGGTCAGTCTTCAATTACTGGAGAATGCAGTTCAATATTTGAAGAAGGGAAGATTTATCCGGCATGGTGATCCCAGCGCCAAGGAAAGAGAACGCCGAGGAATGGGACAAGGCACTATTTTGGGCTTGGAGGGCAATCTTGTCACTGGTGAATTCGAAGATGAAGAGGGGCATCGGGCGAAATACCGATTGAGTTGGCGCGATGCGCCTCTGTCGGTATTTTTCCCGGTCTCATCCCCGTTGGTAGAGGCCTTTATCCGTCGGCAATCTCTGCAAAAAGGGTTCCGGGGCGCGTTTGAGTCTGGACATAATTTTAAGACGATCGCGGGGATGGTCACGGGATTGGGCTGGTGGGTTGTTCGCGATGTTTATCGTGGGAAAGACCTTAGCGCGCGAAATCAGGACAGGGTCGTTGAAGCGTTGAAAAAGGCGTGCGATGTCGAGAATGCTGAGGGCGGCAAGGGCGGTCCCACGATCACCACTGAAGAAAGAGTTAAGCTCCGTACAGATATTAAGGCTGCTTGTGCATCAGGCCATTCACGCGATGCCATCGCTTTGCAAGCCGATGTCACGCGAGGCACTGTTGATTGGGTCTTCGACGACGACGTAACAACAACCCGAGCCACCTATGGCCGGTTGATGAAGGCACTGAAATTATTGATTGGCCGTCGGGTCGTGCGGTCTGCTGATAATCGCGGCCGTGCAGGGGGATTTATCAATCCGAAAGAAGCAGCAGCGGTCAAACGGGAACTTAATGGTCTTATTGAACTTGGCTGGGATGAGTATGTGATTGCCGATTTGTCAGATATTAGCGCGCAGACAATTAATAATTTTCTTAAACATGGCAAGAAAATCAGGTACGAGACACGCCAATGCTTAATAAATGCCTGTGCTGAGCTTAGAAAGCGCCCTATAGCACCTGCGGCAGAAAAGAGTGAACGTCGAAAAGCGCTGGCAGTGGCATTTCGCGGGGCCTTTCAGAACGGACATAATTTTCAGACGATTGGCAAAGCGGCCAAAGTCTGCTCAGCAACGGTCAGCAACGTTTATCGTAATAAAACCGATAATGAAGAAACTCAAAAGCATATGCTGAACATTCTCAATACTCTTCAGCCGAAGACCGGCGTTATTCTCGCCGCTATCAATGCCTCGACTTTACGGTGGGGAATGAGTGAAGTCATTATATCAGGACACACCTACGAAGAGATCGCAGAAGCTGCACCCGGTGGCTTGAGTGTCGCGACCCTCTCCAATTTTTACCACCGGAAATCAAGCCTGACACTTTTTTCAAGTGAGACGTTGTTAGTGGCCTTGGACCGTCTTAGGAAAAAACCTGCGGATAAAACTAAAAAAGGTGCGCGCGGTGTCATGGTCAGTGCGCAAGAGGCCAAGGAACTTCAAATAGATTATAAGGCGGCTCTCGATGCGGGATGGTGTCAGAACGACATAGCTGAAAAAGCAGGAGTCAGTCCGGGCATACTCAGTAAGAAAGTCAAAAAAGGCCTGCCGATTTCAAACCTCAAACAACAGGCTATCCAAGCTGTTTTAAACAAACTAAGCAAGGATTTGCGTCCAAAACGGGTCAGTGAGGCCATGGAAGCGGCGTTGAATAACGGTTATCCAATCTTATTGATTGCTGAGAAATCAGGGGTGAGTACCACAACATTAACAAATCTCCGTCGAAGAAAGTACAAAGGTGGTGCGGGGGAAACCTGGCAAAAGTTGGAGAAGGGTTTGGCTGAGTTACCGCCCCAGCTGACGGCTGCACAATTGCGCAAGATGATGCGGGCGGCCGTGAAGGAGGGCTATACCATGGAATCCATTCAGAAAAAGGTGGGCCATAAATACAATCTCTCAGCCGTTTTAAAGCGGAACGTTGTTCCGACATGGGAGACGAGAGCGCGTATCGTTAGGGCGATTGAAGAGGTCCGTCAGAATCCTCCGGTCAAAAAATCACGGCACGGGAACCTTCTTCCTGCCGGAGGGATGAAAATTCTGTCGGAGCGCGTGAAAGAGATTAAACGCAAAGGCCATACCATGGCAGCCATTTCCAGTGCAACGGACGTGAGTATCAGTATTCTGGAGCGAATTGTTGCCGAGAGTGGGAACACAACGGTGGATGTTCAGAAGCGTATCCTTGAGCAGGTTCCTCAGCTCATGGCTCAGCCTCCGGCAGGAAGACAGAGCCCAGTTGATAAAGGAAATATTAATAAAACTAATCAAAAAGGGAGGAAAAATGACCAGAACAATCACATTAAACTCGCAAGGGGCCGTTCTCGATGATCAACTCAAGCTTGTGACAACCGAGCGTCCGTTCGAGCTGCTGATCAGCGTCGATCAGATCGATGAGTTGACGTCAACAATGGAAGTATTATTCGACCGCATGACGGTCGAACGCATCAAACAGGCCAGGGCAAACCACCAGTTCTAAAAAAGAAGGGGGAGGTTATGAACGAACAAGCAATGCAGGAGCGAAGGGAAATACCGCGTTGGCGCATCGGGCGCGCGGCCAGGGTAACGTTCAAAAACAGCGGCGCTGTCCACGAAGGGTTCGTCGGCGACATGCATTTAAAAGGCATGAGCCTGCTGTTATCGCAGCCCTTGAGCACGGAATCAGCTTTACTGATTGTCCTGACGCTCGCTGGCCGGCACGATTTCGATGTCGAGGCCGAAGTGCGCTGGATGAAAGAAGAGGACGGCCGTTACGTTCACGGGCTGTTCTTTAAAAAGATCCTTGATCCGGAGCGTGAGAGGCTGTTTGCTTATATCAGTCAGCATTGCGCAGATCAGATCCAGGCGCGGTGGTGGGCGTAGTTAGCTGCGTAAAAATTGTCGTTCGAGGAAAGAGTCTTTGAGTTCAATGACCGTCGGGCGTCCATGCGGACAGATGAAGGGATCGCGGCAGGACAACAGCTGCGTGCGCTGATATTCGGCCTGTTCCTTCGACATCTTGTCGCCGGTGACGATCGAGGCCTTGCAGGCCCGGCGGGCAATCGTCAGATGATCGCAGCGTTCGGCTTTATCGCCGGCAAGCAATGTGCGTACAACATTTTCAGGTTTCTTCATTAACGTCGGGATGGTCTGCACCGCGATCGTGTCATCGTCGAACGCGGTCGTATCCATGCCTACTTCTTTCAAGGCATTCTGCGATTCTTCCCACGCAACGCGCTCCTGCGGCGTCAGTTTCAGGAGAATGGGCGTGAGCAAATTCTGCACTTCAATCTTACCGTTATCGATCTGGTCCTTAAACTTTTCAAACATGATGCGTTCCTGCGCCGCGTGCTGATCGACGAGCAAAAGGGCGTCATCCGTCTCCCATAACAGATATTTATTGATGAAACTGCCGATGAAGCGGCCGCGGGAGAATTTGTCCTGCATCGTCTCTTGCGACGGCTGGAAGAGGTGCGCCTCGGCCTGTTGAAGATTATCTGAGGAGCCCGACCAATGGGCGGTCTCAAACGATTTCTCAAAGAGCTGCGCCGGATTAAACGAGCTTTGGCTTTGACCGGGGTTGTAGACTTCCGACGGTCCCGACGGTGCGTTGATGGTCCGCACATCACCCTGCGTCATCAACGCATGTTCAACGGTGTGACGGATAAAACTTCCCAGGCGGCCTTCGTTAGAGATTTTGACCTCCCGTTTGGACGGATGGATGTTTACATCGATCAGGCCCGGATCGATCTCGATAAAAATGGCGAAGAACGGATAGATCGACGGCGGCAGAACGAGGCGGTAAACGTCATTGAGATGAAATCCGAGCGTGCGGCTCTGCACGGGGCGGCCGTTGATGAAGATGTACTGCAGATCTCGGCGCGTGCGCTGAATGTTGATGTTGCCTAAGACCATCCGCAGCGTGATGCCTTCGTCTTTGAAGTCCTGGATGACCTCGATCAGATGTTTGGCATCGAGATTAAGGCTTTTGGCGATCCGTTCCTTAACGGAGTTGGAGGGTTTCAGATCAACGAGACTGCGTCCGGCGTGCGTGAGCTTAAAGCTTACGACCGGATTCAAAAGCGTGTACGGCAAAAAGACCTCGAGGATCTGGTTGAGCTCGGATGTGTTTGATTTGAGGAATTTTTTGCGCGCCGGTGTATTAAAGAAAAGTTCGGAGATCTTGATCTCGGAACCGGCCCCGGAGGTCGCGGCCGGCTGCAGGTCGATGCGTTCGCCGCCGCGCACATGAAGTTCCCAGCCCGTGGGGTCATCGGACGATTGGCTGGTCAACCTCACGTCAGCGATGGAGCCGATCGAGAAGAGGGCCTCCCCGCGGAAGCCGAGCGAATTGAGCGTTTCCAAGTCGTCGATCGCCGTGATCTTGCTGGTCGCATGGCGCTGAAAAAGGTTCTCCAGGTTTTCTTTCGAGATGCCGTGCCCGTTGTCCTTGATGTGGATCAACTGTTTGCCGGCTTCCTTTAAATGGACTTCGATCGCGGTGGCGCCCGCATCAAGCGAGTTCTCAATGCACTCTTTGACGACGGAGGCCGGGCGTTCAATGACCTCGCCGGCCGCGATCTTGGCAATGACATCGGATGAGAGGACCTGGACTTTATTCATCGAGCTTCTTTTTTAGTTCGTTGAGGGTATTGAGCGCCTGGATCGGGGTCAGCGCGTTGACGTCGAGTTCGGCCAGCGTCTTTTTGACTTCTTCAAGCGTCGCATCGAGCGCCGGAGCAAATAGATTCAATTGATCGCGTTCGCTCTTGGTTGTGGCTTTGTGCGATCCGGTCTCGAGCTCGGCCAGGATCTTCTTCGAACGCTTGATGACCGATTCGGGAATCCCGGCGAGCTTGGCCACATAAATGCCGTAGCTGTCATCCGTTGAGCCCGGCACAATCTTGTGCAGGAAGATGATTTTGTCTTTCCATTCTTTGACCGCGACGTTGTAATTTTTGACACCTGAAAGCTGATCGGCAAGCGATGTCAGTTCATGAAAGTGGGTCGCAAACAGCGTGCGCGCTTTCTTAGACTGCAAATGCTCGGCGAGCGCCCAGGCCAGGCTTAATCCGTCGTAGGTCGATGTGCCGCGGCCGATCTCATCGAGGATGACGAGCGAGCGTGGCGTTAAGTTATTTAAAATGTCGGCCGCTTCCGTCATCTCCACCATGAACGTGCTTTGGCCCTTGGCGATCTCATCGTGCGCGCCGATGCGGGTGAAGATCTTGTCGACAACGCCAACGGTTGCTTTTTTTGCGGGAATGTAGCTGCCCATCTGCGCCATGATGACCAGGATCGCGGTCTGACGGATGTAGGTCGATTTGCCCGCCATGTTGGGGCCGGTCAGGATGATCAAATGGCTGTCGTCGCAGTTGAGATACGTATCGTTGGGAATAAACGTCTCCGTCGTCGTTGCTTCAACCACCGGATGACGGCCTTCCTGGATGTCGAGGAGCGTTGAGTCATTGATCTCGGGCAAAATGTAGTTGGGCAGACAGGCGAACGCGCTCATCGAATAAAGGCAGTCGACGGTTGCAATCTGGTCGGCAAAGGTGTGAAGGGCCGCGGTCTCATTTAAGATCGCTTGCTGGATCTCTTTGACCAAACGGTTCTCAATCGCGAGGATCTTTTCCTGGGCGGTCAGATATTTTTCTTCGTATTCTTTGAGCTCCGGCGTGATGTAGCGCTCGCCGTTAACGAGCGTCTGTTTACGGATGAAATAGTTCGGCACATTTTTTTGATTGGCCTTGGTGATCTCGATGTAATAGCCGAAGACATTGTTGTAGCCGATCTTAAGTGAGTTAATGCCGCATTTTTTGATTTCTTCAGCCTGATAGTTCTTGAGCCATTCGCGGCCGTTGTCCTGGATGCCGCGCAGTTCGTCGAGTTCTTTATTAAAACCGGGGCGGATGATCTTGCCTTCCGGTTTGGCCAAGGGCATGTCGGGATTGATCGCGTTCTCCAGAAGCGCGCGCAGTTCGGGAAGATCGTCGACGCTAAAAAGCGGGTTGGCTTTGGCCATCGATTTGAGTTGGCGCTCGATGTCCGGCCCGCGCAAGAGGCAGTTGCGCACCGCGAGAAAATCTTTCGGCGCCCAGAACCCGCAGCTCAAGCGCGAGATCGCTTTTTCAATATCAGGAATGTTGCGCAGCAGTGTTTGTCCAAGCTCGTCGAATAAATTGGAGTTGTCTTTGAGTTTTGTCACGGCATCCTGGCGCTGTCGGATGGCCGCGGGATTTTTGAGCGGATGATAGAGCCAGGAACGGAACTGACGGCGGCCCATGGGCGTTAAGGTCTTATCGAGCGTTTCTAAAAGTGTTTCCATCTCCAGGCCGTAATGGGCCGCAGGGGAGATGAACACGAAATCGTCGTCGGTGTAAAGCGCAATGCGGTCGATGTGCTTTAAAGGCTGCTTGTTCATCTGTTTCAAATATTCCAGAAGCGCGCCGCAGCTCGACTGCGCGTGCGGAAGGTCTTCGATGCCGAAGCCTTTTAAACTGTGCGTCTGAAAGTGGTCGCACAAATTCTTGCGCGCCATCTCGGTGTTGAAACTCCAGTCACCGAAAGGCGAGAGCGTCATCCGGCGTGTTTTCAACAGCGGGTGGTCGAGGAAATCTTTGACGGTGTCTTTGACGCTCTCGGGGAA
>JADMIO010828344.1_pt1 | contig 14836 bp, 14 predicted proteins | sample 8958161 | NCBI WGS metagenome assembly JADMIO01 (sample SAMN16585339, study PRJNA669376) | soil metagenome | isolation source: Crop rotation soil | place: USA: Cullars Rotation, Alabama | collected 2011 | reverse complement strand
CTTTCCCAGGTTGGCCGTCAAATGAACGCCCGTTTCCCCCTTGGCGGCGTCACGAAAAAAACGCGTGTCACGCAAGCGTCCTATGATTCGGTCCAAGTCATTCTTAGCAATGTCCATCGTCCAAACTTCGTGGATCGCATCCGTCAGACGCGTCACGCCGCTGGGCCGCGAGTCGATCACCACTTCGGCCAGGGCCGTCTCAGGCTTACCTTGTGGATGCGGATATTTGACGATCAGCGTGCCGGTCGAGTTGCCAGGCTGCGGTGAACTCGGAGATTCTTGATACGATACGTGCTGCGCTTCAACCTTCGACACCGCTAGCGGCAGTCGCAGCCGGCTGGCATCGACGTGATAGACGATGGCCGCTCGATCGTACATGCACGCCACCGAATCCAAAGCCATCGGCTTCTGCTTCCACTTGGCGCAACCTGAACTTCCCACGACTGCGATTGCCAGCAGAACGGCGGTCAGAACGATGAGCTGTGCGCGCTTAGTCTTGGCTATCGCAATCCCAAAAGGTTGATTCAGCACGAAAACGCCATGCAGCTTGATGAGACGGGCCATCAGCCAAGTCACCGCAATCCCAAAAGGTTGTTTCAGCACGAAAACGGTCGCCACGGCGATTTGTGCAGGCCCCTTCACCGGTAGTCCTCGCGAATGGGATGGAAAACATCGAGAGCACGCACCGGCTGGTCGCCGGCAATCACCTTATGCACCACACCACCGGGAATTCGCCACATCCCACCAGGTCCGACGCTCCTTCGCTCACCACCGATGATGAACTCCGCCGTCCCCTCAAGCATCAACCCCATCTGTTCGTGGGGATGGCTATGCTCTTCGACGACAGCGTGCGGTTGCATCTCGACCAGCGATAGCATCATGCTGTCACCGGCCGTGGTGTAAATGTCCACCCCCGGAAAAATCCGATGATGAGAACACTTACTCTTATCGACATAAAACTCGTGCATCTGGAATTCTCCGCATTTTGCGAATGTTCTACCAATTCTTCGCCCCTCGCCCCAAGACCTCTTCAATCCTTAACAACCGGTTATATTTCGCCAGCCGCTCACTCCGCTGAATCGAGCCGATCTTGATCCATGCCGCCGCGGTCCCCACGGCCAGGTCCGCAATCGTGCTGTCTTCGGTCTCGCCGCTGCGAGCCGAAACCACGCAGGTATAGCCCGCGCTCGCTGCCAGACTCATTGTCCGCAGCGTCTCCGACAAGGTACCGATCTGGTTGACCTTGATCAGCACGCTGTTGGCAACACCCGATTCAATTCCTCGCTGCAATCGCTCTTCGTTGGTGGCAAATAAATCGTCCCCCACCAAACGCACCCGGCTTCCCAATCGCTTCGTCAATACCTGCCAGCCTTCCCAATCGTCCTCGGCCAGGCCGTCTTCAATGCTGACGATTGGAAACTCATCGACCAGCGATTCCAACTGCTCGACCATCTGCTCGCCCGTCAGCCGGGCATCTCCCGTCGCCGACAATCGATAGTGCGAACCATCGAAGAAGTGCGAGCTCGCCACGTCCAGCGTGATCGCCACGTCGTCGCCGATGCGCAGACCCGTCGCTTCGATCGCCCGCACGACAAACTCTGCCGCCTGCCGATTACTGTGCAGTCGCGGTCCATATCCTCCTTCATCACCTACCAAACGGCCTTCATAGCCCGCTTCTTTCAGCAGTTTCCCCAATCGTCGATGCACGCGCACAATCCACTCCAGCCCTTCGCTATAACTGCTCGCCCCCAAGGGCGCGATCAGAAAATCCTGGAAGTCGAGATTCCCTCCCGCGTGCAATCCGCCCGAGATCATATTCGTCATCGGCAATGGCATTCGCGGCTCAACCGGCCGTCCCATCAGCGATTGCCACAGCCCATTGATGTGTCGAAAGAGCGGCACCTTCTCAGCCGCTGCCGCAGCATGCGCCGCCGCCAGCGAGATGCCCAAAATCGCATTCGCTCCAAATCGCATCTTGTGCGGCGTGCCATCCATCTCGCACAGCCGCGCATCGAGCGCGAACTGCTCGTCGGCCTGCATCCCGCACACCGCCGGACCGAGCGTCTCATTCACATGACTCACCGCGTGCTGCACTCCACGCCCATCATAGCGCGCCAATTCCCCATCGCGCAGCTCGCATGCCTCCGCCTTCCCCGTACTCGCTCCCGCAGGCACGATCGCCCAACCCATCACCCCTCCCTCGCAATGCACCTCCACCTCAACCGTCGGATCTCCCCGACTGTCCAACACCTCGCGTCCAACAATCTTTTGAATCGTGGCCAAAGCAAACCTCGCTCAAGTATCAATAAAAGTTGAAATCAAGATCGTTTGTGCGGCACTGCTTGACCGATGCCGCCCTGAGCCCTTTATGTCACGGACTTCTTTCGGCATCTGTCAAGCAGTGTTGTCCGCTCACCGACAATCCACATCCTACTTCCGCACGGTTCTTTCATGCTGTGCCAGATACCGTACGTGCTGTGCCAACTGGCACACCACCAAAACCATAAAAACTCCCGTAAATTCCACTGTTTTCTTGTGGTGTGCCAGGTGTGCCACGTTTCTTCGCATTGCACAGCATCGGCAGCCTTTCTCTTGCTTCGACCTGATCCCAGGCCGCCACTTGGCGGTGTGGTGGCGGTCTTAAAACGCGCCAATTCTCCGAGGAATTTCGCCAGGCCGCCAAGACCGCCACGCATTTCACAATTCGACCTTTCAGCCTCCGTTTCCAGGAGGTTGCGTGTTATCAGTCCAGCCACTGTGACCATGCTTGGCGTCTTCATATTCACGTTATCCGCAATCCGACGTCATTGATCAAAACCTGCCGCGCAGCCCTCTGCCGCGCCGCACTTAACGCACCCTATCGGATGAGTGTTCTACTTTGCAAATGGATTTTTCCCTCACAATTTCTGACCCCGACCACGAAACCTGCCCAACTCGGCTACCCCCACAAAACAAAAGAAGCCCAGGGATTGCATTCCCTGGGCCTCACCCGTCCCGCGACCACGTTTTCCTCATATCCATCCGCAGATTTCACAGATTTACGCAGATTCCTCTCTCAAAAATCTGTGTTAATCCGCGCATCTGCGGATCAATCTGTTCTCCCACAAACGCCCGCGACTACTTCAGTACAGCCTGACGCAGCATCAGGGTCGATCCAAATCGAAAACCTGTGTGCTCCCTCAAAACGCTCGCTTTTCTCGACGCGCGCCGCGTGATATCTTTAATATACAGGCCAATCCTTGGATCTTAGGAGATTTGTTGGCATGAGCCTTTCCTTGGAACAATTCGGCATTGATCAACTGAGCCCACAGCAACGGTGTGAATTGATCGACTTAATCTGGGACAGCCTTCCTCCGGAGACGCCATTTGTTCCGCCTGACTGGCACCTGCGCGAATTAGAACGGCGAACCGCCGCGGCAGACGCTGATCCAGGTGCGGCAGAATCTTGGGAGAGCGTATGCGCCCGCCTTTCGAGGAAGCCATGAATCTACCCGTCGTCTTGCGTCCCGAAGCCAGTAGTGACGCAGCTGGACGCTATCGTGAACCGCGGCGGACAATTTTGGCAGAACTCTCCATGCCTTTTCTATGAAGCGGCGTCATCCAGGAATTCTTCGCGCAAATTATCCGATCGTGGAAAAGTATAGCGCCGCTCACATCGCTGTACGCACGTTACGGGTCCACGCAGAGATGCGCAAAGTTTGTGTTGGGAGAGAACTTCGATGGAGCGATCGTCCGAATCATGTCATCGAGCAGGAGTGGTTCTCACGCACTCGCCTCAAGAAGCAGTGGTTTTCGTCATTTGCGTATGAGTTTCTGACGTATGAGCTCCTCCTCGATGGTTGGCTCACCATGCCATCGCAACCGACGCAGTTCGAAACACTTCATCTCGAAAAAAAACATCCATTGATGCGAGCTTTAATGGACGAGTGCAAAAAAGCCGCGACGGCTGAAGGAAACACGGATGTGCTCCCATTAATTGCTAAAGTTCACGAGTTCCTTGATCTGTACGAAGAGGCTACGATGTGTCGCTTTAAAGTATGTGGAATTCGTTGGCCCGCTACGGACAAATCGGAATAGCATGCTGGAACCCTCCGGCATCGAGATCACCAATGCCGGCGTCGTTTGCCCCTCCCCCTCAAGGCAAAATCTTGCTCGCCACATCCGAAATCAACGCCCGTGCTCGCCGGATAGGATTGCGCACATATTGTCGTTGAACGTACTCGAAGAATTCAGGCGTCACCAGCACTTCCAATTGCTCGCGACTTAGCTTTCTCGCGCTCAGCCCCGGGAACCGCTTGCGCGATGCGGCCTTCCGCAAATCAAACTCCATCTCCGCGCAGATCTCGTGCGCTCGATCGTATTCCAGCTCCAGGTCGCGCATCAGACGCAGTTCGATATACTCATGCGCCACGATATAGGGCAGTTCCATTTCCTCCAAAACCTTTTCGACCCAGATCTCATCCTTCGGACACCAACGATACACAAAGCCATGCCCTCCTTCCGTGTAATCCGTCTTGTAAAGACAACGGACCTGGAAACCGTCAATCTTCCACACCTCGACCGGAAATTCTTCGTCCATCAATGTCACGTACCGGCGAAAGTAAATCTGATCGGGCACACGGCGATGTGGACGACCGTTCCGGAATTTGATTCCTGTCACACGCTCTCGTAGCGTTCGCTCGGCTTCGACGCCCGCATCAAACGCTTCGCTTCCCGATTTTCCCAGGCCTATTTTGTTCATCTCCGTTGCCGCGTTGGTAATGAAGAATTGTCCCTCGCGCCGGTAGGTTGCCCGGTTCGTCCAGATTTCACCCTCGGGAATCAAATCCGGAAAGTCGGCATGACTGGCGCCGTTGTCGAACTCTTCGTCAGGCTGCGCGGCATTCCGGATTGCAAACGGATCGATCGTGTACACGTCGTACCCGTCGTGCGTCTCCACGAATCGTTTCTTCAAGCTGGGCTGAAAATGTCGCCGTTTCATCGTTTCAGCACCTGGCAGCTCCCTTGCACCTGCCTACCAGACCCCGCGGAACAATCGGTAAGGCGTCCGCTCTTGATACCGCCGGTATTCATCGCCTCGAGCTTGAAGAAGCTGCGCTTCCTCAAATGGAATCGAACCGACCGCGCTCATCGTGATGATCAACGACCAAAAAAGCTGTGCCAAGTTGGGATGAATCAAGAGCGTGCTCAGACTAAAAAGAACGGTTGCCCGATAGACGGGATGGCGAACTTCTGCATACATGCCTTCAGTTTCTAGTGGCGTGTCCGCCTGGTGACCGAAGCCAGTCGCAACCCCGGGGACCGCGAGAAGCTGGTCCAGCATCTGCAGCCGCATACCCTTCGCCAGCAGGAACAGTGCATACGCGCATCCCGTAATTCCGATCGCCTGCCATACAAAGGCGTTGTCGAGCGATCCGCCCGGCAATGGTCGCTGAACTGCATTCACGAAGAGCCACGTGATGATGGCTACCAGAACATAGCTGCGACGCTCGCTTGGAGATCCTGCCGCTGCTCTCCAGACAGCTTGCTTGAACCAGTCGCGGGCCATCAACAAATGCGGCACGATGAACAAGCCGTACAAGCACAGATTGATGGCGAAATTTGAAGTAGGCGCCTCTGGGCCGTATCTGAATCCAACAAACTGACAAAGAAAAATCGAAGACAGGCCTGCATAGCAAAACACGCGATAAATCCACGTCTTCGCCTCAGCCAATCGGCAGGACCCACTGAAATGATCGAGAATACGTTCTGAACCAGCCGAGCTCATGTTGCCCCTCCGATTTTCTCCGGCAACCAGGCAAATACATCTTGCCGCTCGGCAAAGTGCAACTTCGTCGGCCCCTCAGCCAGCGCAATGCCCAACGGCTTGGCCATGGTATTGACCGTAATCTCGGCCTCGGCCGCTTGTAACGGCCACGGATTATGATGGATTTCGAGCCGCCACAGATTTCCGCTACTGGTTGCCGAATAGAGACAGTATCGCTCGACCAACCAATGCTCCAGCGTTCCTGCTTCTGGTTCATGCACCGGATCCGTAGGACGATAGCGTGCGCTAAATGCCGCCAGCGATTCTTCGCGATGAATGCGGTAACTCTGGTAATTGATCCAGTCGTCCTTATCTCGCCGGCAAGTGATCTCTGCATCGTAATAAGGCAGTTCGATCGTCCAGCGTGCCGCCCGCACCGCAAACGCCTCTGTCGCATCGAGACTGAAGAACCACACGCCCGGTTTGCCGTCGATCGTGACGTAAGTGCGTACATTGATCTCCGGGAATGCTGATAAACCTGGCAACGCCGGCGTGAGCCGCGGGCCCACGTCCGTCATACGGAACGGCACGATGCCCAACCAGGCCTGGTTGTGCCACGTATCAACCTTCAGAGCCGCTGGAATCAAAGGCCGCAACTCTTTCACGCTTACCGGCCAATGGGCGAATAACAAATCATGCCACCGCATGAATCCGACCCAAGGGGCGCTTGGCAACGGCCATGGTCGATGATCGGTCTGTGTGTCATCCAGGGAAACCATTAGAAGTGTACTCTGTTATTCGGACGACTCTCGATGAAAGCAGCCGCATCGCATCGTGAAATCCACGACGAGCACGGCGCGACCACCTACTTCGCCTTCAAAGCCTTTTCCACGTCCTTGACCATCGGGCCCACACGATCGACCGTTTCTCGTAGTTTTTCCTTGGTCACACCGAAATGGCTTGCCCAATCATTCATTTCATACTCTTCATGCGAATTGATCCGATCACGATCGGCTTTACCCACCTTAGTTTTATTGTCAGCCATGGCTGAGTGCTCCTTTTGTCCAGGGATGATGCCCTTTTCGAAAGACGACAATTGGCTATTTAATACCTTAGCAAATTAATAGCTTAGCAAACCGCATGCCGAATCACTCCAGCATGCCGTCGTATAGGATGCAGGTAGAGACGGTGCATTGTTATTCCGTACAGAAAGGAACGCTATGAAACCGAAAGCCGACGGCAACCCTGCCGTGCAACAAAATATCCAGACGATTGCCGAAATGGAGAAGGTAGTCGCGATGAATCGCAGCTTGGGCGAACGTGTTGCCGACTACTTCTCTGCAATCATCGGAAGCTGGACCTTCATTGCGATTCAGAGCGTCCTGCTGCTGGGCTGGCTAGCGCTCAATATTGCAGGCATTGTGTCCTGGGATCCTTACCCGTTCATCCTCTTGAACCTGTTGCTGTCATTTCAGGCGGCCTATGCCAGCCCCATCATCATGATGAGTCAAAACCGTCAGGATCGACTTGCCGCGCGACGCAACCAATTGGATTTGCAAATCAATCTGTTGGCCGAGCAAGAAGGCACCGAGCTGTTGCGGTTGCTCCGCGCCTTGTGCGAAAAATCAGGCGTTGATTATCGTAACGAATCCGTGGCGCCCGGCCTCGCTGAGGCGACTGAACCCAGGAAGATCGTGCAACTCATCAAAGACCACGTTGAAAACAAGCCGCAGAATTCGTGATGGCAACCACTTACCGGTTCTCATTTAGTCTTCTGCGGAGTTTTGCGCCGAGAGCCTGAGCCCCTGCGAGGTTTCTCGATTTCGGGACGCACTTCCTCACGACGCTGCCTCGCCAGGTCCTTCTCGATCGCCTGCATCTCCTTGGGATCGCGATTGTGGCCGGCGATGCCCTTCTCGGCCTGGCCTGCGGTTTCTTGGACTTGCACCACAGGATCGTCAACGTACTCCCATTCCTCGCCGTCTTCCCACGGTCCTTGTCCTTCATTCCAAGGTCCCCGCGCCTCCTCGCCGTTGGACATATTAAAGTACGTGTGAGTAAAGCGGGGATCGCCTTGCAGCACCCCGGGTGGGAAATTGGGCTCGATCGTCGATAGCGCTGCGTTGAACTGTTGGAAATGAGCGATTTCGCGTGTCATTAAAAAGCGCAACGTGTCTTGCACCTCCGGATCGTCCGTGAATTCAAGCAATCGCTCATAAATGATCTTGGCGCGCGTTTCAGCAGCTATGTTGGAGCGCAGGTCTACCGTCAGGTCATTGTTGGCGTTCACGAATGCACCGGTCCAGGGAACGCCCAGCGAGTCCGTGACCATCGGGCCTCCCGCCGATTCCAGCAACAAACGCGGGTTGCCCATCGCCATGCTGATCACATCGCGCTTTTTCGCAGATCCATTGCCAATCTGCGCGACGAGATTCCCTTCGGCGGCGTCCTTGATCTCTCCGTTTACTCCTTCCAGGAGCATAGTGATCGTCGCCCCAACGATTTCCAAATGACTGAACTCTTCGGTAGCAATGTCCATCAGCAAATCATATTTGTCCGGAAACGGACGGCGACAGCCGAAAGCCTGCACGAAATACTGCATGGCCGCTTTCAGCTCGCCATTGCCTCCCCCGAATTGTTCCAACAGCATGCCCGCAAAGCGTGGATCTGGCCCTGAGACGCGGGCGTCGAATTGCAAATCCTTGATGTGATGAAACATGTCATTAACCCTGCAAAGAGCTCCGATTTAGTCCATTTGGTGCTGCCCACTTGCAAGAATGTACAACTCACATTGAGGCGGGCCGCGGGCCAAGGGCAAATGCAGCATTTGCAGCAGCACGCCCGTGGCCCGAATACCCGTTGTCACCCGCAAACTGAATTACATCAATGTCGTCCACTGGCGGCGGTTTCTCGTGACTTGGAAACGTCTTCACCACCATGCGCTTCGAAGATCTTCTCGACTCGATCAGCGGCTTCGGCGTCTTCCACGTGCACCGAAAGCAACGCATGGCCGCTTTTCACTTTGCCCTCATATTTTTGCGCCTCGTATTCCGGAATTCCCATCCCAACCAGCGCGCCGGTCATACCGCCCAAAGTGCCGCCGACAGCAGCGCCACTCAAGGCCGCCATGATCGGCCCAGCTGCAATCAGCGGACCGAAGCCCGGAATCGCCAGCGCCCCGATGCCGGCTAACCAGCCCAGTCCGGCGCCCACAAGTGCTCCTGTTCCCGCACCGACCGCCGTCCCTTCCGGAGCTTTCGTTTCGTTGTCCACAGCCAGGTCATTGGTGCCAGGTCGATTCGGCATCAAGATCGAAATGTCCTTGGCCAGGAAACCGGTAGCCTTTAGGCGATCGGCAATTTGTGCAGCCTGGTGAGACGTTTTTGTCGTGCAAAATACGGCGTATCCCATGATTGTTTTCCTTTTCAAGTAGGAAGGTATGAAGACAAGAGTGGTACTAAGTAAGAATCAAGGTTGTTGTTCGATTTCCAATTGATTGTCGACGTTATTTTCGCCGGCGACCGAGCGGGCTATTTCTTCGATGTTTTGTTTTTCTTCGGCAGACTTCACGGGACCGCGCAGCGTGACCTTGCCGTCTTGGGTGATAATTTTGACGTTGTGAGCGTTGGTCGACATCTTCGTATCGACGACCCGTTTACGAATATTCGCCGTGATGTCGACATCCGCCTTGTTTTCATTCTGGTCAATCGGCGTCTTCGTGGCGGAATTGCGGTCGCGATCATTGACCGCCGTGTTGTCCCGGTCCACGCGGGAAACCGAGCCTTGATCGGTTGGCGCTCTGCTCGCAGTGGGAGGATTGGTTTGATTGCAACCGCCTACCGCCAGCACGGCTGCAAAGACGACGCGGGACAGTCTCATCGGAATGCTCCTTCTTATAACACGTGCGGAGAAATGCCTTGCCCTCAGACGTAGCAAAGCACGTGCCGCGCGCAGCACGGTCGCTCTGCGAAGCATTCTTAGCGACGCGTGGTTTGCGAATTTGGGCCCACCGCAGCACGCGCGGCGACGTTTAATGGCGAACGGCGCAGAGTCGCATCGGCTTCTTGTCAGCGTCGTGAATGTAGGCCCATGCGTTCAGAAATGAGCGTCCGCGTTTCACAATGGCGGCTTGTCGTTCAGCGGACGCACTCGGCGGCGAACAGTATCTGCCGATGTTGTGGTGGAATCCGTGACTGACTTTACTCATGGATGGCATGGCGAGACGGTCAACGAAATTGCGCCAGTTACGACCCGGACCATCCCCAACTATGGCGCCGGCCTTCCCTGTGCCAGCACACTCCGATGCAACAACTCCTTATACTTCGCCACCATCTCCGGACCGCTCAGATTGGCGCTCAGCACCATCGTCCCCTTTAATAACTTTTCGGCATCCGCCGCCTTGGTTTTGTCTCCTGTCACCGTCGACTGCCGCATCAGACAGTCGGCCGCATTGAAAACAGCCTGATAGTATTCCGGCGGCTTCTGTTTCGTCTTCGACAGCAGCAGGCGAACGCGGGTCCAGTGAGCTACCGCCTCGTCCAGACGTTTTGGCTCGTTCTTGGCCAGCGCGATCAGAATATTTCCCTTCTCCATCATCGGTTCCAACGCATTCGGGTTGTCCTTGATCAGCCGCTCGACTTCCTTCAGCGCTTCGTCGTACTTGAACTCCTGCCGCAGCAAGCCGATCAACTGAGAGCGCACGCGAGTCAACGCCCGCTCGTTCCCCTGGCGAGCCGCCGGATCGGCGTCCGCTTTTTGCAAGGCCCGTTGATACTCGTGCCGGGCCGCTTCGGTCATTTCCAGATCGACCGCCACGTTTCCTAGAAAGACCAACTCCGCCATCGAATAATTCTCCCGCTTCGAAAGTCGCTCGAGCAAGTCGACCACCCGCTGCTTGCGCGCTGTCCCTGCACTGGCCGTGTCCTTGTCATTGACCGCAGGCTGATCACTGAGCGACGGCGAGGCCGACACCTCTTGCCACTCCGTTTTCACCAGCCGCAGGAACTCGACCAGCACCCCGTTGACCGCCGGCACGTCTTCGCCCAACTCCATCAGCAGCGTCGTCACGCGGATCGCATTTTCCAAATCTTTGAGCGCCACATACGCTCGCGCTGTCGCCACGAACGTCCGCAGGCTGGTGTTATCCAGGCCCTTGGCTTTCTCTAGCTTCAGCGAATCCAACAACGGCTCCAACTGCTTCAGCGCCAACTCCGGCTTGCCGTCGCTCAACGACACTTCGGCCAGCAGCAACATGGCATCGCGCAAAGCCAAGGGGAGCGGCACACCCTCGGCCGTCCCTTTGCTCTCGGCCGCGACAAATACCGTAAGTTGCTCGACCACTTTGCCTCGGTGCAGCGCCAGGTACCGAGCGTCCCGTTTGTCAGTCGGCTTTTTCCGCTCTTCCAGGTACAAACGCCAGTGCGTTTGCGCCGCCAGGTGCTGTGCCGACGGATAACGCACCGACGCCGCGTTCACCGCTTCCAACAGCGAGATGGCCACCTGATAGTCGCCGCGCATCAAGTCCAGTTTCGCCAGCGCGATTCGTGCATCGTCCGCTTCAGAGCGCTGCGGCCAACGTTCGATCAGCGCGGTTGCCGTTCGCACGGCCCCTTCCTGAGCCGCCTTGTCGTTTTGAGCGCCTTGAAACAAATTCCACGCCACCGCCAATGCCAGCGCAGCCGCCTGCGGCGCCGCTTTACTTTCCGGCGCCTCCTTCACCACTGCCTCGGCCGCCATCAACGACTCGCGCATCTTGCCTAAGAAAAACTGTGCTCGTGCCGCCTGGTAGCGAGCGTTGACAACTTGTTCAGTATCTTTCGCCTCACGCTTTAGCGTGACCGCCCGAGAATACGCCGCCAGCGCGTCCTCCCAAATGCCGTTCTTGGCCGCTTCGTCCGCCACGGCCAATGCTTCGTCAAACGTCCGGATCACAGCCGTTTCCGCCTGATTGGCGTTTTCGCGCCGCAGCAGAATCGCCTCACGCTGATGATCACTGGGAATTTTCGCAATGTCCGCCAACTCGGTTAGCGCCGTCTGCATGCTCTTGCGACGTTCCTCGGGCTTCTGCTTCTTGGCCTTCTCCAGCAAGATCGCTGCGTGCGCGAAGGCGATGGCCTGATACCCCGGCGTCCGCCGGGCCGCGGCATTAGCCTTCAACCAATCTTGCGCTTCGCTGAGTGCATCGTCAGCCTGGTCTAGTTTTGCCAGGATCATCAAGCGAGATCGCTCCGCCTCGCAGAACAGCTTTTCAAGTTCGGTTTCGCTACGACGATCGACCTTTTCCGGTGCATTGGCCAGCACTTCGTCATAAATATCCAATGCCGTTTGCAGATTTCCCAACTCCTCGACAATCCGGCCATTCCATAGATGAGCGAGCAAGCCCACGCGGGACGTGCGAAATTGCTGATACACGCCATCGCACGAACCGGCGGCGGTCGTCAGTGCCTTGCTGCGGACCGCGCTTTTTGCATCGAGATAAGTTTGCGCCGTTTGATAATCAACCAAGGCATGACGGAAGCGGGCCTCGAGCCATTGTTCTTCGATCTGTTCGCGTTCTGTGGGCTCTCTGGCAGCAACCTCGGGGATCGGCGCGGCCTTCTCCGCCGTCTTGGTGGGTGCTTTCTTGAGCGAGCTTTTCTTGGGAGCCGATTTGGGAGGCGGAGCATGAAGCGTGGGCTCTTTTGTCTCCGGTTCGTGCAGGACTGGCAGGGCCTTCAATCTGGCCAGGTACAACTCTTCGGCACGCGCGAATCTTGGCCGCGCTTCGTTGAATGCCGCGCGAGCTTCGACTAGCAAGGCATTCTGCGCATCCTTCGCCGTCGTAGCCTTGGCTTTCTTCAACAGGGCCTCGCCGCTTGTCAAAGAAATCTCTCCATACGAAATGAACGCGGCCGCTGCCTCGGGGTGATCGGCATGTTCGCTCACGAACTTGTCGAGAAATGTCCGGGCCGTCGCGATCCGCTCGGCCGCATCGTCGGCATTCACCGTCTCGATCGCCGCCACTCTCAAACTGTTGGCCAGTTCCAAATCCAACACCGAACGGATCTCTTCCGGCAAATCCCTTCTCCCCTTCAATTGCGTCACGTAATGCACCGCCGCCTCGCCATAACCTCTCTGATACAGCCCGCGCAAGAACTCCCTCGCCGGCTCGACGGCTTGAACAGATTGGGGCACTGCCATCGGAGCAAATCCAACCACAACGGCCAATCCCACTACAACGGCTCGCAATCGAATTTTCATCATCTGCCAACGCTCCATACTCCAACACTCCATTACTCCAATACTCCATCCGAGGCACTCCCACATCCGTCTCCTGTAACCTGTCCCCTATCACTTCTCCCCCTTCCCCATCTGATACAGCGGCAAATACCGGTAGTAAACTTCCAGACTCAACGCCGACATGCTGGTCATCATCAATCGCCCACCATGTTGTCCCCAGGCGTCGCGAGTCGGCTTTTCCGGGTCCCAACTGCCGGTCGCACAACCTTGCCTCACCTGGCTTTCCACCAGAATCCGCCGCATCTGCCGGTTCCAAGTGTCCCACTCCGGCCCCGGCAGGTTGTGCATCACCTGCGTGGCGTAATACCAGTAGTAGTTGTTTCGTTGCTCGGACCTCGGCAAGTTCTTCATCAAGTAGCCCATCCCTTCGATCATCGCCGGATCGCCCCGCCGGGTTCCCAGATACTGGCTGCACAAAAGTCCCACGGCCGTCATGCTCTGCGAAGGCCCCGCCTCTGGCGTGTAAGCAAACAGGCCGTGGTATTGCCCTTTCGAGGCACTCTCCACGAAGTGTTTGGCCTTCTGAAAAGTCACGGGATTGACGCTCAAGCCTGACATCTGCGCGCTTTTCAGTGCCATCAACTGCCACCCGACCACGGAAGTGTCACCCGGCTGTCGCGGAGCGTAACGCCAGCCGCCCCCCTCCGGGTCTTGGGATTCTTCGATAAACTTAATCGCTTGTTGCGCACAAAAACCGAGCGTCTGGTCCTTCGTCAGTCCGTACGCCTCGCACACCGCGATCGACGCCAGGCCGTGCGAGTACATCACCTGCGCAGCGCCAGTCGCCAAACAGCCGTCGGAACGCTGATTCTTAACCAGCCAATACAGGCCCGCTTGGATGTTCTTCTGATACGGGCCCTTCGTGTCTTGTGTCTGACCGGCCGCCAGAAACGGCAGCAATCCAAAGGCCGTCGCCGCCGGATCGCTATGTACGCCCCCCAGGCCCGTGCAGCTCGAGTCTTTGCAGTGGTGGTTGAAATTCTCCAAGCCCCAACTGCCGTCGGAGTTCTGATGCCGGGCGATCCAGTTGAGCGCGGCGGCAACTGCCCGCTCGGTCTGCCTCGTGCCGCCGAATCCGCCGACCATTGCCTGACGCATTCCTGCGCCGCGCCCGCCAAATCCCTCGCCTGCACCACCGCTCCCGCCCTTGTCTCCCGTACCGACTCCCACACCCACGCCACCCGCTCCACGCACGACCGGACCGTCGCCCAGCTTGTCGAAGTCAAAGCCACCCAAACCGCCGAGCGTGTCGGTGCGATCGCTCGCCATGCCGCCCCCTTTTTCTTCGAAGATGGGCGAGTTATCGTTGATCTGCTCGGTCTGCTCGATCTTGGGCGGTTCGAGCTGTGTCAGCGAATCAGTGTCGAGCACCGTCGGCTCCAACGGCGCGTCCCCGACTTTGAATCGCGCCAGGTCCTGATCAATCGTGGCCGTATCGAGGCTCGAATCAAACTCCGGGGCATCGCTCTTCTTGCTGGCTAGGTGCATCGTCCCCAAGATCAGACCGACCACGATCAGCATTACCATGTGTGCGACCGCGCTCCCCAAATACCAGACTCCCACCTGGTAAAGCCAGAGTTTGAATCTGTCCAAAATCTCGGCCGGCTCAAATGAGAACCGCCGCATCACTGCCGACATCCAAGCATTCATAGTGTATCCCCTTCCATTTCGATCCGATCTATTTCGCTTTCCACTTCTGCCAACCATTGCTCCGCGTCGTGGTTGCGAGCCAACGCTACATGCATCGGTCTGCGCGAACGTCGCACCGCAACCCAACGGACAATCGCCAACATTAGCAACACGCCGGGAAAG
>JADMIO011367262.1_pt1 | contig 14837 bp, 3 predicted proteins | sample 8958161 | NCBI WGS metagenome assembly JADMIO01 (sample SAMN16585339, study PRJNA669376) | soil metagenome | isolation source: Crop rotation soil | place: USA: Cullars Rotation, Alabama | collected 2011 | reverse complement strand
TTTGCCATCCGCATTGAAATCCGCCGCACCCGCAAACCGCCAAACGGTCGCGAGGTTCGTCAGGTAAACACTGCTCGAGAAAGCCGTGCCGTTCATCAGCCAGAAGGCGCTGTCGCCGGTGGTCGTGTTCTGCCACAGGAGGTCCGGTTTGCTGTCGGCGTTGAAATCGGCCGAAGCGACGATCCGCCATTGGGTCGCGACTCCCGAGAGACCCACCCAGCTGCTGATCGCCGTGCCATTCATCAGCCAGAAGCCGCGCGTGCCGGTGCTCGTGTTCTCGAGGATGATGTCCGTCTTTGAGTCGGAGTTGAAGTCGTTGATCGGGGGAACCGTGTAGGTGAGGTTCAAGATTACGTTGCCCGAAGCAGCGCCATAACCGTCCACCGCGATGTAATAGGTGGTCCCGGCCACGGCGGAGAACGTCAGCAAACTCTGCAGGCCGCCGCCCGGATTATCATCATTATATGCCCGGGTGGTCAGGGTACTCACGCTGGCGCCCGTGTAGAGCCCCAGCAGGGTGTCGAAACTGCTGCCGGTGGTATTGACGGTGATCGTGCTGTTGCCCGGCGCGACCCATTTCCACCAGACTGATTTTCCCCCGGCGAAGGTGGCGTGATTGGGTTCACCCGGCTCCTTCGTCGCATAGGTGGTGGTGGCGGTACCCTGCGCCGTCAGGCCGGCCAAGGTGATCGCGTTGACAAAATTGTCGTTCGCCGGCGGCGGGGGCGGCGTCGGCACGACCGCCACACTCACCCCGCGCGTCTGCGCCAGGGCGCTTGTCGTATTCGTAAAGGTCACGGTATCGGTGTAGGTCCCGAGGGCGAAAGCGTTCACGGCTGCCGTGAATGCAACGGTCACGTTGGTCGTCGCCCCCGCGGCAAGGGCGCCGCCGGCCGAGGACAGCGTGACCCACGCCTGCGTCTTGGTCGCGGTCCAGTTGATGCTCGAACCCGAGTTATTTTTCAGGGTGTAAACGGTGTTCGCGGGGGTGAAGGGCCCACCCACATATCCCGTGGCGTCCAGGAAGCTGCCGGTCACGGCCAAGGCATCAGGCGTCGCTGCCGCCTGCATGGCGACCAGCGGCATGATAATGCCGGCGCCCGCGGTGCGATCATAGCCGGCCGTCCCGATATCGAGGGCGGTGGTGGTCAGCAGGGTCCGGATCTGGGCCGGGGTCAGCCCGGGACTGTAGGACTTCATCAACGCAGCGATCGCCGCGGCATGGGGCGCCGCCGCGGACGTGCCGTAGAAGGTGGTAAACCCGCTCACGCTCGTGCTGCCGCCATCCGCCGCGGTGAAATCCGGTTTGCTAAACGACTGGCCGCCGGAGGAGGAATAGTTGCCCGGCGTGTAAGCCGTGCCATTGGGCATGTAGAACATCCGGCGCGGACCGTCCGAGGTGAAATATTCCGGGGGATTGGTGGCACCGCCGACAAAATAATTCGGGGTCGGCGAATTGTGCACGTCGGTTGCCGACACGGAGAACGCATTGGCGGCCACCGCCGCATTGTGGCCGCGGACATTGCCGGCGGTGCCCTTGGTGAGATAGCGCCGACCGACGTCCAAGTGGAGAAACCTCGCGGCCGCCGCCGTGGTCTTCACGATCACGACCTTCTCGCCCGCCGACAGGCTGCTGACCGACTCATAGGGATCCTGGGTGCCATTTTGGGTGGTGGTTGAACTGCGCACGACGGCGTCGGCCGCACTTAGGACAAACAGGTCGTAGTCATTGCTCGAAGCCCCGAGCGGATCGGACCAGAAAAAATCTGCCCGGCCGGATGAACCGGGATTGGTGGTGATACTGTCCCCCGACAGGACGATATTGGCCGTGACGCCTCCGCCGAAGTTATGCACGGACCCCGCCTTGCTGCCGATGGTGGCCGCGCCGCCGTCCACAAAATCGCCTTCCCAGGTTCCAGACATTCCCGTTCCGCTGCCGAAAGTGTAGCTGTTGCCGGTGTCCAGGTTGCCGGAATTGCGCGCGCTGGAGAAATACATGACGCCGGCCGCCGACACCGTGCTGACGGCTTGGGAAATGACCTGGTCTTGGAACGGAGATTCGTAGAAGTACGTGACGTCATCGACGATGATGGTGCAACCGGCGTTCTTCAGGGCGATGATGTTCGCCGCGAACGAATCCGGGCCGGCAAACGCCGTGGCGAAATAGACTTTCGCGTTCGGCGCGAGGTCCTGGACGATTTCCATCATGGCCGTGCCTTCATTGCCCGAACCGGCTTGGCCGGAGATGACCGTGGAGTCGGCGTTCAGCTCACCTGCCGCAATGGACGTCGCGAGCGCGTTTACGCCGTCGGACAGGACACCGATCTTGATGCCACTTCCGCCATTGGTGGTAAGGTTGGCGCGGGCGAAGTCGGCGCGGTGCGTGCGGTCGCCTTGCGAAAGGACCGGTCCAGTGTTGGTCGTCGCCAGGCGCGCCGGCTGGACAAACTGGACGTCGTCACGGGCGGCGAGTGCTTCCACGGCCTCGATCGGAAGTCCTGCCCGGACCGAATTGTATTGGGGAAATGCGCTCGCCACCGAGCCACCGGACTGGGCGATAAAATTCAGGAGGTCTTTCGAAACCGTGCCCTTGATGTCGATCAGGACGAGGCCCTTCTTGTCGGAGGCCAGATCCACTTCCAGCACCGGTACGGCGGCCGAGATCGCCTCCTGGCGGTTCTGTTTCGCGAGATAAATGAGCTGCGAGTCCATTTTTTGCTGCGCCGGGGTCCGGGCCGCTTTCTCCGCGAGCAGGGATTCGATCTGGTTCATGGCGGCCGCGCTCACCTGCTCCGCTGCCATCAAACTCGATCCCAGCCACAAGGCGACGGACACTCCCGCCAACCATCGGGCGGATTGAATAAAACGAAAAACGGCGGAGGCCGGGCGGGAACGGGTCGGAACAGTTGTGCGGGATTTCATTGACGGGGGTGTTGTGACAGACGGTTGGGCGATCCCGGGCTGGACTCAGCTAGAGTGCCGGGATCAAAAGGGTGATGACGGGGGCAGCGGGCACAATCAAGCGGTGCCCCCGGGCGGCGGACAGGCCGACGGGCTTCCCAAGAGAAAACTTCGGGACTGCACGCGACGCTGGTAAGCTCATGATTAGGCCGCCCAAGAGCTGGAGGCATGCCATCACTGTCCCGAAAGGGCCCAATGCCCATCCGTCAAATGCCGTCGCCGCTTCCCGAATACCCATCCCCGGCTCTGCCTTCGCGAGCGCAGCAGCACAAATGGAGGAATTTTCCATGGACGCTGCGAGAGGTTCGGTTTTCAGCAAAACCGCACGGATGCAGCGCCAACCAGTACGGCGGAGAAATACCCTATAGCAACTGCGGAATTACCCTATCCCGTCCACAGGATCAGCGGCCCGCCTCGTTCCCGTTCTCCCTGTAGGCGTAACCGCCTAATCAGGGAGATGTTATGAAACCTTCAAGGCGCGATGCGCCAAGTGGTGGCTACATTCCCCAAGTAGATGAATCCAGTCAGCGTGGTCCCATTCATCATCCAGAACACGCGGTCGCCGGCCGAATTCTCCCAGAGCAAGTCCGGTTTGCCGTCACCATTGAAGTCCGAGGCTACTGCGACCCGCCACGTGGTGGGAACACTGGCCAAGTAGAACGACGTGCCGTAAGCGGTGCCGTTCAACAGCCAGATGACGCGATCACCCGTGGAAGTATTCTCCCACACGAGGTCGGTCTTGCCATCTGCGTCGAAATCAGCCGTCGCCGCGATCCTCCATTGGGTCGCAACCCCGCCCAACAGCACCCAGGTGTTAACTGTCGTGCCATTCATCAGCCAGAAACCGCGCGTCCCATTGGTGGTGTTTTCGAGCACGATGTCAGGTTTCCCGTCCCCATTGAAATCAGCCGCGCCTGCAATCCGCCAGTCGGTGGAGAGATTGGTCAAATAAACCGAGCTCGCGAAAGCCGTTCCGTTCATCAACCAGAAAGCCCGGTCGCCCGTCACCGTATTTTCCCACAGCAGATCCACTTTGCCATCGGCGTTAAAGTCCGCCGAAGCCGCAACCCGCCATTCCGTTGCCACGCCAGCCAGCTCCACCCAGCTGCTGATGGCCGTGTCATTCATCAGCCAGAAACCGCGGGTGCCGGTGGCGGTATTTTCAAGAATGACGTCCGGTTTTCCGTCGGCATTGAAGTCATTGGTCGCGCGCGCCAGGACCCCGGCGCGAATCGTGTTATTAAACGTGTCGGCGATATAAAGCGTCCCTGCCGCGGAAACCGCCACCCCACGCGGATAGGCGAACCGGGCAACAGATCCGGTGCCATCAGCTGCGCCGCTGGTGCCGGCGAGGCCCCCCAGCGTCGTCACGACGCCAGCCGACGTAACTTTGCGGATCAAATGATTGTTGCTGTCGGCCACATACAAGTTGCCGGCCGCATCGACTGCCAGACCTGAGGGCCCGCTGAACCGTGCGGCGCTGCCCGTGCCATCGGTCGAACCGGGACTGGGAGCGGCGCCGGCCAGGGTCGTGACGACCCCCGCGGAGGTAATCTTGCGGATCGTATTGTTGCTCGCCTCGGCGACGAACACATTGCCCGAGGCGTCCACCGCGATTCCCGCGGGATAATTGAACCGCGCGGCGCTGCCCGTGCCATCAGTCGAGCCCACCAAGCCTGCGGAACCAGCGAGGGTCGTGACCACGCCGGCGGCCGTAATCTTGCGGATGATCGCATTTCCCGCGTCGGCGACATACACATTGCCGGCGCTGTCCACCGCGACACCCGCGGGGAAATTAAAGCGCGCGGCGGCGCCCGTACCGTCGGTCGAACCGACCAGCCCGGCGGAGCCTGCCAGCGTGGTTACGACACCGGCGGCCGTGACTTTGCGAATCGTGGCGTTGCCGGCGTCGGCGACGTAGACGTTACCCGCGCTGTCCACTGCGACGGCGCCGGGATCATTGAAACGGGCCGCGGTGCCCGTGCCATCCGCCGACCCGGAATTGCCCGTGGAACCGGCGAGAGTCGTGACCGTGCCGGTGGACGTGATCTTGCGAATCGTGTGGTTGCCCGAATCCGCCACGTAAATATTGCCCGCGCTGTCCACCGCGGTACCCGCCGGGAACGTAAAGTGCGCGTTGGTCCCAATGCCGTCGCCACTGCCATAGATCGCAATGCCGGCATAGGTTGTGACCACCCCGGCGGCCGTGACCTTCCGGATCGTGTCGTTGTTGGTATCGGAAACATAGACGTTGCCCGAGCCATCCACCACCAAACCCGAAGGAGCAAAAAACCGCGCGGCGCTGCCCGTCGCGTCCGTCGAACCGGCGCTGCCCGCCGAACCAGCCAGCGTGGTGACAACGCCGGCCGCAGTAACCTTGCGGATCGTATTGTTATTCGTGTCCGCCACGTAAACGGTTCCCGTCGCGTCTACCGAGACGCTGGAGGGAAGGTTGAAGCGCGCGGCGCTGCCCGTGCCGTCAACCGATCCCGTGAGCCCGGCTGAGCCTGCAAGCGTCGTGACGACGCCGGCCGGCGTAATGCTGCGGATGGTTTGATTGAAAGCATCGGCCACAATGATGTTGCCCGAGCCATTCACCGCCACCCCTGTCGGAAAATTGAACCGGGCGGCGCTACCGGAGCCGTCCACCGAACCCGAACTATTAGCTGTGCCCGCCAAAGTCGTCACCACGCCGCCGGAGGTGACCTTGCGAATGGTGTGGTTGGACGTGTCGGCCACATACAGGTTGCCAGAGCCATCCGCAGTCACCGCGAACGGCGAACGAAACCGCGCGGCGGTGCCGGTGCCATCGGTGGAACCGGTGTTACCCGCGAGACCCGCGACGGTGGTCACCACGCCCGCGGGAGTGATCTGCCGGATGGTGGAATTGCCGGTGTCCGCGACAAACACCGTACCTGCCGCATTTACGGTTACACCCGTCGGCGCACTGAAACGAGCCGCACTGCCGGTGCCGTCCGCGGAACCCGCGCTGCCGGCCAGGCCCGCCAACGTGGTCACCACGCCGCCTGGCGCGATTTTGCGGATCGTATTGTTGTTCGTATCCGCCACGTAGAGATTGCCGGACGCATCGATGGCCTGGTTTGTCGGGTGATTGAAGCGAGCCACACTACCGGTGCCGTCGGTCGATCCCGGACCACTGGCCAGTCCGGCCAAGGTCGAAAACGCATAAGGCGTGGCGTAGTTGCTCTGGCCGTGCAGCGCAGACGCCCCGGCCAACAAGACCATAGGCAGCAGGGCAAGGCGGGAAAGGGAGGTGAAAATTTTCATGAGTGGAATGAGGAGGTACCTGAGGAGATTGACGGCATTCCAGACGCGAAGTCTGGTCGTGCACGGACCTCGGCGCGACCCTGCTGTTCTAGAGTATTCCCCCTGTGTGCGCCTAAGCTTTAACCTGATGCACAAAACGGGTGCCCGCAGCGCCCAATCGAGCTCTCTTTCCCAACAAATTCAGACTCCTTAAAAAATCTTAAGCCCATTGGCCAAAAGAACTTGTGCTTTATCCCGGCAAATTCAAAGCCGGCGCCGCCATTTGTGAGGTACGGTCGCGGCCGGACGATCGATTGACCCATTGTTGGATCCAAGCTTCCGATATGAAACCGTCGTCCTTCGCCGGCGAAAAGCGGGTCCGTTGGCCGTGGTTTTTTACCCTCGCAAATGCAATTCGTGTCTAGGGTCGGAATAAAACGCGGCGGCTAGGTGCGTCCCTACACCCAAGGGCCGCGGTGGCAGCTTCCGAGCGGGTCGATTTGCGTCACGGGGCGATGCGCCAATCGATCGAAGTGTTGTTGAGGTAGACGCTGCTCCCGAAGGTGGTGCCATTCAGCAGCCAGAAAACGCGGTCACCGGTCGCGGCGTTCTCCCACAGAATGTCCGGTTTGCCGTCGCCATTAAAGTCGGCCGCACCGGCAATCCGCCACACCGGGGCGACATTCGTGAGGAAGACTGAACTGGCCAGCGTCGTGCCGTTCATCAGCCAGAACGTCCGGTCGCCCGTCAGGGTGTTTTCCCACAGCAAGTCGGTCTTGCCGTCCGCATCGAAGTCAGCCGTGGCTGCAATCCGCCACTCCACCCCTACTCCCGCCAGGAACGACCAACTTCCCACCGCAGTGCCATTCATCAGCCAGAAGCCGCGGGCGCCCGTCAGGGTGTTTTCGAGGACAATGTCCGGCTTGCTGTCGCCGTTGAAATCCGCGGCGCCGGCGATCCGCCACGCCACGGGCAGATTGGCGAGGTAAACGCTGCTCGCCAACGCCGTGCCGTTGAGAAGCCAGATGGCGCGGTCGCCCGTCAGGGTGTTCTCCCACACCAAATCGACTTTGCCATCGGCGTTGAAATCCGCGGAGGCCGCAATCCGCCATTCAGTGGTGACCCCCGAAAGGAGCACCCAACTCCCCACGCCCGTGCCGTTCATCAACCAAAACCCACGCGTACCGTTGACGGTGTTTTCCAGGATAATGTCAGACTTGCCATCCCCGTTCACGTCATTGGCGATCGCGGGGCTCACCCCGGGGTTGATCGTGATCAGCGCCTGCTGGGCGGCGCCGAGCAACGCGCCACCCAGCACCGGCTGGCCGAGATTGACGGTGCACGCTTCCGTGGCGCCGCTCAGCGTCCCCAATGTCAGCGGGACCGAGATGATCTTGGCCGCACTGTCACCGTTTGCCCACGTCAGCACGCCACTGGTCGGGGTGAAATGCGCCGCGCTCGGGACGGTGCTGTAGCCCACCGTCAGTGCGCCGAGGCTTCCGCCGGTGCGCGTGACGCTGAGGTTGACCGAATTGCCCTGGATGCCGCTGCCCGACGCCGCGCTGAATTGCACAGAGCCCGGCAGGGCCAAGCCGGTGGCAAATTGCCAGAGCGGACAGGTGTAGCTCCCGCCCTGGAATACTGAGGCGTTCCCGGCGAAGATGCCGCGTCCATTCGCCGACAGGGCGACATCATAAACGTCCGCCGTCACTTCACCGGAAGCGTTGAAGGTGGCATCGAGGGTGCCGGTGCTGGAGTAGTGCGCGAGGCGATGCGGCGCCGCGCCGCTGGCTCCGACGAGCAGGCTGCCGTCCGGTTGCACCATCACGGTCTGGCAGGTGCCGTTGACTGCGGGCGGGACGAAGGTCACATCAACCGCGCCCAGCGCCGTGAGTCGCGCGAGACCGCCGCGGGCGGTGCCGTTGACGGTGATGAATCCACCGACGATCAGGATCCGCCCGTCTGGTTGCAGGACCACTTTGTTGATCGCGGCATTGGTGCCGGTCGTCAGCCCGGTAAAGGTGGCATCCAGCGCCCCGGTGGGGGTGACGCGGCACAGGTTACCGATGGTCCCAGCCAGGTTCAGGAACCCGCCCGCCACGAGGAGTTTTCCGTCGGGTTGCAGTGCCAGGGACGTGACTTTTCCGCCCGTGGTGCCGTTGAAGTCAGGGCCGACAAAGGTGGTGTCGAGCGAGCCGTTGCCATTGAGCCGGGCCAGGTATTCCCGCGCCGTGCCGTTGAAACTCGTGAAAGCTCCGCCGATCAGGATCTTGCCGTCGGGCTGGGCGATGACGCTGTAGATGATCCCATTTGCGCCCGTGCCCGCGTTGAAGCTCGAGTCGAGCGAGCCGTCGGCGAGCAAACGGACGATGTTGTTTTTGCCCGCGGAGCCGTTGAAGCCGGTGAAGCTCCCGACCGCCAGGATCTTGCCGTCAGGCTGGCGCGCGAGATCGTTGATGACCGTGGACGTGCCACTCGTGATGCCGCCAGCGGCCGCGAACGTCGGGTCAATGATGCCTGTCGTGGACACCCGCGTGACCCCGCTGCGATTGTAGGCCGTCAAATTAGGGAGCGGGTAAACCTGGGTGAACGTGCCACCGACGAGCATGCTGCCATCAGCCAGGGGGAGGACTTTTTTCAGCCCGTTGCTGAAATAGTAAGCGACAAACGACGGATCCCTTGAGCCCGCACCGAGGATATTGACGGTGGCGGCCGCGGCGCCGGAAATCGCCGCACCGCTGGCGCCACTGAGCGTCACGGTGAAATTCGTCGTCCCACCCGCTGGAGGGCTGGTGTTTAGGATGATATCAATGACCTTATCGGACATGTCGCCATCCGCCCAGTTGAGCGTGCCACTCTTGGCGGTGAAATTGGTCGGGGATACGGCCGTGCCGTTGGCGGTGGCATAATTCACCGCAATCGCACCCGTGCTGTTCTTCGTGCGCGAAACCGTGACGTAGGCGTGACCGCTGAGCGCGTCAGCGGAATAGACGGCCTGACTCCAGCCGACGCGGGGTAGATAGGTGATCTGCACATCGAGGTACTCGTCCGTGCCCGTCCCACCCTGGGCGAGGGGTTTGATGCTGATACCACCCACGGCATCGACAAACGTCTGGCCGATCGCGAGGCCGGCATCGGCGGGCGTGTTGCCCGGCGTGGTCATGTCGAGGAGCTCGCCGCCCTTGTTGTACTTGTAACCCCAGATGATGTACGCGCCGCCATTCAGCGAGGCGTTGCCGGAGGCATGGCGGTAACCGATCCAGTAATCATACGTGGCGTCGCGCACGACCTTGAGCGCGCGGGGATTTGCCAGGTTGGCTGTCTGCACGCGGTCGAACCGATACACGCGATAAGTGCCGGAGTTGTCGCCGAGCGTGATCGAACTGGCGGGGATCCATTGCAGGATACTCTTGTTCCACTGGCTGAATTCCGCGGTGTAGCTTCCGCCGCCGCCCATCACGTCAAAGGGATCGCCATATTCCACGGACGCGCCAGTGGGGGAAACGGGATTTCCATCCGTGACCTTCCACCGATTGGCGTGCCACAGCCCGTAGTTGTGGCCGATTTCGTGCGAAACGACATAGAAGGAGAACCCGCCTTGGATCCAGAAGCCGGAGGCCCCGACGTAGCCCAGGCCGCTCCAGCCAAAACCGATGGAGGGAAACGTGATCCCGACGAGATCATAGTTGGCGAGATTGTAGCCTGCCGCAGTCGCGGCGGTGCGGGCATCATTCATGAGTCCGCCATAGCCGCTGGTGCTGACATAATACGCCCCGGTTTGGGGCATCCGCAGCGTCGTGGTGATATCAGGCGAAACCCCCGAGACCGACGGAGTTGTCAGCAGGGTGCTCGCGCCGTAGCTGCTCGAGCTGTAGTAATCGCGGACCCCATTGGTACCATTCATCGTGTTGGACACCTGGTCAACCGTGGCGCCGCCGACCTTGTCGGAGAAATCGACCCGCATGATGAGGACCTTCTTCGTGCCATGGGTCCAGTCGGACGCCACCGGGTCATCGACCTTGTCGTTGGCCTCGACGTCACCGTCGAGAAAAGCCGTCTCGTTGTGGTCCCGCTCCTGGCTGCGCAACTTCGCCTCGAGTTCGGCGACGTGGGCCGAAGCGCACAACACGTGGACAACCCCGTTGTATTCCACGGCGGTTGATGCCGCGACGTTGAAGGGCGCGTTCGCGGCGGTGGCCGTTGAATTGCCCGACACATCGCAGATCGTGCTCACCTGGCGGCCGGCGGCGAGTTCGCCGGATTCCAGCAGGCGCAGCGGCGATTCGCTGACCGCGACCTTGCGGTCAAGGGCGACGCCAATGATCGAAGTCGGGGTGAGCAGCGTGGTCTGCTTGCTACGCCGGCCATAGACAAACGCCTCGTAATGCTGCGAGCCGATGTCGGCCGTGCGGAAAACCGAGCGCTCGACGGGCTGACCTTCCAGAGGCGTCACGCCCATGAGCGCGAGATTGCCGCGGCCGGAAACGCGCTCCTCCAACTGCGCCGCGATCTCCGCGGGCAGCTCCTGACGCACGACCATCGGCACCGCGAGCGCCAGGGCCAGCTCCGGATCTTCGCTGATCAGGCGGGCCATCACAGCCCGACGCGCCTTGGCCAGTTCCACGCCTTCGGCGAGCAGCGCATCGCGAGCCCCCGCCGGCGCGGCGAGAAAACGTTTCGACCAATCCCGGAACGCCGCAAATTCCGCCGGGATCCCGGCGGACCAGCACGAACCAATGACCTCACGGGCGTCGACGTCGCGAGGCTCGGACGGCATCGTGGCCTCAAGCGTGCGCTGGTCCGGAACCACGGCGGGACTCGTCGGGGGCTTGGCCTTGGAGATGAGCGCGGGCGCCGTTTCCGGTTTCTGGAAATGCGAAAAGACACCTAAGCTGGCACCAACCAGCGCAATCATCAGAAGGCCGAGGCTAGAGCGTGTTTTCATGGGAGCAGCGTTGTCGTAACGGGTTTCAGGAACGGACTATTCCGGACAGCAGGCGGCCGTCCTCGCTTCAGGGGCGTCAGGGGTGGAACGATGAAGGAAGAGGACAGCGGAAGAACGAGGTGAGGATGCCAGTGGGGCACTGCGCAGGGGTTAGGGAGCAATATGCCAGTCGATGGAGAGGTTGTTTAGGTAGAGGGTGCTTCCGAGACTGGTGCCGTTCATCAACCAGAAGACCCGGTCCCCAGTGGCGGTATTTTCCCACAGGATGTCCGGCTTGGCATCGCCGCTGTAGTCAGCGGCGTCGACAATCCGCCACGCGATCGGGACGCTGGCCAGGTAGACCGAGCTGGCGAAGGCCGTGCCATTCAGCAGCCAGACGGAGCGGTCGCCCGTCACCGTGTTTTCCCACAGCAGGTCGGGTTTGCCGTCGGCGTTAAAGTCCGCGGCCGCCGCGATCCGCCAGTCCGTCCCTACCCCCGCCAGGAGCGCCCAGCCGCTCACAGTCGTCCCGTTCATCAGCCAGAAACCGCGGGTGCCCGTGAGGGTGTTTTCCAGGACAATATCCGGCTTGCCGTCGGCGTTAAAATCGGCCGCCCCAACCACCCGCCAGTCGGTCGAAAGATTGGCCACATAAACGGAGCTCGCAAAGGCGGTGCCGTTCATCAGCCAGATGGCGCGATCTCCCGTCACCCGGTTTTCCCAAAAGAGATCCGGTTTGCCGTCGGCGTTGAAATCCGCCGCAGCGGCCACGCGCCAGTCGGTGGCCACTCCCGACAAGAGCATCCACGTGTTGACCGAGGTGCCATTCATCAACCAGAAGCCGCGGATACCGGTCGTGGTGTTCTCCAGCACAACGTCCGACTTCCCGTCGGCGTTGAAATCGTGCGCCGCGCTGTTGACGGTCAGCTGCACCGCACCGCTGGTGAGGGCCCCCGAAGGATTGCTCGCCGTGCAGCGGAACTGGTCGCCATTCATGACAGCGGTGGCCGGGTTGACGGCCAGGGTGGCGGTGGTCACGCCGGAATAGGCGCCGGAGTTGGTCAGGTCAGACCAGACACCACTGCCGGACGGACGGCGCTGCCACTGCAGCGTGGGTACCGGATAGCCGGTCGTGCCGACCGTAAACGTCGCCGTACCCCCCACCGCCACCAGTTGCGGGAGTGGCTGGAGGGTGAAGCCCGGGGCCATGGGCGTGCCGTAGGTTCCCGTCACGGAACTCCCGGGCACGCTGGTCCCCGCCGGATTTACCGCTGTAATCCAATAATAATAATTGGTGTAGGCCGTGGCAGTCAGGTCTTGGAAAAAGCTCCAGCGCACATTCTGGGCGATCCGGGTCGCCAAACCGAAGTTGTTCGTCGTGCCGCGCCAGACTTCATAGGTGGTTGCGCTGCCACTCGGCGTCCAATTCAAGTTCAACCGGTCCAGCGCCGCATTCGCCGCGACCGTCAGGCCGGCCGGCGCGGTGGGCGCGGCAATCGTACCCACGCTAATCTGGACCGGAGCCAGCACCGAGGCCGTGAGGCCGTTGCCAAACTGCCCATTGCCGTTCAACCCGGTGCCCCACAGGCTGCCGTCCGCCTTCATGAACAGGGTGTAGCTCTCGCTCGCACTCACGGCGACGACGCCGGTGGCCAGCTGGATAGGCGTGGAGCGTGTGGAGGTCGAACCGTCACCCAACTGACCCAGGGTATTGTAACCACAAACCCACAGCGAGTTGTCGGTCTTGATGAACGCACTGTGGAAATAGCCCGCCGCGATCGCCTTTACTCCCGTGGCGATCTGGACGGGCGTGAGCGCGGTGGTGAAATTGCCGGTTCCGAGCTGGCCAAAGGTGTTCATGCCCAAGGTCCACAGCGTCCCATCGGTCTTGAGGATCAGGCTGTGATAAGCTCCGGCCGCGACCGTGCGCACGCCGGTTGCGAGCTGGATGGGTGTGCTGGTCAACGTGGCGTTGCCGTAAAGGTCGCCGGTACCCCAGAGCGTGCCGTCGGACTTCACGAACAGCGTCTGCCGGTTGCCCGCGGCCAGGTCGACCGCATTGGTGGCTATCTGCGCCGCCACGTGCAATTCGGCCAGGTTACCGGTGCCGAGTTGCCCTTCATCATTGAGGCCCACCGTCCAAACCGAACCATCGGTTTTCAGGTAAGCCGAGTGGAAGACACTCGCCGCCACTCCGGCGACATTGGTGGCGATTTTGACCGGCGTGGATTTCGCGACGACGGTGTTGTCGTTCAATTGTCCGTTATCGTTGAGGCCCGCCGCCCACAGCTCCCGGGCACTGGTCAAGACGAGGCTGTGTTGTCCGCCAGCGGCCACATTCACGACGGTCTGGCCAGGCAGGTTCACCAGCTGCGGGCTGGTGAACGCGGTCGTGTTGCCGTTACCCAGCTGCCCGTAGGTGTTCGTGCCCGTCGCGTAGAGCTGGGACGCGCTGTTGAGGCGCAGGCTGTGGTAACGACCCGCCGAGAATTTGTCGAACGCCGCCCCCGCCACCGTGCCACCGATCGTGTAGGCGCCCAAGCTGCCGTAGCTGGTATAACCGTCGGGCGTGGCGCTCAACGGCGTCCCCACCCCGACCCCGGTGACGCGCAAATAGTAGGTTCCCGCGGCCAAAGTCGTCGTCAGGGTCGCACCGGTGGTGGCGGTCGGATTGCCGGTCGCCAGCACGGTGTTGGTCCCGTCGATCAACTCGAGTTGGATGTCGAGATTGCCGCCGTAAGTGCCGCCCGCGGTTCGAAACGGATTGGCGCTCACCGTCACCGAGCCCGCTCCGGTACTGAACGAGAAGCGGTCCGCGTCGCCCGTCTGTCCGATGAGTCCCGTCGCGGAAATCGTGTTGCCCGTCAACGTGACCGGGTTTGCGGTGGCATTGAGATCCGTGGCGTCGTCCACCTGGTAGCCTAGCCGGGCGGAGATGATGGCGAGGTCGTCCTGGAGGTTGTTCGCGAGGTAGTACTCGCCCTTGGACCACTGGCTGACGTTGCGCCCATAACCGGTGCCCATGATCGGGCCCCACGAAGTTTCGCCTGAGCCGTGACCGCCATAATAGGCCGCCCCACTCGTCAAGGCATCGTGCGACAGCCCCATATTATGACCCATTTCGTGGGAGGCGGCCTCAGCGATGTAGCCTTCGTTGTTTCCCAGCTGGGTGGAATACACCAGCGCCGGCGAATAATAGATCGGGTAGCTGAACGAACCGAACACCCCGACGAAGGCCACGCCGCCCGCGGAATAGTAAGGCATGTTCACGCCATTCGCATCGACGTTCGGGGTGATCAGGACGCGGCCGGTCGTTGGGGTGAACACGACGGGATCCTCCGTCGTCACATCCACGTTGAAGGGCTTGTAGTCCTCGGCGACGCGTTCCCAGATGCGGATGATATCGGCCTGTTCGGCGTCGCTGAAGGTGGTGGGGTCCGCATCCTTGTCGAAGGGCTTCGCGACGTACGTGGGATTCGAAGCATCATTCCATGCCGTGCCCGTGATGGTGTGCCCGTTGAAATCCAGGTAAATGACGTTGGTCGCGCCCGGTTTGCTGTGGCGCACGGGTGGGCTTGAAATCGGCACTGCCGCGGCCTCGACCCCGATGGCCCGCGCGGCCTTTGCTTCCTTTCCAGCACAGTGGGATCCGAAGCTTGGAATTCACGTGACTTGAAGTCGCGGC
>JADMIO010803731.1_pt1 | contig 14837 bp, 16 predicted proteins | sample 8958161 | NCBI WGS metagenome assembly JADMIO01 (sample SAMN16585339, study PRJNA669376) | soil metagenome | isolation source: Crop rotation soil | place: USA: Cullars Rotation, Alabama | collected 2011 | reverse complement strand
CTTTCCCAGCTTCTTGGCGAAGTGGGTGATGGTCCAGAAAAGAAAGAGTATCGTACCCGCACTCATCACAGCCGACATGGCATTGATAAAGATGGCTGCTGTCGTGCTTGGCGCACCCGTAGTATCACCCGAGAGGATACCGAAAAGGCGTTGCAACATCATGAAGAAAGGCGCTCCCGGTGAGTGACCTACTTCCAGTTTGTATGCGCATGATAGGAACTCGCCGCAATCCCAGAAGCTCACGGTACGTTCCATGGTCATCAGGTAAACGGTAAGTGCGATAAGGCCGGTGACCCAGCCAACAATGTTGTTGATCTTACGATAATTCATTCGGGTGTGTTTAGACAGGCAACAAAAATAGAAAAATAAGGGTATGCACCAAATCTAATGTCCTTATTGGCAGGGACTTTGCTGCCTTTAATTTCCTTATTCGGCGAATGGAAGCCACCTGGACCCGTATAAGACATATAAGATACTAAAATACAATAGCCGCTGCTGGCACAGCAACGGCTATTAATTATATGATCGAACTGCTTGTTCGTCTACTTACACTATCAAATTATCCAGGTTCTTCAGCCGGTCGGCGGCTATTACCTGTGCCAGTTGCACCTCGGGCATGTCCCTCAGGTGGCCGGTGATGCTCTGGGCGTCAGTTTCAGGTGAATTGCTTTGTATCATCCACAGGTAATCCAGCTGTTTTACCTCCGGCAGCAACGATTCTTTATCGCTCTTCAGCTTATAAAGTATGTAACGGGACCCGTTCATGGGTATGTTGCACTGGTATATAGGAAAGTAATGCTGGTCCTTTTTGCCATTCTGGACGCAAACGTCCATTTCCGGCTCACGGATGAAGTTGGTCTCCAGCTGTTTGTTCAGCATCCAGCAGAACTGGTAACCAGGCAACCTGCTCACAATGCCTATCAGTGCAGTATCTGCAAAGAATTCCTCTTGCATGGCTTCTGTATTTAAGGTCCATTGTTTAGACATTCCCTGTTCGCCGGTTTTATGATGCAAATTTCGACGCATATTCAGTGATTTCCAAACAATTCAAATAATAATATGATATTTCCCTGTTCCACTATGTTCCACAGTGTTTCTAATGGGTATAATAAAACCGTTCCACAGCTGGTCCCGGCGTATTACACAAATGTGGAGAAGTAAACTGCTGAGCCGAACATTAATTTGCGGAGTTTGATAATTGCATACTAAATTTGGGCGCTAAATTTTTTTCATGATAGACGTTTTGCTGGGTTTGCAGTGGGGGGATGAGGGTAAAGGGAAGATCGTTGATTTCCTTGCTGCCCAATATGATATTATAGCCCGTTTCCAGGGCGGCCCTAATGCCGGACATACCTTGTATGTGAACGGACAGAAAGTAGTGCTGCATACCATACCATCGGGTGTGTTCCAGAAACATTGCCTGAACCTGATAGGCAACGGCGTGGTGATAGACCCCGTCACCCTGAAAAAAGAAATAGGAACGATACTGGCGCTGGAGCCCGATATGCTCAGCCGTTTATACATCTCCCAGAAGGCACACCTTATACTGCCTACGCACCGCGCGCTCGACGCGGCCTCGGAAGCATCAAAAGGCAGTGATAAGATAGGCTCTACATTAAAGGGCATCGGCCCTACCTATATGGACAAGACAGGCCGGAACGGCCTGAGGGTAGGCGATATCATGAGCAAAGATTTTGAAGCGAAGTATACCAGGCTGAAGAACAAGCACCTCGAGATACTGCAGCACCATAGCTCAGTTGTGAACTGGGAAGAGTGGGAGCCTCAGTTCTTTGAAGCTGTGGAGTATATGCGCTCATTGCAAATAGTTAATGCTGAGTATTGGCTGGACGCTCACCTGAACGACGGTAAGAAAGTACTGGCAGAAGGTGCACAGGGCAGCATGCTGGATATAGACTTCGGTACCTATCCGTTCGTTACCTCATCTAATACTATATCTGCGGGAGTGTGCAATGGCCTCGGCGTTGCGCCATCGCGTATAGGTGAGGTGTACGGTATCACTAAGGCATATTGCACCCGTGTGGGCGGCGGCCCTTTCCCTACCGAACTGGAAGACGAAACAGGCGAAGCTCTGCGTGCGGCAGGTAACGAGTTCGGCGCTACTACAGGCCGTCCGCGCCGTTGTGGTTGGGTAGACCTGGTAGCACTGCGTTATGCCGTAATGCTGAGTGGTGTTACCAAACTGATAATGACCAAGACCGATGTGCTCGATGGCTTTAACCCCATTAAAGCAGCGGTAGCATATAACGTAGAAGGAAAAGAAACGAAGGAATTCCCTTACGATGTTTGCAGCGTCGATGTGGTACCTGTCTACGAAAGTTTTGCAGGATGGGAGAGACCCATAAGTACCTGTACTTCTTATGAAGATCTGCCACAAGTGTTCAAAGACTATTGTAAATTTACAGAACAATACCTCGGTACCAAGATAGCTTTTGTCTCTAACGGAACAGGCAGGGAACAGCTTCTTCAAATGCCTTAGAAAAAAATATTTGGGGGCTTGAAAAAAAATTTGGCAAATTCCCGAAACAATTAAAAATTTACGCCATCAATTGCATGTGCGCCATGACGAATTCAACGAAGAAAACAGCAACAAAAAAAAGCGCTAAACCTTCCAGCGCGAAACCGGCAACTAAAAAAGCAGCAACTAAAAAGGCAGCTGATGAGGATGATGACCTGGATGAAGGTGAGATAGAGGAGACCCCGAAAAGGACCGCGGGTAAAAAAGCTACATCTAAAGCAAAGGGCAGGTCGGATGATGATGATGACGACGATATAGAGGATGATGTGGATGATTACGAAAAAGTGGATGACGAGGATGACTTTGATATAGATAAGGAGTTCGAAGAGTTCGATATCCCGAAGTCTAAAACAAAGACAGGCGGTGGTAAGAAAAAAGGTGGTGACGATGACATCGATGATGAGTTCAAGGACCTGGGCTTCTTCACCGAAGGCGCCGGCGGATTTGATGATGACGATGACGACTTCTAGTTCAACCATCTCTATTGAGACAAACAGCTACATTTAAGACGGCCCGGGGCCAACATACAGAATTGAAAAAGCGAATGCTGGATTGGGCTACCCAATTCAGCATTCTTCTTTTGCTGGATAGTAATGAGTATGAGCGGAAGCATCCCCGCTATGAGTGTCTTGTAGCCGTTGATGCTGTGAATATTATAGGAGGCTCACTCACAGCCTTACAGGAACATCATGATGAGAACAAGGACTGGCTCTTCGGCCATATCTGTTACGACCATAAAAACGAACTGGAGCATAAGTTGAGTAGCTCGCACCCGGAAATGATGGGCTTTCCGTCCCTGCATTTTTTTACTCCGCGAATCTTTCCCTATATAGGTGCTGACCGTACCTCGCTCACTATTGAGACTATCGGTACAGACCCGGCCGATGTGTATGATGCGATAATGAGTACTGAGATAAGGCAACCTGCTCCGCTATCAAAATTAAGTTTCAGGCAAAGAACGAACAAGGATAATTACCTCTCGGCGATCGCGCATTTGCGCAAGCATATAGCTGATGGCGATTGCTATGAGATCAACTATTGCACTGAAGGATATTGCGAAGGTGCTAAGGTGCAGCCATTGGACGCCTTCAAAAAACTGAATGAGATATCCCCTGCACCATATGCTGCCTACTACAGGCTGGAAGATAAATACATGATGTGTGCCAGCCCTGAAAGGTACCTGCTGAAACAAGATGATAAGCTGACCTCGCAACCTATAAAAGGCACAGCAAGAAGAGGCGTTGACGATGCAGAGGACACGCGTATCAAAAGCGAGCTCCGCACAAGCATTAAAGAGCGTGCGGAGAATGTAATGATCACCGACCTTACCCGCAACGACCTCGCGCGTGTATGCGAAGTAGGTAGTGTAGAAGTTGAAGAACTGTTCGGTATATATTCCTATCCACGGGTGCACCAGATGATATCTACCATCAGCGGGACAATGAGAAAGGGCATGCCTTTTACAGATGCTATCCGTTATTCCTTCCCCATGGGCAGCATGACCGGCGCACCGAAAATGAAAGTGATGCAGCTGGTAGATAGATATGAAGAGGCGAGGAGAGAGTTGTACTCCGGTACAGTTGGCTATATCACCCCCTCCGGTGACTTCGACTTTAATGTGGTGATACGCAGCCTGTTCTACAATGCTACTACTGAGTACTTATCTTACCAGGCAGGCGGCGCCATCACCTACGACAGCGATGCGGAAATGGAATGGGACGAGATGCGCCTGAAGGCCTCAGCCATGGAGCAGGTATTCAGCTAAGGATAGTTTATCGGGTCAGGACGCTGCAATATCTTTTCAATAGTATAGTATCGCCTTTTGCCATTCAGTTTGTAGGAAACCAATGCCACACCTTTGTACCTGGGTGGAACAGGCCTTTTACCTCTAGGGTCTTCTTTAACATGAACAGGGTAACTGTCGGCATAGTCGTCCTTTGATACCCTTGCGCTTATGTCGATGGTCGTTGTGTTCTTTGTCTTTCTTATTGAGTAGTTGTTATATCCACCTTTCTCTTTTTTGTCCAATGCTATGGCATCGGCACCTATCCATATAGTATCTGGTATCATGGTCGCTTTCGTTCCCGGGATTTGTACAGTGAAATCATAATTACTGCCACGTCTGCCGGCGATACCGCCGCTCCAGTCCTGCTGTGTGGCTTCAATGGTCTTTGCCTTCTGTGCGCAACAATGATAGCCGAAGAAGAAAAAGCAAACCAATAAGGAACAAAATGATCTCATGACACAAATTAACCAATTCCCATGCCACTCTTACCAGTTGCTTATGTTTTTCCCGTTCTCTCTCCGGTAAGGCCCCAGGTTGGCTTTTGTAAGCCTGATGATATCAGCCACACGTTGCTTGCGGGTCTCGGGTGTTTTTGTATTGTTGAGACGATAGAGAAATTGTTTCCTTACCGACATGCTCATCGCATCAAAGTTCTTCTTTGCGGTCTTGTTCTTTGCAAAGGCTTTCTCCAGTTCTTCGGGGATGACCATGTCCTCGACATCATCAAGCACCGTCCAGGAGCCGTTCGCTTTGGCGATCTCTATGGACCTTCTGCCGGCCTCTGTCATGAGCCCTTCTTTTTCAAGCTTCTCTACACGTTGCTTGTTCAGGCGCGACCAGTTGCTTTTCTCCTTGCGCGGCATGAACGACTGCATTGAGCTCTCCTCATTGCGAGGGCGGTGGGTACTGTCTATCCATCCGAAACAAAGGGCTTCCTCTACGGCATCAGCATAGTCGACACGGGTCTTGTCGCTGTTCTTCTTGTAGTAGACCAGCCATACGCCGCGGCTTTTAGCATGGTTCTTTTCCAGCCATTTGCGCCAGGCCTTACGGTCCTTGGCGTAGTATTGTTCCAGTTCGTCGAGTACCTTGGCCATACCAACAAATTTAATAAAAAAAGGCCCCTGTATAAGGGGCCTTCGTAAATATCGTAGCGTGTTATTGTCTATTGTGCCGGAGCTACTTTCTTGCCCATAAAGGTGCAGGTAGTAGTACCGAGTGGCGTGACACCTGTGATAGTGAAGAACAGGGAGTCACTTGTGTTCAATGTACCTGTGGCCCAAACACTGTAGTCGCCAAAGCAATGGTCCTGGTAGTTGGTCGAGTCGATGGTCATAACGTTGCCCGCCACATGTCCCGGAACGGTAGTGATCAGCTGGCATTGCCCAGCACCGAATGTAGCGGGAAGGAATACCTTGGTCCTGTCGGTACCAGCATTGATGGTAAAGGTGACCTTACCTGTATCGCAAGTACTGATACCTACGTACGTACCTGCAAATGTTGCTACAGAGAAAGACGGAGATGGTATCACGCTCTTCTCCTTACCGCAGGAATTCAGTAGAAAACCTACAGCTATCAGGCTCAGGGCGGCAAATATCTGCCCGAAACGTAAATGTTTTTGTTTCATATTATGCTTGAATACAGCCTAAATATACAATATATGGTTTGAAATATAAAGAGTTGGACACCCTATTTATTGAAGTGCACAGGTGGACCTAAGCTCAGTAGGCGGCTGGGCATATGACTCGCATTGCTCTTTGGCCTTGGTCTCGTCATCGCTCTTGATGGTATAGATCTCTGTAGAGCCACCGGCCACAGAACTATTGCATTTGCAGGTATAATAAAGGGTATCCGGCTTGGTGCAAGATGCGAATGTCATTGCAGCTATAGCTATGATAAGAGTAAGTTTACCGAACTTCATATATGTATTATCGTTTCCGTGAAAATACAAAGAAATAGCTAAAAAGCTAGTTTATTTCACATTCGGCGGTATGAATTTCGACACCCACGGTGGTCTTTAATGTATAGTTCAGACCATCCTCCAACTTGGTGCAGCTATCGGCCGCCCGCGAGTACCTGCCTAGCTGGTCCTTTGTAATAACGGGCATTTCTTCCGCTACTCCGTTAATGGTCTTTTTCACCTCGCAGGTACAAGTATGCCTAACTGCCAGTTTTTTGCACGAGCAAAAGCAGCATATCACCAGGCCTATGACGAGGATATTCTTCACATGACGAAGTTAATCCTGCTGCAAGGGTGAAACTAAAATTCGGACCTGTTTTACATATCATTAACCTGTGAACGGTAACAATTACTGGAGGCTGCAACTGTTCCTGCTATTGGTAGGTGGGTCGGCGAGGGCGGCGCACATTTTTTGTGCATTTTCCTTGTTCGTGCTCTTTACTACAATGGTTTCCGTAGGGCCACCTGTGAATCCACCATAGCATTGGCAGGTGTAGTCCTGCTTTTTAGAGCAGGAGGCTGATAACAATAAGGCAACAACAGCTGTCAGGCAGATACTTCTTTTCATGGAGCGTGATTTTACTATCAGAACATTCACAATATTCGTGCCTTATATCATTTCGCTATTGCGCATAGAATGAAACAGAGTCATTTGCCTCGTCCCAATCATCTACATAGTAAAGGAATATGGCCTTGCCTTCAAGCATTGCGTCAATGGCCGCTTCGTCCTTATAAGTTCCGGACGATACTTTCTTCGATATAGGCGTGTCCTTCCTGTACAGTTTCAGGGAGGTGTGCAGCCTGTTATCGCCCCAGAAGTAGTATTTATCACTTTTGGGGATGGGGTCATGCGGCTTGGTGATCTTCAGTATATCGGGCGATTCAAAGCTGATGGCTGATAATCGCAGTGGTTGCTCCGGTGTATTCTCCATAGGCGCAAACTTAGCTTATTTCTTCACTTCTATAAGATATTCAAATCGCAGTAAATGTGCATTTGTATGTAAAAACCATTGATTTTCATGTTTTTAGAGGGTAAATGTTAATATAACTTTAAGTTAAAGCTAAGGCCACGTTAAGGTATTCTATATGTTTTCTTAAGGTTGAGCTTCGACGCTACCTACCTCTGAAATGCGATATTATGTTTGCTCCCGACAACAAAACAAAAACAAAATTTATGCGTAACATTTCTTCATTCATCTTAAAAGTTGCAGCTACCATTTGCTGCGGTCTGTTCCTTTCTGCTCCGGCAAGTGCGATAACATACACGGCATTGGTATCCGGTAGCTATAGCAATACCCTTACATGGGGTGGTGCAGTTCCCGGCACTTTCGTAGCGGGGGACATCATGATCATACCTGCCGGTGTTACGGTAACGCTGGACAATGACCTGAGCATCGACGGAACTTTGTGCCTCAATTCGGGACAACTGGTATTGAACAACCATTCATTGACCTTTAATACCAATAGTAATTTCATCTTTACCGGTACGGGCAGTATCACTTCGGATGTGTTCTCTGATATATCTATCAGTTCGATGAACAATTTTACCTGCGCACTGAACTTTACGCAGGGCAGTCCGGTGCATGATCTTACGATCAATGCCGGCAGCTCCAGCATACGTCTGGCTTCAGACCTGGTAGTGAACGGTACCCTTACATTAGGCTCCGGTACACTGGACCTGAACAGCAATGACCTGACATTTGCCAGCGGTGGTGATTTCTCACCTGCAGGTTTCGGGGTGATCATAAGCTCTGCAAATTCTGACATTTCTATCATGGCTGCTAACAGCTTTACCGGCGACCTCCGCTTCAGTGTTTCTGATAATACGGTGAACAACCTGATATTGAATTGCCCTAACAGTTCCACCACATTTGGTATCGCCAACGACCTGGTGGTAGCGGGTGCGCTGGTGCTTTCTTCAGGAAAGCTGGATGCAGGCACACATGCCCTGACCATTGCCCCTACGGGCGGACTGATGGGCGGTTCGGAGAACAGCTATGTGATACTTGCGGACGGAGGTACTTTCACGTTGACCTCAGCGCCTAATACTACAGATGCGTTCCCTATAGGTACTGCGCTTTATTACAGTCCGGCCACTATTACTGCAGGCCCGGCATCACTTACAGCTGCAATAAGCATGGGACTTGTCAATAACGTTCTTGCTTATGGCACTACAGGTTATTCACTTTTAGGTACTACACCACTGGTGAACAATACCTGGGTACTGGGCAGTGATATACAAACCGGTCTGGACCTGAACGTGCAACTGACATGGCACGATGATATCGAAGTGAACAACTTCGACAGGACAAAAGCCTATATAGCAGAATACACGAACGGCTGGGATGTTACCGCTGTCTCTGCTGCTTCTTCTATGAACGGTTATCATTCTATTGACCGTACAGTGAACAAGCCGGGAGCTTTGATAGTAACGGACCAGAACTCTGCTCTTGCTATCCCTGAAACAGCGTCTAACGAAACAACAATATCAATGTATCCTAACCCGTCTGTGGATGTGATACATTTCTCAGCACCCGTAGCAGTGACGACTGTTGATATATTTGATATCACAGGCCGTAAGGTGAAGACTTGCAGCGGTGCAGATAACAGCTTCTCTGTAAAAGAACTGACGCCGGGAATGTACAGTGTGCAACTGAGCGGAAAAGACCTCAACGTTACGCAGAAGTTCATCAAGAACTAGCAGAATAAAACAACAATAGCAGTAAAGGCTTCCCTCTTACAGCGGTGGGAGGCTTTTGCTTTTTTAGTATATTGGTATACAAAATGACCATATGGGAAAAGCTCAATTAATAGGCATAGCCCCGCAACTGGTAGTGCCCGATGTGGTGCGGACCGCAGAATATTACCGCGATGTACTTGGCTTCCGTATCATAGGTTATGCAGCTGACCCGCCCGTGTATGCAATGGTGGAGCGTGATGGCTTCCAGGTGCATTTTGGGAAAGCGGACAATGAAAATTACAAGACCAACCAGCAGTTCCGTTCGATATGTACCGACCTCATCATCTGGGTACCGGAAATAGATGCGTTCTGCGAAGAGGTGCGGTCGCGCGGGGCAGAGATAGCGGAAGAGATAACACTTCGTCCTTACGGCAGCCGTGAGTTCGTGATACGCGACATCAATGGTTTCAGGATAACGGTAGGGGATTGATATGAAGCGTATCCTCAATATCCTTTTGTTGCTCGCATCGCTTATTGGCTACCTGGAGTGGGGCGGAGGTAACCATGCATTCCTGGGACAGGCGGAATATGAACTACTGTTCAAAAAAGCGCCGGAGTCGGCAACGTTCCTGCATCCTTTTGTTCTTGTGCCCTTGTGCGGGCAATTGCTGTTATTGATCACTGTTTTTCAGAAGGAAACTAAACGTATATTGACATTCATTGCGCTGGCTTGTCTGAGCCTGATAATGGTGTTCCTGTTCGTTATAGGGTTGATGTCAGGGAATGTGAAAGTGGCTTTGTCGGCAGTGCCATTTATTGTGATCGGGGTATTGGTGGTGAGGTATAACAGGAGAAGTGTTCACTGACGCCGGACACAGTCCGTCTATTTATGCAGACACAGGAGCGCTGCGCTAACTCCTGCGCCAGTATTTTAAAAAATACATTCCGGAAGATTCCTGCGTCTGTCCGGTAAATTCCTGCGTCTGTTCGGAGGTTTCCTGTGTCTTTCCAGAAAATTCCGGCGTCTTTCCGGCATATTCCGGGCTTGAATTTTATTAAGATGCTGATAATCAATCGGTAGTGGCGATCTTGGTCTGGTCTTGGCTGGACACCCGTTGCAAACGCGTTTCTCGTGCATCCTCGTTGCCCGCCCGGCTGAAGCCATTCGGACAGGCAAACGAGGACGATCCGCTCTTATTACTCATTTTGAAGAGTGAAAAGAGCAATGTTCAGCAATGACGCGGGTCTTCGCTTTTTTCTACTACTCACTATTACACATTACTACACACTTACTACACAGATATTACACAGATACTACACACTTATTACACAGTTACTACTCACATACTACACATGTACTGCTCATTTTTTTGCGATGTGGGAGGGAGGGAGTGGAGACTTGACAAAATGTTTTACTGCCTTGGCTGAACAGCGACGGCGGTTGAAAAGGGTCCATAGATGTCAAAGAACACGACCGCAGACATATATTTGTTTGCAGTTGAATAAAGTTACGAAGATCGATCTGTGTTGGCAAAAAAAGCTGTCCACATTTTTGGGTGACTTTATATCTGGCTTGCCAATTATTGTATCATTACTTTAATGGTAGTTGATCCCCTGGCTGTGACAACATGGATGAGGTACATCCCCGATGCAATAGCTTTAGTGTCGATAAGGTTATTATGCTGCAGCCCTTGTTGTTGCAGTAATAATTTGCCCGTCATATCGGTCAGACGAACCGAGGCTTCCGGGTCAATGTAGCTGCTTTGAAAACATATCGACCCTTTAGCAGGGTTAGGATATACATTGATAACGGGCTTAGCTTTTACGAGATCTTGTGCATCGAGTGCAATAACGTCTATTTTGATCCCTGAGGTACAGTTCGGGAGCTTAAGATAACTATAGTACTGTTTTTGATAGTAGTCGAGTGAGCCGTACATCAATACCAATCCCGAAGTTGCATATAAATATGATATGGGACCGAAGCCATACAACCTCGTGTCGGAAGATGTTGAGCCACCTGATATACCATAATCGAACACCCAGCAGTTGTTCGAATAATGGACATAGTAGCCATTTAAAAAATAACTTCGCAATGTTGGCCGGCCACACAATGTATCGGTAAAATACCGGGTATGCATTTCGGGGGTAATATTGATATCAGGTATTTGCAGCCCCGGTTGTAATAGTTCCCGGTGGATATTGTCGGCGATGCTCTCCGGCGTAATAAGAGATATAGTATCAGTATGAAAGATGGTAACAGAGCTAGCCGTTGAATCAAAATGGTTGTTCGTTATATCGAAGCTCCAATTATTTACCGTGTATTTTTTGGTCATGAAATTCACTTCAATGCTGTTGCTGTTGAGCAGCGAACTACTAATAACAGAATCATGAATGATCGTTTTTAGCGCCCCGTCATATGGCACGGACCCGTACATGGCCATTCCTTGTTCATCGTGATGTATCCATTCATTTCCCGGCGTGTATTTCCATAAAAGGTCAATGTAGTTCATGTCCAGGTGGGCAAAGCCATTGTCGAGCCGGGTGAGTTGTGTAGAGTCCGTTAGAACGCCGAATTCTTCCCAGCCATTTATTTGGTTTGGGAAACGATAGAGGTCAAGTGTTGTGAGCCAGCCATGGTCCTTGCTCCATTCCAGTATTTTCCCGTTGTATGGGTTTGCTATCGCATTGCCGTTCTGGTATGCCTGTATGGTCAGTCTTTTAAAACTGTCGGGAACACCCTCAACTGTTGTGAGGCCTGTGCTGATGACCGTTGCTTCAAAGGTCAGATTTGTATTGTCCTTTGCAAGCGTCCATGTATCGCCCTGCTGCACCTGCGTATTTATGGTGATGGTATCGCTGATGCTATTGAAATAGTATTCAGTGCCATTGGCCTTATGAATGAATTTTGAGCCGAGCCATGTTGGTGCAATAGTATCCAGGCACTGGCCTATACCCGTGCCCCTGATAGCATTGTAGAAATAGAAAGTAGAGTCGCCACCCGATGCGGATGAAGAATCTGTGAATGTCATTTTAAGGATGTCGGAATATTGGTTGGTAAAGTAGTCCGACCGGTGTAAGCCACCTCTGAAATAAGTGGTGTCGGGAGTGTTGACTGTTTTCCAGTTCTGGGCATTAGCCTGAACTTGGAAAAGAGAAAGCAGGAAGAATATTGATAGCGGCCTCATATAGGATAGTTTGCATAAATATAAGGAATTTAGTTAAGTTAAGAATTTTTCGTTGAGTTTTGACGTATCGTTGTTGAACTGACATCCCTGAAATTGTTTTGCTGCGCAGAAACAATTTCTTTCCCCGTTATTCACTGTCGCTCATGAGAAAGTTCGCTCACGCACAGAGCTGCGCGGCAAGAGGGAATTTTGCGGTGCTGCAAGTGCATGCTTATATTTTCGTCAAGAACGGCTTACGAGATCGCTTCGTTCCTCGCGATGGCGCTGTGCGGGTGTTTTTACATCCCTCTCAAATATTCCAGCAGGTCGTCCCCTTCCCAGCTGCCCTCGTACTTCTCTCCGTTGATGAAGAAAGTGGGTGTTGCGTTCACGCCGCTGCGCATGCCGCTGTAGAATTCGTCCTTTACTTTTTGTTGTAGTTCCGGGTCGGCGAGGTCTTGTTCAAATTGTGGTATGTCGAGGGCGAGTGTCTGTGCGTACTCGATGATCGCGCCATGGTTCAGTCGGCGTTGGTTCTCGAAGAGGATGTCGTGCATCTCCCAGAATTTATCCTGCCTGCCCGCCGCTTCTGAGGAGACTGCCGCCATGAGTGCCTGCGGGTGTGCTTTCTCCAAGGGAAAGTCGCGGAAGATGAATTTTACTTTGTCTCCCAGCTGCTCCTGTAAGTTCTTCACCAATGGATATGCCCTGCCACAATGCGGGCATTGGTAATCGCCATACTCCACTAACTCTATGGGAGCGTTAGGGTTACCTTGTATATGGTCGTTATCTGTTACGGGCGGACGTAAAGGCATACTTAGTTATTTACAGTTTGCTTGCTTTTTTCTTCGTCTATGGCTTCCAGTGCGTCCATGATGCCATCAGCGCCGGGGTTGATGCCAACAGGCGACAGGTGTGTCCAGCGAATGATGCCCTCTTCATCTATCACATAGAGTGCGCGTCTGCTTTCGCCTACGTTATCGTCGTAGCACCCGTATAGCCGGGACACTTCGCCTTTGGGCTCAAAGTCGGCGAGGAGCGGAAAGTGAAAACCCCTGTCCTTGCTGAATGAAGTATGGCACCATTTGCCGTCCACAGAAATGCCGAGGAGCTGTGCGTTGAATTTTCTGAAGTATTGCAGCATCTCGTTGTACAGTCCCATCTGGTCGCCGCAGACCGGGCTCCAGTCTGCGGGGTAGAAAGCGAGTATGACCTTCTTTCCTTTGAACTCGGAGAGGCTGATCTTCTGGTCGGGTGTGGCGAAGAGGGAGAATTCGGGAGCGGGTGTGTTTATGGAGAGCATTGTTTTTTGTTTTTTTTGGATAATAAAGTTAAGTGTTTTGTGATATGGGTGGGAAGGTTTGTGTTGTATGAATTACGGATATGCTTATAGACGCGTTGCAAACGCGTTTCTCGCGCATCCTCGTTGCAAACGAGGACGAGTTATAGTACTATATTCTCAACAGTACAGCCTTGATGCCGCCGAGTCCCTTGCAGGAGACTCGGCGGGGACGGGAAGTGTTTGTGTTGTATGAATTATCGATGTGGGTATAGAGGTGTTATCTATGATATAATCTGTAGTAGCACCGGTACTATTCTCAATAGCACAGCCTTGATGCCGCCGAGTCCCTTGCAGGAGACTGGGCGGGGACGGGAAAATTCTCCCCTCCTAAAAATGGGAGGTGAGTTTTACTCGTGTTGTGCAGACACACCCCGGTCCCGACGAAAAGTCGGGACCACCCCTCTCAAGAGGGGACGTGTGGTATGTACTTACGAGATGTGGCATAGTTTATTTACACATATTTAACCCCTTAGAATATAGGGCTGACAGGTAAGTTGTATCTTTAATGCAGAATTAAATAAGACGAATGAATAAAAAGAAGAAGACGAGCAAGAAAGGAAGTGGCGGAAAGAGCGGAGACCAGTATGGTTCAGGGAAATTTTTTACGGGCAGGCTGGATGTGACACGCAGCGGTATGGGCTTCCTGGTGATGGAGGGTGACAACAAGGATATACTGATAAAGCGCGAACATATACGCAACGCCCTGAGCGGTGATGAAGTAAAAGTAGAAGTGATAAAGGTTTCCCGCGATGGCGGAAGACTGGAAGGAAAAGTAGTGGAAGTTATACGCCGGAAGCAGAACGAGTTCAGCGGAAGGGTAGAGGTTCATCCGAATTTTGCTTTCCTGATAACGGACAGTGAGAAGATGCCGCTGGATATATTCATACCCCTGCACCTGCTGGGTGAGGCCAAGCACGGCGACCATGCAATAGCTAAAATAGTAGAGTGGACGGGCAAGTCGAAGAACCCGGTGGGCGAGATAGTAACAGTGATAACCGATGAGAGCCGCAATGAGATAGCCATGAAGGGCATACTCATGGAAAATGGTTTCCCGCTTAGCTTCCCTGATGACGTGATGGAAGAAGCGGCGCGCTATCCTGAGGGAGTGGATAAAGAAGAAGTGAAGAAACGCAGGGATATGCGTGGTACGCTCACCTTTACCATTGACCCGGTAGATGCGAAAGACTTTGATGATGCCATATCGTACAAGGAACTGAAAAATGGCATGTACGAGATAGGTGTGCACATAGCAGATGTAAGCCACTACATAGCCCAGGGATCCGAACTGGATAAGGAAGCATTCCACAGGGCCACGAGTGTGTACCTGCCGGACAGGGTGTTACCGATGCTTCCGGAAAGGCTGGGAAAG
>JADMIO010001364.1_pt1 | contig 14837 bp, 6 predicted proteins | sample 8958161 | NCBI WGS metagenome assembly JADMIO01 (sample SAMN16585339, study PRJNA669376) | soil metagenome | isolation source: Crop rotation soil | place: USA: Cullars Rotation, Alabama | collected 2011 | reverse complement strand
CGCCAATGAAGTTATAGTTGGGGTGCGTTTCGACAGTCTGGCCGGCTTCGTTAATGCCGCGGCTACACAAGGCGGCTATACGCAAACTAATAATATGCTCGTCTGGTCTGTCGGATTGCTGCCAGCCAATGCTTCCGCCAGTTTCACCTACACAATTCATCCCGCGTATGCCGGAACCGTCTCATCGGTCGCCAGCGCGGCGTCCACGGCCATCGAAGGCAACCACGGCAACAACGTCGCTACAAATCGAATTAAGGTCTTGTTTGGCGCACAGCCGCCGAACTCGGTCGGCGAAGTTCGCGTCACAACTTCAACGCTCGCATACGATCCCGTCTCTGGCCGTTTACTTGCCGCCGTCCCGGCGAGTTCCCCGATGGATGCAAATAGTTTGTTGCCGATCAATCCCGTTACGGCTGCTTTGGGCGCATCGATTTCTCTTACCGCCGAACCGACGCACTTGGGCATTACGGACGACGGACAGTTTGCCTATGTGTCCTTATTTGCCGAGTCTGCCGTCCAGCGCGTCAATCTTTTCAACAATTTGCCCGAGTTGAAAGTGGACTTTGGAGAAGGAGGACTCGCGGCAGCTTCTGATCTTTCTCCGATCCCGGGAGCACCGCATTCTTTCGCTCTCATCAATCATGATCCGGTTTTCCGTGGTGGGGGCACTCCATACACGCGCGTGTTTGATGAGGCCGCTCCCAGACCGCTTGGTGTTGGTGAAATCGGCCAGTTCGTAGTCGTTCGCTCTAATCTTTTGGTTGGCTACAACAGTCTTGTCCCAAGTGGCACATATAGTGTGGGCATCACTCCAACGGGTTTGGTAGTTAGCGCTTCGGCTAATTACGTGGTAAATGGAGTCCTTAAATCTTCCGGCGGCCTCGTCTTCACGGACTCGGGTAAGATTGTGAATCCCGATTCGCTGACCGTCGTCACGACACTTCCTGTCAGTGGGTTGCATGAGCCTGATGCAGCTAACGAGCGTGTCTTCTTTCTCACCCTGGCTTCCGGCGTGTGGACGCTGCGCGTTTTCGAGTTACTAACCTTCGCGGAAATTGGGTCGATGCCAGTGCCCGGCATTCTTGGTACCCCGCACAGTTTGGTGCGGTGTGGCACGGACCGTCTCGCAGTAGGCACGACTGGCGGCCAAGTAATGCTCATCCGCACGTCGCTGGCTGTTGTTGACGCCGACGGCGATGGCATGGCCGACAGTTGGGAATTAATGTTCTTCCACGCTACCAACGCCCCCAATACTGGCGCGCAACAGGATTTTGACGGAGATGGCATCTCAAACTTGCAGGAGTATCTAAGCGGTACCGACCCGACAGATGCCTCGAACGCATTTCGGATCAACAACGTGGCGCTCAGTGGCGGGGGGGTTGTGTTCCGGTTCCATGGAATGACCGGAACGCGATATCAATTGGAGCAATCTCCTTCCGTAGACGGTCCGTGGTCACAAACTGGCCCTCTGATCATGGGCCAAGGATTGGGAGTGTTTTTGACGAACAACTTTCCATTGATTTCGCCTCAGTTTTACCGGCTCCGACAGGTTCCATAGAGTCAATGGCTATCGTTTGCGTACAGCCGCTCGTCTGAAGCTCTCACAAGAATGAACCGCATCATTCTTTTCTTAACGATGCTTTGTCCCGCGTTGGCTTTCGCCGCCGCGCAGGTCAAGCCTTTTGAAGCGCGATGGGGACCGCGTGGTGTTTCTCGGCGATACGCTCATGGAGCGGGAGAAGGATTTTGGCTACATCGAGCTGATGATGACGCTGCGGTTCCCCGACGCGAAGCTGGAGAAGTTCACGCAAGACCCCTGAATCGATTTTGAACAATGTGCGGGATCATTGTCCCTTTTCGTGATCGTCGGGCATAGAAGGGGTAAAGATTTTGCTGCCATGAATGACTGGTCGTTGCTTCGCGAATACGTCGAGCGCCGTTCTGAACCGGCCTTCGAGACGCTCGTCCAGCGTCACATCGACATGGTGTATTCCACCGCGTTGCGTCAAGTGCGAGACGCGCATCTGGCCGAAGACGCGACGCAGGCCGTGTTCATTCTGCTCGCGCGCAAGGCCCCGCGCCTGTCTTCCGGCGTTGTGGTCGGCGGATGGCTCTATCGCACTGCGTGCCTCGTCGCGCGGCGGTCCTTGCGCGATGAGACGCGGCGGCAATATCGCGAACGGGAAGCTGCTGACATGAACGACACTTCTTCGACTGACGAACTCTGGACGAAACTCGCGCCGCATCTGGACACTGCGCTCGCTGAAATTGCCGAGGCTGATCGTAATGTCGTTGTGCTGCGATATTTGGAAGGACGCAGTTTCCGGGACGTGGCATCGACGCTCGGCATCTCTGAAGACGCCGCCAAGAAGCGCGTGACACGCGCCGTCGAGAAACTGCGCGGCGCGATGGTGCAGCGTGGAATTACGGCTTCGCTTGCGGGATTGAGCGCCGCATTGGTTTCGCACGCACTTCAGGCGGCTCCTGCGCCGTTGCTCAGGATTACGGTTGCGGCAGGCATTTCCGGGGGAGCGAAAGCGACGACGGCGGCGGCAACTATTGTCGCTGCGACGTTGCGACAAGCATTGCTCAGACGCATGGCGTGGTCGGGAATGCTCGCCATTGTTGCGCTGTTGATGTTCGGAACCTGGAATCGGTTTCACTCCTCCTCGCTCAAACCATCGAGTGTAACGTCTTCGCCCGAACCGCAACCGGCGCAACTGATGGGCGAGGCGATGCCAACAGAACCGGCCCATGCAAAACCAGCCGCACATGAGCCAGCAAATCCCTTTGCGTTGAAGTTGCGTATCGTGGCTGCCGAATCCGGCGCGCCAATTCCCGGTGGGGAAATTCGCGGTTACTTTTCCCGCATACCCTTTTCGTCATCCATTCGCGTCGAAGCGGTAACCGATGCGAACGGCGAAGCTGAATTCATCCGGCCGCACGGAGAATTTCGCGGGATGAATTTCTGGATTGGCGCCCGCGAACGCGTGCCGGTTGTGGTGCGATGGGATCGCGCCGAAGAACCGTCTCTTCCGTCGGACTACACGGTGCAACTTGCCCAAGGTCAGCGCATCCAGGGCCTTGTAGTTGATGAAGAACAGCGTCCGGTAGCAGAGGTTAAACTGAATCTGCATGGCGAAGGGAACAAATGGAATTCCCGCACCTCCATTGATTATCGCACGCGTCTGAGCGAGCCGGTCACCGACGGCGCAGGTTTTTGGGTCGCGGATTTCATTCCTCCGGACGCCAAAGGAATCTCGGGAATTCTGACACATCGTGAATATTCGGAAACGGATTTTTCCGGGCTGCTCATCGAGAGCGGGAGTAATGTCGTGCTCACGATTCAACGCGGCGGCACGATCAGCGGGTTGGTTCAGGATATCAATGCTCTGCCGATCATAGGCGCCAGTCTCACGTTGAGAGATACAAGCGGATGGCGTGATTCCCGTGAAGCACGCACCGACGCGAAGGGCCGGTTCGAATTTCGCCATGTGGCCAAGGCGCGCTTTGGCCTCAGCCTTAAAGCGAAAGGGTATTCCGCGAACGATCCAGGGCCGATCATCTTCGATGGCAAAAGCAGCACGAACATAGATTTCATTCTGAAGCCGGTAACCATCGTCATCGCCGGGAATGAGACCCTGCGCGGGCGCGTCGTGGATCAATCCGGGAGCCCGGCGCGCGGCGCCAGCGTCACTCTTTCTTTTCGTCAGCCAGGCCTTGAAGGGGTGACGTGGAGCGCTGCCGTTGATGATGAAGGACGATTCGAATGGACGAATGCGCCGAGCCGCCCGGTGCGCCTGGAGTTCAGCGGCTGGGATTGGAAACACAAGCAAGTGGAGCTCACGCCCGGCGAGACGGAGCATGTCGTCCCTCTCGAAGCATTGCCCACCCTGACCGTGCGCGGCAGCGTGACGGACAAGGCCAGCGGTCAGACCATTGCTTCGTTCAAAGTCATCGGTGGTTCAGCGCCCAGTGGCAGCGCTGTCGTTGGCAGTCCGGAAATGATCGGTGAGGGACGCGACGGTAAATTCGCCTTTCGACTGAGCAGCGAGAAAATGAACCGATTGCGGAATCGTCCTGGCCTGGATCAGAGAATTCGGCTGCTCATCGACGCCTCCGGCTACGAACAACATCTGGCCGTTCTGCCGGACGGGACCAATGAAGTGGAGTTGAACGTCGAACTGCAACGCGGCGGCGAAGTTGCGGGTGTTGTCATCTTTCCGACCGGCGAGCCAGCGGTCGGTGCTGAAGTGACGCCACGCGGGCCGAGTATCGGTGTCGGGATGGATAAGCCGGGGCAATTTCTAATCCATTCAGGAAACGATCTGCCCAGGGCGGTGACAGGTCCTGACGGTACGTTTGCTCTGCGGCTGGTCCCGGGCGCCGATCACGTTGCGGTCGCCCACAGTGAAGGATGGGCGTCCGCGCTTGCCTCCAGGTTGCCTGCGCAGCATGTCGTTCTGCAGCCGTGGGGTGGCATCAAAGGCGCCGTGCGTCTCGGAGGTCGCGTGCCGGAAAAAGTTGAAGTGATGGTCAACGGACACGGATCGGGTCCCGAACAGGTGTGGTGCACCTTCTCCACCAAGGTCGATGCCGACGGACATTTCGAATTCCCCAAAGTGCCGGCTGGGAAAATGGAAATCGTGTTGATCACGCGTCCCGACAAGGTCGGTTTGTTCAGCCACGCGCAATTCGCCGAAGTCCGCGCCGGCAAAACAACCGAAGTCAACATGGGCGGCACTGGCGTGCGCGTGACGGGGCGCCTCGTCGTCAGACCGGAGCGCAAAGACATCGGGTGGAACAAATCCGCGCAGCACCTGAACCGAAAGGATCGCCCCGAGAATTCATTCAGCGGGTTTGGCTACGGAGTTTTCTGCAAAGAAGACGGCTCGTTCGTGATCGAGGACGTGGCGCCCGGCGACTACACACTCAGCATGAATATCTGCGCCCACGAAGATCGCGTGGACTCGGCAGGAAATGTCATGGAACGCAACCTTGGTCATGCGCGTCGCGACGTAATCATTCCTGGTTCGCTTGGCGAAGGCGGCAAGCTCGACCTCGGCGACATCGAAATCACCTTGAAGTGATTCACCTGTTCCTCCGCCAACCAAAACTTGACATACCTAGCACCGCAATGCTAAGCACTGTTCATGCTTTCCAAAGAACTCGTTGCTGCTTCCACGGTGCCGCTGGTTCTTTCCGTCCTCGCTGAAGGCGAAGAATACGGTTACGCGCTGATTCAACGTGTTCGTGAATTGTCCGGCGGCAAAATCGAGTGGACCGAGGGGATGCTTTACCCGGTGCTGCATTGGATGGAAGAACAGGAGCTTATTGAATCCGAGTGGCGGGAAGCGGACAGTGGCCGGAAGCGCAAATACTATTTCGTCAGCAAGACAGGTCGCAAAGCCCTGCAGGCCGAAAAACAACAGTGGATGACCGTCCACGAAACCTTAGTCAAGTTATGGAAAAGCCAGCCGCGTTTGACTTGAACCGTGCGCTGCACAACTGGCGCTCGCATCTCGCCGATTCCTCGTCGGTGAATCGCGAAAACCTTGAAGAGTTGGAATTGCATTTGCGCGACTCGGTCGCCCGATTGCGGGGAGCGGGACTTTCCGAGGAGGAAGCCTGGCTCATTGCGCAAAAACGCTTCGGTCAGGTGAATGCACTGGGCAAGGAATTTGAAAAAATCCAGTCGCCGGCTCGCAGGCGCGGCCTCTCGGAAAAGCAATTTATCGCCGCATTGCTGGGCGGCTTCGCTCTCGTGACGGGAGTGCTCGTTTATTTCGATCCGCCATCTGACTTCATGAATTGGATGGACAAGATTTCCCAGCCTCACTGGTGGCGCGAGCATTTGTTCGAGCGTTACGGATTGGCGCTGCCCAGCGTGCATGATTTCAAGATGGCGTGCCTGGCCGTGGTCGCGTTTCTTTCAGGCGTGGTGCTATATATGTTCCTTCGCGACGACAAGCAAAAGAACCACCGCACTCCATGCAAAACCCAGCCGCGTTCGACTTAAATCGCGCCATCAAGAGCTGGCGTGAGCAAACCAGCCGCCTGCCATCGTTCCGCGCGGAGAACGTGGACGAACTCGAATCGCATCTCCGCGAATCGGTGAACCGACTCAAAGGCCTTGGGCTCAGCGAGGAGGAAGCGTGGATTATTGCGCAGAAAAGACTGGGCATCAGAACGGAGCTGGAGCTGGAGTTCGGCAAGATCAACGAACCCGTCCGCACCGGGCGCGCCGTTACTTCGATGATGATTTCGATCATTGCCGCTGCGGTCCTGCTGCCGGTAAGCGGCCATCCTTTCTGGCTCGTCTATCCTGTCTGGGGCAATTACATGGCGCTCATCTCAGCGCTGACCGTGTTGACGTTTCTGGTCGTTGTCCTGCCCGCGTTCGCCCTGATGCGGGAGTGGAAGTGGGAGGTGCCGGGATGGCTGGCCATGGTCGCGGGTTTGACTCTTGGCTCTGGTGTGGCGCTGCTGGTGGCCTTCCTGAAAGCGTGGGAAGGAGTCGGGATTGCGTGGCCGGCGTTGGTGATGGGCGGCGCGGCAGGCGCGTTGGGTGTTTTCACTTACGCGCGTTTCCGGCTGACAGAACGGACTCAACCAATGGTGAAGGGCGCGTGGCTGGCGATGGCCGGGGCCGCGCTTTGTGGTGTGGTAGTGACACTTTTTCAGAACAGGGTTGACCTTCTTCACGGCTACTGGTTGGACAGGTGGCTCGCTCCCCCCCTCGCGCTGTTCGGTTATCCGATTGCGGCAGGGTGGATTATTTTTCCCGCAGGGGCCTGGCTTGGATGGTGGCTGCCGCGCCGCGTGCAATCGTGGCGCGCATGGTCATCCTTTGGTCTCGGGTGCGGCGCCGGTGCGGCACTCAGCGCGCTCATGCTGCTGGTGGGCCTGACTCTTTGGAGATTGTATCTCGCCCATTGCGGACAAAACGACGCCATGATAGCGGCCTTGGGAGGAGTGACGAAAGCGGCCATGCAGGAACACCTGATGCGGACAAACGAGGTCTGGATGCAACAATACTGGACGCGCTTTGCCGTCGTGGTTCCAACGGCGGCGCTCTGGGTCGGGCTCTGGGCCGTTCGCGCCAGAAAGCAGGCGCGCGCGGAGCTGGCCCCGGCCTGAGCGTGCTCTGAATCGCGGAACTCGGGCAAAGTGACTGCAGCCAGCTCATCGATGCCATTCTGGAACTGAACAAGACGCGGTTTATTCTCCTCAATCCGATTCGGCACGAGCACTGCCGGAACCGCGGCCTGACCCGCGCGTCGCAAAAAGATGCTCCTGCCAGAATGCAGATACAGCCGCTCTCAGACGTTTATCGTTCGGCCTTACAATATTTCGTGTCACATTTGCCGGAACGCGGGGAGTTAGTTGGTGAAATGCTATGATGGACGACTTGGAATTGCTCCAGGCTTATCACGCCACCGGTTCGGAAGAAGCTTTCCAAACTGTTGTCCAGCGCTATGTCGATCTCGTTTACACAGCGGCACTGCGACAGGTGCGCGATCCGCATTTTGCCGAGGAGATTACACAGGCGGTATTTTTAGTTCTGGCACGAAAGTCGGGCTCGCTGCACGCCGGTATCGTGCTCGCGGGCTGGCTATTTCGCACGACGCGGTTTGTCGCTGCCCGGGCAGTTCGCGATGAACAGCGGCGGCAACGCCGCGAACGAGAGGCAATACATATGGATCCTTGTTCATCCACAACAGACTCGGATGCAGGTTGGGACGCAATTGCTCCTGCCATTGACGAGGCGCTGGCTCAACTTGGCGAAGTGGATCGTCTTGCAATTTTGCTTCGCTATTTTCAGAAGAGAGATCTCAAAGAAATCGGTCTCGTGCTTGGCACAAGCCAGAACGCAACGGCGAAGCGCATTTCCCGAGCGCTGGAGAAATTGCGCTCCTTCCTCATCCGGCGTGGCGCCGTTTTGTCCGTTGCCACCCTGGGCAGCGCTTTACTGGCGAACGCGGTGCAAGCCGCACCTGCCAGCCTTTCCAGCGCGACAGTGACAACGGTCATCGCCAGCGGCGGAGCAACGTCCACTCTTCTGCTGGTGAAGGCTGCCATGAAATCCATGTTTTACGCCAAACTGTGCTCGGCAGGAATTCCGGCCGTCGCCCTTCTCGCCGCAGTTGGCGTGGGAACCTTGCTGGCGCAGAAGAATGCCGACGATAAAACGTTCCAACTGCCGTCTCCAGTGGGCCAAAGCGTGATCATTGATATTCCCGGTTTGCCGGCGGGTGCCAAAAAGCTGGAGTTCATTCTCGTCCCCGGCCGTGGGACCATCAAGCCGTTCCTGCTTGGCAAATACGAAGTCACGCAAGGACAGTACGAAGCGGTAATGCACACCAATCCCAGCACGTTCAAGAAAGGTTTCGACTATCCGGTTGAACAATTGAGCTGGCTGGACTCGAAGGATTTCTGCGCGCGGCTCCAAACCGTCCTGCCAAAGGATCTCGGCGCGAAAATTCATTTTCGACTGCCGACGGACGAGGAGTGGAGCATGGCCGCAGGTTTACCGCCGGAGAAGGGCCGGACGCCCCAGGACAAACACATGAAGATTCCGAAGGTGTTTCCATGGGGGACCGAATGGCCGCCGCCGACCAATGCCGGCAATTACAGTGACAAGACCAGCCAGGCATTGCTGGGCTTGCCCCTCGTGCCCGGCGCGTACGATGGGTTTGCCGACACCTCGCCGGTTGGCCATTACCCGTCCAATCAGTTCGGCCTTTATGATATGGGCGGCAACGTGTGGGAGTGGTGTGAAGATTGGATTGATGATGAGATGAACATTCGAGTCGTCCGCGGCGCGGCATTTTTCACGACGAGTGAGAGTCAGATCATTTCTTCGTGTCGAGGATACCCTCCGATCCTGCGAAATTTCGCGAGCGGCTTTCGTCTGAGGCTCGAAGAGGTTTCGCCCGATGGACAAACGCAGATGAAGACGGCGGTTGTTCAAACCGACGCCGAACATCGAAATCAATTCGCGTTCAAAAATTATTCCGTTTCCAATTCGGTCACGATTGTTCTTGGACAGGACGAGCAAGGCCACGGACTGAAGCATGTCCTTTATGAAAAGGATGGAGCGACTACGATCGAATCGGTTCGCGGCGTCATGGCCCGTGCCTTGGACCTTCCGGAGAACGCGACTTCGATGAACTGTTATTTCCAAATAGACCCGACCTTCAAGCAAAACGACCTTCGGCAAGTCCGCTTCGAAGTCGAGTATCTCGCCCCACAGCCAGGCACCATCGCACTCCAATACGATGGCGAAGGCGCTGCTGATGCTGGAAGGTACCATAACGCTGGCGGCCCGCTTCGCCTGATGAACTCGGGCACCTGGCAAACAGTGACCTTCCAAACTGCTGGCGACGCGGTTTTCAGCAATCGGCAAAGTGGCCGCGCCGACTTTCGCCTTCGGGTCAAGACGCCGGTGCTCTACGTGCGCCGAGTAACAGTTACTCGTGAACCACCACCCGATGAAAAGGCGCCGCCACAATTCTCGAGCAGCAATCAGGTTACCGTCCTGCTCGGGCAGGAGAAACCGGGTGAAGATGGCTTGCTCTTCACGACGGGGAACAGCGCTTCGGTCCAGGTGCTGGAGGGCGTTCCGTGCCGCTATCTCAATCGTGTGCAGGAGGGCCGAATGTTTGGTTCCTTCTATTTTGCGATTAACCCCAGCTTTAAGAGTGATGGGCTAAAGAATGCGCGGGTGGAGGTGGAATATCTTGGCAACAAGGACACTGCCTTCCGGTTGCAATTCGACGGAATGGACGGCGATACGCCCCGCTCGTATCAGCCCGTGCTGCCCGAAGGGGCGCGGGTGATGAGGTTCGGCACGGGCGCGGATTACGGGTTTATTTCCACGCCGGGCATTTGGAACGTCGCCACGTTCCATATTACCAACGCGGTCTTCCTGAACTCGCAACGGGACGGGGCTGATTTTCGGATCGAGGTCGTTCCGCCAGATCTCCACGTGCGCCGGATTACGATCACGCGCGAGACTCGATAGCTGGGCGGGGTCGACCGCTCGTAGAATCCCAGTGTCGCCAGGAGGGACGGAGCGAAACGGGCGCCCGGTGCGGGCGTCCTGTTCCTTAGATGAATGGTTGAACCGACCGCCATCGTCTGAAATTCTCACGACTATGAACCGCATCATTTTCCTTCTGGCGACGCTTTGCCCGCTGCTCGCTTTCGCTGCCGCGCCAACGAAGCCTTTCGAACTGCGCGACGGCGACCGCGTGGTCTTTCTCGGCGATACGCTCATGGAGCGGGAGAAGGATTATGGCTACATCGAGCTGATGATGACGCTGCGGTTCCCGGAGCGGAATGTCACGTTCCGCAACCTGGGCTGGAGCGCGGACACGCCGGTGGGTATCTCGCGCGTGAGTTTCGACTGGCCGAAGGGCGAGGGCGAAATGTTCCGCGTGCTCATGGAGCAGGTGCGTCAGGTGCAGCCGACGGTCGTGGTGCTCGGCTACGGGATGGCGAGTTCGTTCGATGGCGACGCGGGGCTGGAGAAGTTCAAGACGGATTACAACAAGCTCATCGATGCCATTCTCGAACTGAACAAGGAGACGCGGTTCATCCTGCTCAGCCCGATTCGGCACGAGAAGCTGCCGGCACCGCTGCCGGACCCGGCGCGGCACAATGAGATGCTGGCGGGCTACGTGAAGGCGATTCAGGGGGTGGCGGAGAAGAGGGGTTATCACTTCATCAACCTGTTTGAACTAATGCCAAAGGAGCAAAAGCCGCAGAGTATTTTCAGTTCATCCGGCCCCGCGCCGGAATGCACAGAGAATGGCATTCATCTGAATCAGCACGGCTATCAATTTGTTATGGGCCGGATTGCCGAATCGCTCTGGTTTGATCAATTCAACGTGAATGGCCCATTGCCAATTTGGTTTCCGGCTCGCGGATACGCCAGCCCGCTATACGAGGAACTCCGTCACACCATCATTGCCAAGAACCAACTCTTCTTCCACCGCTGGCGTCCGGAGAACAGCACTTACCTCTTCCTCTTCCGCAAACACGAGCAGGGAAAGAACGCGCAGGAAATTCCAAAGTTCGACCCCCTCATTGAAGCGGAAGAGAAAAAGATCGCGACGCTGCGAACGGAGCCGTCAAAGTTTGTCCGGTCAGTAAAATTCAGCGGGCCGGATCGCAAAAAGCTGATTGCCACTTCGTCTGAGGGTGTGGTGCGGGAATTGACCTATCCGATCCCTAGCGGTTTGAAACCCAATCAGAATCCTTTGCCCGACAAGCCCGCCACGCCTCGCAAGGAGCAGCCGCACCCCACCTTCCAACTCGCCGATCCGAATCTCGAAGTCACGCTCTGGGCCGAGAACCCGTTGCTCGCCAAGCCCATCGCCATGAATTGGGACGCGCGCGGACGGCTCTGGATCGCCAGTTCGTCTGTCTATCCGCAAATCGAGCCGGGCCAGGCGCAGGACGACAAAATCCTCATCCTCGAAGACACCGACGGCGACGGCAAAGCCGACAAGACCACCGTGTTCGCCGACGGCCTGTTGATTCCCACCGGCATTGAACCGGGCGACGGCGGCTGTTACGTCGGCCAGAGCACCGAGTTGCTCCACTTCAAAGACACCGACGGCGACGGCATTGCGGATCAGCGGCGCGTGGTGTTGAGCGGATTCGGCACCGAGGACACACATCACATCCTGCACACATTGCGCTGGGGACCGGACGGCCAGCTCTACATGAACCAGTCGATTTACATCCACACGCACACCGAGACGCCGCACGGCGTGGTGCGGCTGAACAGCGGCGGCACGCTCGCGTTGCGCCCGGACACGATGGAACTCGGCGTGACGATGAAGGGCCTCGTCAACGGCTGGGGCCACGTGTGGGATGACTTCGGCCAGGAATTTCAGACGGACGGCGCGGGCGGCGCTCCGCCGAACGGACTGTTCTGGAACATTCCGCAGGCGATGTTCACGACTTACGAAGGCGCGCGGCGCATCCTCGGCAGCATCAGTCCCGGCAGCTATCCGAAGTTCTGCGGGCTGGAACTGATCAAGAGCGAGCGCTTCCCGAAAGAGTGGCAGGGCAACGCCGTGACGCTCGACTTCCGCGCGAACCGCATCGTGCGCTTCGAAATCACCGAACAAGGCGCCGGCTACACGAGCAAGCAATACGAATTCCTGCGCAGCACGAACGTCACGTTCCGGCCCATCGACGTGAAGCTCGGCCCGGACGGCGCGCTCTACATTGCGGACTGGAGCAATCCGATCATCCAACACGGCGAAGTGGATTTCCGCGACCCGCGCCGCGACCGCGAGCACGGGCGAATTTGGCGCGTGGGTTACAAGGGTGGGAAGGATGTGAAGGCGCCGGAGTTGGCAAATGTGGACCAAGACTTAATGCGGAAACTCGATTCTCCAAATGGCTGGACGCAGAAGCAGGCAAGACGAGTGTTGCTTGAGCGAGTTCGTTCTGACTCCAAAACAGCAGAGGCAATCAAGGCGCTTTTTCCGCTAACTTTTGGAATGCCACCTGAAAAGCGAAACCTGGAGACTCTCTGGTTCTTTCAAGCTGCAGATTGGATCGACATGGAAAAGCTATTGCCGCTGCTTCAATCGAAGGACCATCAGTTGCGCTCTGCCGCAGTTCGTGTGCTTGGTGTCTGGGCCGGAGATACGCCGGGGATTCCGACTTTGGCTGGCTCAAGAATTGATTCCACCAAAGCGCAGGAACTATTGGCCACCGTTGTTCAAGACGACCACCCGCGCGTGCGCATTGAAGCGTTGCGTGCGCTGGCGCGCATTCCGACGGCGCGCTCGGCGGAACTCGCGTTGAGCGTGCTCGACAAGGGCCAGGTCGAAGGCTTCCTCGAATACGCGCTCTGGCTGACCATCAACGACCTCGCCGAGCCGTGGGCCGCCGCCGTCGAATCTGGCGCGTGGAAAATCGAAGGCCGCGAGAAGCAACTCCAATACGCCCTCAAAGCCATGGAGCCGAAACTCGCCACGCGATTGATGACCAAGGTCGTGGGCGACAAACCGATTCCGCGCGATGGCTCGGGCGGGATGATTGAATTGATCGGGCAGGCCGGCGGTCCCGATCAGTTGCGCAAGCTCTTCGATCAAGTTCTCGCCAAAGATTTCACGGACGAAGCGATGACGCGCGCGTTGAATCAACTCGGCGAGGCGGCAAGGTTGCGGAACGCCAAGCCGTCCGGAGAACTTTCAGCGATTGTTGCGAGGTTTTTCGAGGGAAGGCAGGCTCAAATTCCTGTCGTCGAAATCTTGACGATTGTCGAAGCACCGGGTGCCACCCCGGACACGACTCCCGATCCCAAGGTAACGATTACGACGTTGCAAGCCGCCGTCAAACTCGCCGGCATCTGGAAGCTCGCCAGCGCCTCGCCTGCGCTTACTCGATTCGCGACCAACTCCTTCGTGTGGCCGGACGTGCGTTACGCCGCCATCGAAGGCTTGCGCGACTTGGGCGGACGCAACTCCATTGATACGCTCCGTACTCTGGCGAAAGACAAAGATGCAACGATCCAACGCTCCGCCGCCGCCGCGCTCGCCACCACGGACTTGAACGGCTCCATGCCGCAAATCCTCGAAGTCGTTTCCGCCACGGCGAAGGAAGACGACGCGCTCGCATTGTGGCGTTCGTTGTTGAGCGCGAAGGGTTCAGCCGCTGCCTTCGCGACCGCGGTGGGCAAAACCACGTTGCCCGAGCCGGCCGCTCGCGCCGGCGTGCGTGCCGCGCGCGAAGGCGGACGCAATGAACCGAATCTCGTCCTCGCGCTCAACCGCGCGGGCGGTTTGAGCGATGCCAGTGCGGCGTTGAACGATGACGAGATTCACACCATCGCCTACAGCGTGACCAGGGGCGATCCGGCGAACGGCGAGAAGATTTATCGCAACAAGCAACTCGGCTGTGTGCTCTGTCACGCCATCGGCGGCGCTGGTGGCAAAGTGGGTCCTGACATCACAAGCCTGGGTGCATCGACACCCTTGGCGGATTACATCGTCGAGGCCGTGCTGTTGCCGAACAAAAAGGTGAAAGAGGGATTCAACTCGGTGCAGATTTCCACGAGGGACGGCGAAGACATCGCCGGCAATCTCGTCCGCGAAGACACCGAGCAAGTGATTCTCCGGGACGCGACGGCCAAAGAGGTTTCAGTTGCGAAGCGAAACATCGCCTCGCGCAAAATGGGCGGCTCACTGATGCCTGCAGGTTTGCTCGACTTCATCACACCGCAAGAGCGCCTCGATCTCTATGCGTTCCTCTCGCGTCTCGGCAAACCCGGCGAGTACGACGCCACGAAACAAAACGTCGCTCGCGTCTGGCGATTGAACACAAAAGTCGGAACGGTGAACGCGGATGAGATGTTGAAGTCCGATCTCCGCGGCAAAGATTGGTTCCCGGTTTACGCCACCGTCGGCGGGACGTTGCCCAGGTCGGATGTCATGGCGGAACTGGATGGCAAGGACACGACCGTATGGCTGGCCGATTCCAAACCGCCAAAGCCGGGCCGACCAGATTCAAAGTCAGCGGCACGGCGAGTCCGAAAGCCTGGATTGATGGCAAACCGATTGGTGGCGACAGCGACCTCACCGTCGATTTGTCCGCCGGCCCGCACACGTTCTTCATCAAAGTCACGACGAGCGACATCGCGCAGGGCCTGAAACTTGAAAGCAGCGACGCAACGTTCCTGGTGGAGTAGTGTGCCGCCAGCATCTTGCTGGCGGTTCCGCGACGAACTCTGCCAGCGAGACGCTGGCGGCACGTTGCTACAGCGTGAACTTGCGTGCGTAGCATTTACCGCCTTCGAAGTAGGCGAG